>JAABUU010000405.1_pt1 | contig 99261 bp, 92 predicted proteins | sample 5559301 | NCBI WGS metagenome assembly JAABUU01 (sample SAMN10711884, study PRJNA513360) | rock metagenome | isolation source: Antarctica rocks | place: Antarctica: Victoria Land, Richard Nunatak white | reverse complement strand
AGGGATTGGGTACCATAAACGGAGAGACCTCCTTTTGGAAAATTGACAAATGTTCTTCCTAATTAGAGGTCTCTCTGTTCTTCTTTTGCTAGTTGCTTTCTAGTATCTCGTTGCGCATCCCGTGGGGTACTGCGTCAAGTTGGTTATTATAGTGGTCCGATGAAATTTTTACGGTTCTTGATGGGAAAACGTTAGAAGACACCCTTCCTTTTTTTGATGAGGTTCTACGCATTCCCCAAATGGTGTAGGAGCCTCTTTTGCGTTATAAGCAACTATGTATATCATTTATTTAATCTGTTTCTTACGGAGAATACATGAAAAAGGGACACATTTTACTGTATCCCTCACTCTTGTATCGGCATAGTATACCCCTGTTTCTACCGATTATACCCTAGTGCTTTTAAGCGTTTATCGCTTTTGCTATGGTGTTTTCGTATTCATCAAGAACGCTTTTGACAACGCTATAATTTACACCTTTTCTACGGATATGAGAGGGGATATTCCGTCTTGATATACCGCTTTTATGCGCTTCTCTGATAGCGTTTCTATCCGCTTCTGAAACGCTTTTGAAAGCGGCTTCGTGCTGCTTGCCATCAAGAGTTATAGTGCTTTCGTGTATGGGTGCTTCGACGCCGCTTTCATCTGCTTTCAAAAGCACTAGACCGCTTTTAGAAGCGTTTTCAAAAGCACCCGAAATGCTTTCAAAAGCACCCCTAGAAACCTGTTGTTTGATGTCTTCTATCGCGTCCGTTATTCGCTGGTGTTGTTGCTGTTCCAACAACGCTTTTGTGTTTTCAAGAACGCTTTCGTAGTGTTTTTCTAAGCGCGTCCGTTCGTTGCGTGTTTCTGTTTCGAGTCGGCGGATTGTTGCCTCATGCTCATGTTGCATCCGTTCAAGTTGGTGCTGTAGGTCGTCGGCAACGTGAGCAGGTATAAGGTGATGTTGTGACTTGCCGAGCGAGTGAACGATATGCCCATACAAGACTGTCATACCAACACGCACAAGAATAAGCGCATCGTTTGCAATGCTCACTACGCCCTTTGTGTCAGGCCATATTTGTGCTGTAGTGAGCAAGAACAGGGTTATCATCATAATGCTGATAAAGTAGCGTAGGATGTATACATGGCCTTCTTGTAGCCCTTCTCATCACCATTCAGACGTGCGTTTTCAGCAATGGATTGAAGTCCAAAACCAGCAACATCAATCGTCACGATTTGTACCCCTAGAATGGTGGAGATAACCCACTGTTGCAGTAACCCCCCTGGCAACACTTGTATCACATCACCTATCATGCAGATGAATAAGATAACAACCGCGCCGCGTCCCAAATAGACTTTTATCACGTCCCATAAATCGGTTATCGTCTCACTACGCTGGATTGCGGTATGCTTCCACTGTTTATTCTGTACAAGTTGAGACATGGTATGCTCCTGTTACTCTTGCTCTTGTGAGGATGTTGGGGGGTCTGGTTCTTGCTCCATTAACGAGCTTGGAGTGACGCCTAATGCACGCGCTATCTTGTCGAGTGTGTGCGAATTGATGTTGTAGTGGGGGTCTTTGTATATCTTCGCAACCGTGTTGAGGGATACATCCGACAGACGCGATAGCTTGTTCATAGAAATCTTTTTTTCTTGTGCTATCTCCTTAATTCTAAGCCGTATCATCTGCGTTTTATTCTCACTCATAAAAATTTTCCTTTCATTCTAACAGTTCATTCCACTTGACACTAGCCATTTTATTCTGTATAGTCTTAACTATACACGTAAAGTGTATGCTCATTGTACACTATCAGGTAACAGGAGTAAAGAAAGGGGGGGGTATGTCGGAGCAACACGCCGACGAACAAGACGTAGAAGCCACTGTAGCGCGTCTCAATGACTTAGAAGCACGCTATAAACATGCTGATGCTGAACACGCAAGGCTTCAAACGGTGGCAACATGCCAAGCGTTGCAGGAGGTGAGTACAGCGTATGAAAAAGAAATGCAAGCGTGTTGGGATAGGGGACGTATCCCTGTCTGGCACAAAGCAGAAGGACACTTTGAAATTGAGTAAGATGTTGACAGAAAATACGACTCACGGTATTGCAGACCATGAGCCGCAACAAGAAAACGTAGACAAGCGTTCAACTAGTTTTTGTTTCTCACTACAGATTTTAGCACGCGAAGGCTTTAGCGTGCGCGGAGATGTAACCATGCAGAAAACAGCAACCGTTCCACAACGTGCATCGAAACCTGTGGACATTGACCAAGAATATGATGATGATAGTGTAGGTAGTATGCCACGTTCAGCAATCCGTTTCCGTTCAACACAACCACAAGCAGCACAGACGCCGACAACGGGGCCGATTGTCGCACCGATTGTCACACATCGCGTGAGCGGCAGCACGCGACTTGGCTTGTACCTGTTGCTGTTCCTATGCCTCGCGTTCCTGTTCAATGGCCTTCTATTGCCTGTGATTGTGGACATCGGCAACCAGTTGAAATATGGCGATGCACGTATCGCATCGTATGACCTTAACCAGCACCATTTCATCACACAGGATGAAAACAATACCGTCAAGATTGTGGTGAGTAGTGCTGATAACCAGCATACGCAAGTGTTGACGACGGTTGTACGTGGTGCTGGCACTCACGCGCTTGTCACGCTTAGTCAAGACGGTGGGAATGTCGATGTGAACGTTGCAGGAACATATGCCACATCCCTTGTACCTGACGGTCATGGTTCTTACAAATGGAAGGATAACTAAAATGGATGTGTCCACAACTGCAAACATGGTGACGATACACGTTCAAACCATGTGGCTTATTGCCGCGCTTGTAATTGTCGTCCTGTTAGTATTCTTGAAAAAAAGGTAAGGCGATGAACAGGCTATGCAGAGATACGGGGCATGACTGGCACAGCACCACCTCGGACACGTTCAGGAAGTGCAACCGCGTTGACTGTAACGCAGCACAACGGCTGGACGTAAGTCAACTGCACAATGGGCAATGGGTAGATGTAGCGCGTCGAGTCAAGCGTCAAAATACCACGTACACCTTCCAAAATACGATGTTTGGTTAGTCGGCATCTCACCCTACTGTGTATACTCTACGTATACCAGGGGCCAAGATGTCCCCTCGTCAACAGAGTCAAAAGGCAACAAAAAGGCCGCTCTATTCTACATACACCCCCCGTTAGTAGAGTAAAGTGGCCTCTTTCATGTAGCAAGGGCTAGCCATAGGAGAAAGACTATGGTTTCGCTCTCAGTGATAATGTCTGCTCATGGTCAGAAAACTGAGCGTATAAAGTCATAGCGGCCTGTGCGACTGCTTGGAATTGCGTAAAATCAAGCGTAAGATTTTCCGTAGCCTTACTGATAGTCAGGCTGCCGTTCGGGTTCACACGTAGGGCAAAGCCAGCCGTATCAATCGGAGTGATGTCTTTGAAGGCTTTGTGCCATGCCGCCGCCGCCTCTTTGGTGTGCTGTTCGCTCATGCCATCGCCCATGTTACGGGTTGCGTCCTCAACATATCGCTGGTCACGCGGATTAGTAAACATATTACCCATTGTCTTAGCCTCTTTCTTTGCTCATCAAGTAGTGAACACCGTCAAGTAAATCTTCCATCGTATACTCGTCCTCATCATTCTCAGGGGCAAGTGTTGCCCATCGTGCGTTAGACGTGCGAGTGGACGCGCTAGGGGGCTTGAACGCGTCCCACCGTCTATCAAGTGCGGTTACATCACGCAAGCCACCTGTAGGGCTAGCATGGGGGCTTAACCGCGCCCATATACCAGTGTCTTTGGTACTTGGATATGAGGTAAACGACTGTCGTCCAAAGGTGCTTTTTGCAGAAAGGATACCGCTCAGGCCATTCGCAGGAAAAGTTACCAGACTCGTTTCCCTGATATCAACTTCATTCAGCACACGATACTTGCCCTTATAGGATACTCTCGTTGGAGCGTACCCGTAACTAGTCCAGATGTTGCGAGCCTTGCACAGTTCAAAACAGTCTCTTGCAAGCTTTATTCCGAGTACCATTTGTGCAGTATAGACATATCCCTTTGTATCTTGTTCCATATGAGTGACGCCGCCTATCACCTCGTTTTGATTGTGCTGAAAAAGCAGAGGCATAAGAAAGCTATCACCGCGCTGTCTACGGACATTATCAAGTTTCTTGTAACTGGCTGAGAACATATTAGGCTCAGTAATATCTCCGTAAGGGTCGATGACAGGTGAACCATCATCATTTTTATTGACGGTGAGCCGCCCCTCAATAATACCTTTTGAGCTTATGCTGATATCGGGCGCATAGGCAGCCGCGCTTGTCTTCACTGCATGACCAGCCGACGCCTCTAAGAACGCCGACATTCTCTCTATCACTTGCATTGCCATACGAACACCCCATTTAGTATTTCACATTTATTATGTCAATTATAACATACAACCATGATATAATGATTGCTGTAATCGCGTCTAGGGGCTTATTTCTAAGAAAGACGTACTATCTCATGGTAGAAACTCATAGCCCCTTCACGGCCTTCTCAGACGATAATTGAGGGTACACAGAGAAAGAGGGTAGATATGGCACAAAGAAAAGTATTCTATGGCGTATATGATGGCAAGCAGGTACAGATGGGGGGAACATCAGACTTCGCAGCAGCACAGACGGTGAGCAGTATCGGTTCACATCACAATATGGGGGAATTGACAATTGAACAAGGCGTACTGAGTGCTGGCACCTATAGCGATAGGGTAACGATTGCTGTTCGTGGCGATATGGTATTGGTGCTGTATCTGACAACAGGGCAATTTACTAGCTTTGAAAATGCGGTTGTTCCTGCATTGTCTATTCTCGGCACCGTCGCGCCGCGTGCGTTTGATTTACTGTAGACGCAAGTTCAGCGAAACGCAGTTCAGCGAATGAAAACACCCCCGTTTGGCACGTTGGGGGTGTCGTCACATGCAGAACTAATCATCCTTAGTTATGCAGGGTGCATGCGGATTAGCCTTCTCATGCGAGTAAGGGCAATCGGTTATGCTGCGAGGAGTGCTGTCAGTTCATGCACTACATAGGTGATATCTTCATCATGTGTAAGCGTACCTATGTGCCATTACCAGGAAGCGTGCCAGTAATACCCAGGAGATATCGGGATACTGCGAGGGTTTGAACAGGAAGCGTTTGAAGAAAGAGGCGAGGTTTAACCTGACATGTTGCTCTGGCGGCAAGGGCACTTCTTTCACCATTAGCACCGTGTAGGTGACAAACACGATTTGCACCACTGCGATCAATAAGAATATTTGCACGACAGCATTACGATATAGCGGCAATGGTTGTTTGCCACCAAGGATAATGCCTGCGACAACTGAGCCGAGGATGGTGCCGAGTAGTGTAAAGAGACCGTTGAAGCCAGAAGAGAGACCACGCTGATTGTAGGGTACCTTATCGGCAATAATCGCGCTCCAAGGTGAGTTCGCGAGGTTATTGCTGAATTGTAAGAGGACGAAGAGGAGTGCGAACGTGAAGAGGAGCGCACCAGCAGAGAACCAGGAAGGTGCAAACGCGAAGAGGACAAGTACAAGCACGTTGACAATTGTGCCAGCAATCATAAACGGGCGACGGCGGCCTATGCGAAACGTCGCATAATCTGAAACCGCACCGACCAGTGGATTGACGACAAACGCCACCAATGTTCCCGCATTGACGACCAGCGCGAGGTTGATATCCTTGTGGCTTGGATCTAAGAACGTGGCAACCATGCTAGGAATGACTACAGCGAGTAGGGCTTGCCAGTGGAAATTGTTCGCAATCCAAAAGACATTCAGGTTGACTTGATCGAAGACGGACAGCCGCCGTCGCTCTGCGGGTACCTGTGTGCTTACACTGATATCTGGCCTATCGGTCATTTCCATAGTTTGTTGACCCTCCAAAAAATAGCGCAACGATGCGGATATCTACCGTTAGAGGTATGTGGTCAACATTATAATGATGAGCCGATAATATAGCAAGTATATATTTCTACACAACAAAAATGGAGTTCAGCACACGCTGAACTCCATTTTTGTTGTCTTGTAAATCTTAGTTCCAGTTTTCGACTCCGACATCTTCGCCCTGACTCTCCAGCCAGCGTTCCATGTCGATTGCGGCACGACAGCCATCACCCGCCGCCGTGACAGCCTGACGATAGCGATGGTCGGTGACATCACCCGCCGCGAAGACGCCAGGGATATTGGTCATCGTGTTTTCTTTTGGTACGATGTAGCCAGTTGCATCCATGTCTAGAATGCCCTGGAACAGCGACGTATTGGGCTGGTGTCCGATGGCTACGAAGACGCCCTGGACGGGCAGCTTATGCTCTTCACCCGTTTTCACGTTTCGCAACTGCACGCCTGTTACCGCGTTATCACCCAGTACCTCAGTCACTTCGGTATCGAACATAATGCTGATCTTGGGGTTGTTGCGTACACGGTCCTGCATGATCTTACTGGCGCGGAAACTATCGCGGCGATGAATCATCGTCACATGATTGACGTAGCGCGTCAGGAACGTGGCCTCTTCCATCGCGGTATCGCCACCACCCACAACAATCACCTCTTTGTTCTTGAAAAAGAACCCATCACAGGTAGCACATGCTGTCACGCCACGCCCTTGCAGATGCTTCTCGCTCGGCAGACCCAGCCATTTCGCGGTTGCACCTGTCGAGATGATAATGGTCTCGGACTGGTATTCGCCGGAGTCGGTCGTCACGGTGAAGGGGCGTTTGCTGAAATCGACTGCGGTCACGTCCTCTGCAACCAGTTCTGTGCCGAAGCGACGTGCCTGTTGCTCGAACTTCTCCATCATATCAGGACCCAGAATACCATCCTCAAAACCAGGATAGTTCTCCACCTCGCTCGTCGTCATCAACTGGCCGCCGACCTGATAACCCTGGAACATCAGCACCGACAAGTTTGCACGTGCCGCATATATCGCCGAGGTATACCCTGACGGCCCCGACCCAATAATAATAACACCATAAACTTTTGCCATTGCAGATATCCTCGCTTATCAATAATTTGCTGTTTAGCTTTCGTCTATAGTAACACAGATGAGTGTAAATTTATGCCATATAGTACAAGCTTCATAAAGAGATGAGTTTTTATTATTTCTCTCACTAATGATAACACGGGGCTATTCCCGAATTGTGTTATCTCACTAATAACCTCAACAAATACAATGTATCTTCTACCACCTGTTCGAGTGGTGCAAGCGGCACATACTCTTCGGTCGAATGCTCGTTTACTACACCTGTTGAGAGCGTAAACGCTTGTATAGCTGGACGGAAGCCGCTAGTGTCACTGCCAATAAATGTGGGTTGTAGACGCAACTTCTCGCCACGTTGCGCTAATACGTTCTTATATGTCTGTAACAATGGCTCCTGTTCGTCAATGACATAGCCATCTGTATGCGTTGTGGCGGTGATCGTTGCCTGCCCGCTGAGCCGTTGCGCCGCTTGCTCGAAGCTTTGTCGCAGTTCTTGTTCGTAGTGCTGAATACGTTCCGCAGACTCGAAGCTCCGCAACTCTCCCTCAAGGACAAGTTGAGCGGGAATGGCGTTACGTGCGCTCCCACCGTGTATGCGACCAATGCTGATGCGCGTCTGGTCGTTGGCAAGCGAACCGAATGGATACTGCGCCTGTCGAAAGATTTCTAATGCGTTGACGGTATGCGAGAGGTCTTTGCCGGGGTGTCCTGTGCGACCTGTAATGGTTACGTCGAAGGCTTTGTACGCGGCTCCCTGTGAGACGACAACGCCTGCATCGAAGGCATTATCGAACACGATGCCGTGTTGTGCAGACCAGCGCGAACTATCGAAGCCACCTGCCCCACACATACCCGCCTCTTCCTGTACCGTGAACACGATCAAGAGTGGTGGATGTGGTAGTTTCTGCTCGACAACGCGTCGCAACACTTCGAGAATAATTCCAATCCCAGCAGCATCGTCGGCACCAAGATTGGTTGTGCCATCGCTATAGAGAATACCATTCCGTAGTATTGGAGTGTGTCCCAGGCCAGGCGGTACGCGATCCATATGCGCGTTGAGTAGCAATGTCTCTTCGCCATCGCCTGCATATGTTGCGATAAGATTGCCTGCTTCGTCTACATGGGTAGATAGTTCAAGTGCCGCAAGTTGCTGTTCGAGATAGTGGCGCACCTGCTCTTCATTCCCCGATGTACTAGGGATGCCGATAATTTCGATAAGCGTTTGAGTGAGACGATCAAAAGACATTGTGTGACCTTCCTGGTGGGATAGCTGAGAAACAGAGCACCCACAAGGACATTGATTCTAATCAAATCGCAAAAGGTATCTGTGGGGCCGTAATTCTGCACGTTAACAAATACACTTGGATAGATACCTAATCTGTAGGGGCCTTTATTCATAACGCCCTGTGCTGGATATGATCGAACAAGGGCGTTATGAATAAAGGCCCCTACAGATTTCTTCTACCAAATTTTATTTCTTTATAGCCTATCACATAAGAAATATCTTTGCTCATTGTTTCCTGAGTGCTATTCAGCTATAATGCGCTAAGAAGATTATTCGCTATTGTCTATGCAATCCACCTGCTTCACTATGGCGGCAGGTGGTTTATACATATGCATGAATACACTATATATTTTATGTAAAAGGGGAACTTTCGTTCATGTCTCGTAGTTCAACAGAGTTAATGGGAATACCAGATGAACTCTTTCACTGGGTGCCCGATGAGATGGTCGTGATTGTTCGTTTGCCCCGTATCCCTATAGATGACACGCAGGATATTGTAGCAGGACAGGTTCGCACACAACTCAATACGTTTCTCGCGCCCTACGGCGTCACCCTCGAAACGTATGGCACATATGGACGGTGGGCAGAAACACCGACGATGCCACCGGTCCGACGCCGCTCATTTATTTTCGGTCTACACAAAAAGCAGCCATTATTAGCTATTTTCTTTCATGCACGGCGCACAAATCCTTCTGTACCCGACCCGTTGCCGCTTGCTTTATCACACATGCAGGCCCGTTTAGAGCAGTTGGCGAAGGTCGGTTTGCATATTGTTTCCGCGATGCCTAACTGGTTGGTGAGTGCCGCGCCACTTATGTATGCAGATGGTGGAGCGGCGACACCACCGCTTCCTGCACCCGCGCTCGATGTGCCTACACCTAATAACACGCTTTTGGGGTGGCGTATCACACTTGGGGAACAGGCATTTCCTTTAGATGCGAGGGGTGGCGAAGATGTGCTGGTTGCTATTCTCGATACCGCCCATCATCCTGATCGTGTTCGTAGTGCTGCGAGTCGCCTAGAACTTCGTCGCAACTGGCTCTTGCAGCGTCTCGCCTCTGATTTACGCAACGAGGATGGTTCGTTCTCTATAGAGTATGATCGCTATCCGATCACTAGTGACGTGCGTTCGGGGCGTGATCGTGAAGGCGACGCCAAATACTATTCGATGCCCGATCATGGCATCTCGGTCGCTGGCCTGATTCGTGATGTCGCGCCTCGTACACGTATTCGCCTAATCCGTATTCTGAACGATTATGGTGGTTGTGATCTCTACAACCTGTTCGCGGCTCTGACAGACCTTGAGCGTGAGCTTGTCTCCGGTTCAATTCGCCGCCTTGTGATTAACCTGAGCCTGACGGTGATGCCTGATATTCGGCGTTTACCCTTCTTATGGTTCGACAATAGGCAGTGGCCGACGACACAGTTGTATGGCGTTATGCGTGTTCTCAATCATATCGAGGAGGGGTTGCGTCTTCTCTTCGAGAGCCTGCACGCCCATGGTGCCCTCGTAATTGCGGCAGCAGGAAATGACTCATTAAGTGCAATACAACAAGGGCACGCACCACGTCCACCACGCGCACCTGCCCGTTATGAAACGACGCTGGGTGTGACTGCCGTGAATAGTATCTATGCACCATCGAACTTCGCAAATTCTGCGAGCATCCCACCTTTTGATGCGGGAGTTGCAACCTTTGGCGGTGACGGTGCAGGAGTGATGGATAGTAATGCGCTTCCCGACGCGGTACGTGGTGTGTATATCGCACCCACATTTCCAACGGGTGAGCAAAACATTTCTGGCTGGGCTGATTGGTCTGGCACCTCGTTCTCTGCGGCTATTGTGAGTGGTCTTGCCACACACCTCATGTCCCAGGGCTGGTCGGCGTCGAACATTATCACGCGCCTCTCATCAGGTCCAGAGCGGCGCGGTGATATGCTATTCGGGTCGGTGCCCGATGTACCAGGTCTGCTTGCCAATGTCATCCGTGTGCAGCAACGCTTTGGGTTGTAAGGGGAATAAAATTGCGTTTATAGGATGTTGCAATTATTGTAGTGAGGGATATCCGTGTGTCTATCTTGACGCTTCATTGCGTGTAGCTTATAATAGACGTAAATGGAATGTCAAAAACATCCGATATCCAAGTGTAGAACAACAAAAGGGTTGAATTGTCAATTCTTTTCTGAGAGGAAAGATACATGATCGAGCAGAACCAGCAAATGGCGGTCGAGACAACCACAATCAGCATGACAACGGCGGCAGCAGACAAGGTGGATGAGCTTCTCAAACAAGAGAATGATCCAAGCCTGGGCCTTCGCATCTTTGTTGCTGGCGGCGGTTGCTCTGGCTTGCAGTATGGTATGACGCTTGACGAAGAGCAGGAAGGCGATACCACCATCGCTCTTCATGGAGTCAATGTCTTCGTTGATGAGATGAGCATTGGTTACATCTCTGGTAGCGAAGTGGATTATGTCGATAGCTTGATGGGTGCTGGCTTTACTGTCAACAATCCTAATGCAGTTTCAACCTGTGGCTGTGGACATTCCTTCAAAACTGCCGCTGATACCGGCGAATCACGAAGCTGCGGTTGCGGCCACTAAGGTAGCAGGGAGACCCTTGCGGTCTCCTCGCTTTTTTGACTTTATGCAACCATTTCAAGCGCAAGCTGACAATGTGAAAAAACGGTTTTCCCTGACGTAGTATTTATGTCAGAGGAAATCGTTTTCGTTATGTGTGTTCTCTTTTGCTAACGTATAGTTAAGGAGTTTTCATGAGCGATAGACTTGCACATCGTCCCCGCTATCACGGCACATTCAAACATATACACCCCTCACGCCACTCAACGAAAGAATATCTTCGCAATCACTGGGTGTATCGACGCCAGTCACCACAGGTTGAAAAACACTCCCCCGGCTATAGTCTCTCTTTTGTGCCGCTGAGTTACAAATTTGTGCGTGGTCTGCTTATTCGATACGCTTGATAAAATTCGATAAGCGAATACCGTAGGAGCTATAATTCATTACGTCCTGAATTCAGGGCGTAATGAATTATAGTTCCTACAAATCTTCTGTATCATCGGCATTTGTAATATTTACCGCATTGTCGAGCATACGTGTCACCAGACCTACCATATCGCTAGTGAACTTCGAGTTTGCGACTACCTTCGCGGCTCCCGCTTGCAGTGCCTTGGCGCGAGGTTCTAGGTCTATATGTGAACCAAATGCCAGTACAGACACTCCATAATTTGTCGCGACACGAATGGCGGCTTCCCAATCGACGCCTTTAGTGGCTGTATTGATGAGAACTAGGGCTGGTTTCTCGTCGGATACAAGCTGCTGCTCGAAGGCTGGCAGTGTACGTACCGTTGTCACGCTCATGTCGTGATGCTGCAATGTGTCGCGTATCTTCACAGAGAAGAAAAGGTCTTTTTCTAACGCTAGTATACGTGTTGTCACCGTTGTATCCTAATCATCTGAACGTTCATATACGGGACGGCGGAAGAGGTCGCCCAGTTCCTGGTTAATCACGTCGATGTTCATGTAGAGATCAGGCGTCAATACATGGTGCGTACCAGTGCAATAGGGTTTGTCGCACTTCTTGAAGTGGCTTGTCTCGAAGATCAGGTTGCCATTTTCGACGGTCATCCAGATATGTTTGCGTGAATAGCCATCACCCCACTTGAGTAGCAAGCCGCCGCTATATTCGTCGAAACGTCCCTGTCCATAGAGATAGTCGCGATTGAACATGTTCAGCACGTCGCGCACGCGGCTGGCGTCGATGACTCGTGCCACTTCTGGTGCCATCTGTGTTGTAGCCTCTTGCGCGAGGTCCTCTTTAGGAATAAACAACTGGCGTGAGCTGTGTTGCTCTTCGCGAATCATCTGCTGAATCGCCTGCCCTTCTGTGTCAGAAAGTCCATGCCCTTGACCCAGGATAGGGTCTTTTTTCGCTTGCCGATTATTTTCAGGTTTATATGCACCACTCATGGCGAAAACTCCTCGTATCTTCTTCATCTGCACAACTGTACTATCTTGTTACTGTACCACGCATCATACGACTTTGCCAAAACTATTTAGCTATTTGAGCTTTGGAAATTTGAGTACACGCTGATTAAAGATATGCACGCTAAAAACCTTCCTTGTGGTTCTATGCCTTCATGTGCAAATTCCTGGCTTAGCAATCTTTTTTGGTGCATGGGCCTGAATCACATGCCATACTATGGGTGTTTTGGGGCTGACTTGATAGCTTTCTTGCCCCATCCCACATCCCAAATCCCAGAAGACAAAGCCCGATACACCATTTCTTTCGCCAAGAGTATAGATTTGTTCAAAGAACTGGGCGCGAGCCATGAAGATTTCGTTGTAAGTTTCACCTGTAGGAGTTGCATCTCCCATACCCTGTGGCAAGCCAAACTCTTCATCGACCATTGGTTTCCCTAACTGTTGGGCGAAGGAGGAAATAGTTGGAATCAGATAAATATCTTTTTGCGAGTACGTTTTGAATGCGACAATATCGTTGTGGGGTAATGCATAAATCTCGTGCCACCAGGGGGTCTGTGGTGTTTCATCTTCCATATGGTTAAAGCCGCCAGCCGTAATAAGATGATGTCTTTGATCAGCTTTGCTTAATTCATCAGTTGCAGCACGATAGAAGTCAACAAGATGGCGAGTGTCTTCAATTGTCTTTGGTGGGGACGGTTCACCAAAAATAGAGTAAAAAGCAATGGAGGATTGATTCCTGTAATGTGTACCCACCTTGTCGAGGAAAGCTTTCCAGTTGTTAAAATCATAGGGGTCACGCCCTTTACCTATGAGTAGCCAGCGGAAAGCGGAAATATCCATGACGACAAATATCCCTTGCTGCTGAGCAGTACAAACGAGGTAATCCATATTTTTCCAGATTGTAGTATCTCCGGTTTGCTGGTTTGGAGTCTGTTGGTCCCAGAAGTCGGTTGGGCGTGCAAGGTTCTGTCCCGCCTGGGCACCCATCGTGAGGGCTGCATCGATCTCATTGGTGAAATTGGCTTTCTGCCAGTGAGATGGTCCTCGATAGAAGGTATATCCATAGAGTTTGAGCGGTACATTTTGATAGATGAAGTGTGTACCGTCTTTTTTGACAAAAGTCATCGGTAAGGTATTTCTTTGATTTTGAGGACAATGAAGGGTTGCTGAAAGTGGCGAACCTGTAGCTATGTCTATATCGCCTGCAATCGTTTTGTGGTTTGCTTTAACCTGAAAGGGATTTGCACAAGCAGAAAGGTTGCTTGCCATGATTGTTAGAATTATAAAGAGCATAACCTTCCATGAAGGCTGACGCATTTTGTGTGCATCATTGACAGGCATATCGCGTAAACTGATCTCTACCAACGCGTATATTTGAAACAATTTCTTCATCTCATCCCTCTTCAGGTGTATCACAGGAGACGGTTGACCTCAAAGATGCATCTCTTTTTCTGCTGTTCCTTATGGTGCCATTTTTTAACTTATTCTCCTCTTGTAATGCATAAGAATATGTGGTGGTATGGTGCAGCACACCTTTATTATCTGTAACGACACTTTGTTGTTTCAGCACAACGCTATTGTAATACAGGAGCATTCTACGCGTTGCCCCTGCGAAGACCCAGAGACGCATGCCAAGAAATGATAAAGAGAAGGTTCCACTGATGGAGATTACTTTAGCAATGTTTGCCCAGAGAACAATATTGCTAATAAAGGGATGAGCTATTCCTGCTATAAGCCAAAGTATGAGGTTGTTAAACATGATGCTACATACGCTCACGACAATGAAACGCATAATTTCACCACTTGTGGCGTTCTGTCTTTGCTGAAATGTCCAGTACTTGTTTAGTAGGTAGCTGTTACATGCTCCCAGTGCATATGCAAGCGAGTTGTAAACAAGCAATAGAACTACATTTTTTGTAGGAAATCCCAGCACAAAGAGATTGAAAGCAACAACATCAATAAGAGTGTTCATCACTCCGACCAGGCTAAAACGTAGAAGTTGCATTGTCTGGCTCCCTACAAAGTGTTCCAAATGTTGAATGTATCGAAGGTGACAACTCTTGCCACACCAGGATTATGTGATGTAACCGCTAGACCCGCCATCATCGCACCGCCTTCGTCTATTTCAATGCTTGAACCGTCGATAGCAATCCAGTCGCTGCCATCTTTGGAAGTGTACGCCGTAAAGATATTGCCACTACGCACGATCTTCAGGTATACCGCCCCTCCGGGATTATCTGGCAAGATGGCCTCACCTGTGTTATCTCCTTGCTTTTTGCGATATTGCACCATGACGCCATGCTGGGGCGTGATAAAGACGCCGTAGTAAGGAGAACCTGCATCAGTATTTTTACGTAGCATAAGTCCTCCTTTCGCGTAATCATTTCCCCCTTGTGCATCTACCCCTGTTTGAGCAACAAAGTTTACGTGAGCACTAAGAACACCATCGCCGTTCATTTGCTGCCAGGCAAAGTGGAACTGATCAGTCTTAAAGAAAATGTCGAAACCACCACCTTGTAATGTCCAGGTAGCGGTAGCTCTGCTGAAGAGTTGACTACCGTGTGGGGAAGGATAACCGATATCAGCGCATGACCACTTATCAGGGCAAGCTGTTGGTGCAACTACAGCTGTATCTGTCGCGCTAAATGAGTCGATCTTAGCGGAACTCATAAGTGCAGCATTGTGTGATGTAAGGGCTACTCCACCCAACATTGGTCCTTGTATATCCATAGATACACTCGAACCGCCCAGAGCACTCCAGGTGACGCCATCTGGAGAAACATAGGTTGTAAAGATGTTTTTCCAGCGTGTTACACGCAGATATGTCGGCACTTGAAAAACACTATTGGTTGTTATAACCTGTGCGTTCAATCCTTTGATCGTGCGGTAGCGCACTGTAATCCCATTATGAGGCGTGATAAAAACTGCATAATAAGGAGCATCACTATCGGTACTCGTTCGTAGCATGACTCCTGCTTTTGCCAGAGCATCTGTATGTTGTAAAGCAGTAACATGTGCGCTTACGGTACTGTTATTCGCAAGTGAACGCCAGACAAAATGAAACTGATCCGAAACTCCCCAGATATCTCTACCAGATGCTACTAGAGCCATACCATCATTGCTGACTAGCTGATCTCCTACTAATGCAGGATTTCCGATATCGCCACAAGCCCAACCATGTGGACAGGGCGAGAGGGGACGAGAGGTTAGCAGAACATTACTTGGCTTACTCAGTGTGACATGTGCATATGTGGCGGTTCCCAACATTGCATTGACTCCTGAACTTGAGGCAAGTCCTGCAGAAACCTTGTTGGGCATGACTAATGTCACAGTACTACCCGGCACCAATGTATATACTACACCATCCATAGATACTGCCGCCTGAAACGTATCACCTATGCGCTGTATCTCCAGATAACGTGCTTGCTCTTGGATATTTGGTGTTCCAAGTGCGTTAGTAGTTATTGCTGCACCTGCGAAACCAGTGCGATATTGAACGATTAATCCACGCTTCTGTGTTAGCATAATGGCGTAGAAAGGCGAGCCTCGGTCTGTGTTTTGTCGCACCATAAGTCCAACTTGTGATGCTAGCCCAACAGCCTGCTGAGATACAACCTGAGCCGTGATTTGCATGTTTCCACTAATACTACGATTAATAAAACGTATTTGATCGTAAGAGAGGCCAGACCCACCTATACCTGTGCCGCCTGCAGAGACACTCCATATTTTGTCTGCTAATACCTCTGAACCATTAACTCTTGGTGCCCCAATGTCCTGACAGAGCCATTCTCTAAGGCAGCTTGAGTCGGATCGGACAACGCTGTTGTGCAAACTAAATGCGTAGAGAGAGCCATCAATTGATCCCATGTAGATGATGCCACGCGAAATAGCTGCTGGCCCATAAAGTGTACCTCCTGTCTCATAGCTATAAAGCCGTGTGCCAGTCATTGCATCAAGCACTTCCATCGTAGCACCTTCGCCAGCGATGACGAGTCCATTTGCATAGCTTAGCGCGGGCACAACAGGAAAAGGAACACCATGCTCCCAGAGATATTTTCCTGTAGTAGGATCAACTGCACGTATTGCACCTGGGTATCCTACACCATGAATAGTGGTATGACCGCCCGCCATATAAAGTATGCCGTGAGCAAATGTACCGGATGAAACACTGCCTTCGCCACACGGTGGGCATTCTCCACCAATACCTGTTTGCATCTCCCACAGAGGACCGGCACTAAGATTCGTGCGATCAAACGCATAGGTGAAGCCATTTTTGTTGGTACCTGCTACCATCTTGCGACCATGAGCATCAGAAAAGAGGATAGGAGAGTTACCCCAATCATAGTCACCCCCAGATTGGGAGAGCGGTATCTGCCATGAACTTTTTATTTGCATCGTGTTTGCGTCTATCGCAATAATAGCTTGCGAAAGTGTTTGCCATATCTGATTTTGCGTACCGGTGGTCACGTAGATAGTGTTGGTATCTGCATCAACCGTAGGTGAGGTCCATATACCACCCCCAACCTCTTTTGGATTGACAAATAATGTGCTAGCTACAACTTGATGAGAGGCTAAACTGACTTTGAGTAGTCTGCCTGTGACCAACGGATTGTCACAATTGCTTGCTATTCCAATATAGGCATATCCCTTATAGATAAGCGGGCTTGCCCAGTTGTAGAACCCTTTTTCAGCACTGTTATCTCCTGTAAATACTTTCCACAGTACCGCACCGCTGTAGGCATCAAGCGCATACCAATAGGAATCACCACCGCCAACATAAACAATGTCATTTTGTACTGTTGCAGACGAGGTAACTCCAAGCGAAGGCGGAACACAGTTACCCTGCGTTTTTCCCAAATATGTTTTCCATTTCTGATATCCTGTTAGTGAATCTAATGCGTACTCATAGCCATCCCACGAGCCGATGTAGACAGTGTTCTTTGCAATGATAGGCGAAGCGGCAATGCCACCACCTGTTTTGAACCGCCACGAAATCCCTAACTGTGTTGCATTCGCTGGCGAAAGGAGAACCTCTCCACTCGCTGCTGTACGTTGTACATCATGCAAATAGGTCGGCCAATCGTCGCCAGGAGCAAGAGGTGGCGTGCCTGTAGCTGTAAGCAGTTGTGGCGTATACGAGAGTATAAGCACAAGTGACAGAGTGAGTACTAATGCTAGTGTTGCAAGCGTCCATAAAGGTTTATTGACTATTCGCTGTTTCATGTCTGCCTCTGATTTGTGCTAGAAAACATACTTTTTGTGGTATACAATAGTGAGTAATATTTGTATTGCTCTACAACTGTGGCAAGTAAATCGCCAGGTGTAGGTTGTCTACTAGTGTTTGCCGAACTGGCATCGACGCACAAGCTATGTTGAGCAATGAGGAAGGTTGGGATGGGACGAGTTGACAATACTAACCCATTACGGTGATATAAGCTCAATCCATCAGGCTCCTCGATATCGCGTGTATATTGCTTGTTGAACACGGGAGTAAGATGCTGTGTTACTTGATCATATTTGTTTGCTGGATTGACAATAATCCAAGCTACCGTTGAAAATGGGTTACGTAGAGCTTGGTGCCACAATTTTCCCGATCCTTCGTAGATAACATTCTTGAAGTCAATACCAGCTTCTGGATTGAGCGCATCGATCTTCGTATCATAGAGATCCTCCAGAATTTTTCCTCCATTATAATGTTGAGCAAGGTAGATAATAACCTGATGTGAACGAGCGCAGGAGAGGCCAAATTGTCCGTCCTGAAGAGAGACAATGCCAGTAGAGGCGGTCCATATCGTTTGCCCTATAATGACTCCAATGATGACAAACTGTATTAACCTGTGCAAACGAGGCAGGGAGAGATTGCTTATCAATGTGGCAAGAAAAAGTGCTGTAGGCGCGACCATTTGCACACCATAGCGTGCATTATAAATTTGGTGTTCAAGGTCCGGTGGAACTGCTCCAGGAACATAGAGTGCCGCCTGACCAAGATAGAGCGAGGCAATATAAAAAGCGAAAGGAACGAGAAACACCAGTGCCGCCATTGTCTCTGCATGTAGGCGTCGTCGTGCAACAAAAAACACTACGCCAATAGTACCTAATACAAAGAGAACAAGCCCCACATTGAGTACTGAATCTATTGTGTAGTAGCGAATAGACTGCCAGAGATCATGATAGGTGAATAGTACGTGCGCGTCAATCAAGGCTTTTTGTTGTGCCTGTGATGAGAAGGGGCCACGCTGGAAAAAGAGCATATCTCCGAAAATGAGGCCACACCAGAGCAACCAGAGCAGGATACCTAGCCCACCTAGTGAACAAAAGACGATCACATTTGCCTCAATCTGTGCCCACGAAATATGTTTCAGGAAGCCAATCACTATCATCAGAGCGACCATTGCGAGAAATAAGGCCCAGCCATCATATCGTGCTAAAGTTGCTAGAAAGGTTGCCAGTGCTGCTAAGATCAGATTATTCAGCTTATCATCCTGTGCCCATGCGAGAAAGTAATACGAAGAAGCGGTGAGTGTGGCAATGAGTACAATCTCGCTGAGCGCAGTACTCTGTAGATACAATACATTAGGATTCAAAATGAAGACGAGCGTACCAATAAAACTAGCACGACTATCCTTTGTTAATCGACGTGCTGCAAGAAAAAGATAGATTGCCGAAATGAGGTAGCAAATCATCGAAGGTAAAGAACCAGCTATGCCAGTACGCCAGAGATAATCATTCCATATGAATGGCAGTATGACCAAATGTGGTAGGGGTAACCATACCCCTCCAAGTTGCGCGAGACCAGGTGTTGTATTATCGAAGACACGTCGCACAATCAACATATGTGCATAGGTATCCCCATAGAGAACAATCTGATGCTTTTGGAAGAAGTACCAGAAGGCACTGATGCTAACAATGTAAGCAACAAGAATAGTCGCGGTTAACCATCCATCACGAGGTAGTTGCTGCCTTTTTGCAGGTGGTTCTACTGCCTTGAACTGCTTTTTTGATATCTTTGTATGTATCTCTGTAGCCACAATGCCGAAGATAGCTACTGGTGATTGCCGAATCATCATTGCTCCTCGTCCTCGAATAACACAAGTTGTATGGGTGTGGTAGCACGTATGGAAGTAGTTTCAGCTAAAACGGAACTTGTTTCCTTTTGTTGAATCCCTCTTATAGATGAAGCGTAGAGCAGTTTTTGCCAATACTTAGAAGCTAGTTGAGGCAAACGTATCGTAGTCTCGTTAAAATCAGCATCGTCGAAGAGTTTTAATTGCACGAAATGTTCTGCATTCACATGCATCTTCAGCCGTACCGTTTTTTCTGTGAACTCGATCTCAATGTCATCATCGGTAATCGAGATATTTGAGGAGAGGCTAGTTGTCGTTTGTAGTGCGCCCGAAAGTCCCTTCGCTCGCAAGATAGTGACGAACTGCTCTATCTCTTCTGGTGCTTCTGCATCTTCGGTTATTACCGTGATCTTTGTCATCGAGTTGGTTTTGTGAAGGTGAAGACCATGCGTTGTTTTTTCCCAGTAATGTGGCTTGAAGATGAGTTGTTGTAGTGCTATGAACGCAGCGATACTTGCCATTGCCCAATAAATAGGAATGGTAAGTGTCCATTTTACAAGGTGGTAGTGACCACGTTTCATACAACCGAGCAGATGTGAATAGGTATAGAAAAAGTTACCGAAGATGAGACACATGGCCCCCATATAAAGTATCGGCCCCGGAAACAATGTGTGATAGAGTTCTATTGGATGTAGTAGAGCGTAACATGCGACAAGTGCCCACATAAAGGGATTGACGAAGAGTACCCCCGTCTTCGCACCGACAAAGAACTGTAACGAGAAAAACTCACCCAGTCGTTCAGGATGCAAATAGACCTGGGGATGCCGCATATAGACCAGATACGTTTGCATGTATCCCTTGATCCAGCGCGACCTCTGTCGCAGCCAGTTTTTGAATTGTGGGTTTGCCTCTTCATACGTTGTCGAGTCTAGTACCAGAGTTTTGTATCCGTAATGAGCCATACGTAACCCCAAGTCGCAATCCTCGGTTACGTTGTAAGCATCCCATGCTCCAAGTTCACGTAGCGTACTCGTGCGAAAGTGGTTGGATGTACCTCCTAGAGGAAGTGGAACCCCCAGTTTCTGCAATCCTGGAAGAGTCAGATCGAACCACAAGGAATACTCTGCTGTAAACCAACGTGTCAGTAAGTTTTGCGTCGAGTTATAGAAATTGAGTTTTGCCTGCACACAAGCCGTTTTCTCGTCTCGATTGGCAAATGCCAGCACAGCTTTTTTGAGTTGTAACGGTTCTGGAATATCCTCTGCATCGAAGATGACTACATAATCTCCTGTTGCATACAACAAGCCATAGTTACAGGCACGAGGCTTTGTGCGCGGTTTCCCGTCAGGGACGGTGATAATCGAAAAATGTGGCGGAAGATGCAGCGATTGAATCGCCCTTCTGGTTTTTATATCATCAGATTCTGTAAGAAAAAGAATCTGAAGTTTGGTAATGGGATAGTCGATTTTCTGCATCGCTTGCACAAATTGTGGTACGACCTCAACCTCATGATAGAGTGGGCAGAGAATAGTGTAACGGGGCCACTCTACATCTACCAGAGTGTTAACAAGAGCATCATCTATATGTTCTTCTGCTGAGATATTGAGTGTCTGTGTCGCTAACACAGCGGTAATTAAAAGGTCCGTAAGGTAAATTATCGATACAAATGCAATAATTGCTACTACCATACCAATGTGGAAAAAAAAGATGCCAAGCAGACAACCACAAACGATTCCACTGAACATACAAACCTGTCCGCGTGTAAATGTTTGTAAGGCGGAGAAATCAGGATGAAAAGGAGCAAATAGCTGTATTTTCTGACTGTTGATAGTGGTAGGTTGCAGGGCCTCGTCCTGGTACTCTTTAATCCTTTGTTGATCGTTAAGTATGCAGTTGCGTTCGGCATCTTTGACAAACCAGGTTGTATATTGTTTTATCTGTTCGCTCACAAGAGAAGTATCGCTAAACGTTTCTCTCTTTTTTGGCGAAGGAGTACTAACACTATTATGAGAGATGGATGAATAGTCCATATAGCTCCATTTTCTCTCTAACGATAGGTTTATAGGCAAGAGACACTCTAAAAGAAACTTGTTTTACATGTTTTGGGCGGAAATAAGTGATTTTGCTCAAGCAAATGCATGAAAACCATTCTCTGTTTGTAGAGAAATGTGATGAAAATGCAAATGAAGCTATAGAGAGAAGTTTACCTTATGCATGAAAAAAGATATACTATTTAATGACTAAATTTTTTAGTAGCCATAACCGACTTTTCTCGCTATGATTCCCGATTTTTTGAGGTTTCGTGTCGTCGCGATAACGATGTAATCAATAAAATTTACTGCAATAGTAACCTAATTATGCGGTATTAATGACCGAATTTTCGCTGAATGATACCCAAAAAAGAGGATATGATGGTCGATTATTTGGGTATTGAGCAAAAAAAAAGTCGAAAAGATATAAGCTGAAGTATGATGAAACGTTTTGGGCGGAAAATGCCATTCAGAGGAACGTTTGTAGTCATTCGTATCTTGTGTTATTCTTGTACATATAAATTCTTCGCAATTAAAAGCACCACGCAACTTCTTTATGAGGATAGTGAAAAATTAATGCAATTAATCGTGTACCTGCACGTCTTTTAGTTATGAGTAGATGTATATGATCTAGTTTGAACGCAAGGAAATATCATGCGGAACATCCCACGTATGTACGAACAAACGGGAGAAAATAGGGATATCTCTATTTTCTATTATTCGTTACAAGGTCTACTGCCAACAGGCCACCTTTTGGCCTCAAATGTCAAGATACGCTCATTGTCCCTTGTTACTGATGGTCCTTTAATTATTGAGCAGCAGCAACTCACAGATTGTGAGTTACGTGTGTTACTTCCTATTCTTAAAGCTTTTCCCACATATTGCCCCTATGATGTTTTGTTAGCGAATATCTCATCAGCGAGTGTGACACAGAACACAATTAAACAATGGCGGCAGCGCTTAGAGGTGGCTCAGAAAGATGGAACCTGGCCTCAAGAGTTGAGACCCCTGCGTCGTGCCCTATCATCATTGCGTAACAAGCTTCATTCATTTGACCTTGAAATTTCTACAGTACGCGAGCGGGGATGTAGTTTAACTGGCCTGATACCCGTGAATCCTTAGACAATACTGGCTGTAAAATGGTAAAGCTGTTTATGCTACTATAGGCAGTTTTACCATTACCAAGGAATGCCTTTTTCATTTTTCAGTTATTGCATTGACAGGTACGTGAGAAGTATACTATAGAGTATGACAGAAGAGCAGATTCCCGTTATTGTAATCGACGATACGCCGGTCAAGCGACGCGGAGTGTGTGAGTTTGTGGAGGAGACGCCACAACTCTCGCTCTACGCACAGGTAGGTGATATCGACAGCGCGATCAAACTCATAGAGACGCTGAGCCAGGAGCAGTTCAAGGGAACTCAGGTACCACGTTGGTTAGTTCTTTCCGATCTTCGTTTAGGGAATGGCAATGGAGTAGAACTAGGTCGGATATTGCTCGACGTAGCTCCTAATCTGCGCATCGTCATCTATACGCAAGACCCCAGTTGGACACTTGCCGCCGAGGTATTTCGCCAGGAATATACCAAACGGGGCACACTCCGCAGCACGACCAGGAGACAAGAACGTACACAGGGGTTACATGGTTATGCGCTCTTCAACAATATGGACCCATTGTACCTTGAGCGCATCGCTGCAACTGTTGTCTATCGCAACGAAACCTTCATCGACCCTGAAGTTCTTAACTATCTTCTTAAACGGCTACGTGGGCAGCGTTTGACACCACGCCAGGAAGAATGTGCCTCCCTTATTGCCAAAGGCTTCAGTAACGACGATATTGCTATTCGCATGGGCTTTCTCAACACAAGAGGAAAGCCGAATATTGGCCCCCTGGAAAATATTGTAAGCGAACTCTACAACTTCTTTACGATAGATGGTGCGCCTAGCGACCCCGGAAGACGTGTGTTGCTTGCCCATGCATACGAAGCGTATGCAGGTTTACGTCGGGATTCCCAGGATTCTGAAGAAGCAGAATAATGTTATTGCTGGACGTGCGACTCCAGAAGTGGATTCGTCTCGATATTGTTTTCCATTGTGGGAAGAGGAATACGTAACAGCACTTTCGTACCGTGATCGGGCTGTGAGCGTGGAATGGATTTGATAGCAATCGCGCCATCAGCTTCTTTCGCCTTGAGTTGCGCTTTGAAAAGACTTGTTTTCTCCGGTGGTACGCTTTTAGGATCAAAGCCTCGCCCATCATCGGTGATGAGGATTTCTAACAACCCGTTTGCGTTGATTGTGCGTACCGTTGCGAAGCTTGCACCTGCATGATTGTAAATATTGAGCAGAGCTTGCGTTACCGTATAGGAAATAGCTTCGGCAACCTTCGCCCCCTCTTCTGTCTGTTCCAGGTCAGGACTCAGCGTATCGAGTGCCCATAGGTCCGATTGCACCTTCAAAAGCGATTCAGAATGCAATGCTGGTAGGTCCTCGCGAATAAGCTTCTCAAGATGGAGGCGCAGACCGAGGCTACGACGTTGATATGCATCCTCAACCAGAAGCTGTAAGCCGCGCAGGTCTCCCTCTAGCTCTTCACTAATCTTGCGAACCTTGCCCAATGCCTCGACAATTGGTTGTACGGCAACCTTGTGTTCTGGATCATGCTCGGCCTCGACGCGCAATTTGTGTTGCCAGTGACCAAGTAAAGAACGAATACGAAGAGCCTGTTGTTTGGGTTGATCGTGGATACGTTGTGACAGGAGCGAACGTAGGTGAGCATCGGCATGTAGCAACAGCGATGTAGCCTGTTTCAAATCTCTATTCACCTGCTGTACCTCGCTATTGACCCGACGTAACTCCTCCGCTGTACGCTTTTGTTGTTGTAGGGCCGTTTCGCGTTGCTCCAGCGTGATGTGTAGTTGGTCAACAAGGCGTAACGTGCGGATGGCATACAAAAGAAGAATCGGGTAAATTGTTGCCAGCACATAAAAAATTGGGAGTGGTAGCAACGTTTGACCTTTGAGAAGGATAGGGAGAACGCCAAAGCAAAAACCTAAGCCAACACCACCGATCCATAAGGTCAAGAGATCGCCCACACGTTTGCGTACATGTGTGGGAATGGCACCGCGCCCTTGCTTTTTCGTTCCTTGCGGTAGCAAATAGCCTGTTTGGATGAGCGAGTGTATGCCGATGCCAAAGCTGATAAGGCCACCTAGTACACTGTAACTCAGGCTAATGGTAAGGTTGGGGCGCGTGGGAACGTGTTGTCCAAAGAAAATGTATGAACACCATTCATAGGCTAGCAACGCGAGGATTGGTAGATAGGGCAGTGCATCTATCGTCATACGAGGCATACGAGAGGTACTTAGTGCCTCTGGTCTATACGTTAAGCTGAGATGAATAAAAGCGGCACCAAGTAGTGCAAAAGACGGTATCCATAATAGTTGAAAAACAACATTTGCCGGATATGCATGTTGCACATTCCCCCAATGACTGTAGAGTAAGAGCAACATTGCGGGTGGCAGTAATGTAATGCCTTCGACTGCCCCTGCCCATTCCTGAGCGGCCATCAACAGAATTGCCCCAATGACAAGCCAACTGACACCGGCGATAAATGCGAGACCATAGTTTTGCCACCACATATCCCAGGTGAAAGTCTGGGCAGGAAGCGCAAAGGTTGTACGAGAGCCATTGCTATTTGAAAGCGTATAGGTTATGGCCTCTCCAGGATGAGCATGTGCATAGACGCGCTCAAGCCCTGCCGCTCCTTGTTGGTTATTTGCGCTCACGATATGCGTATTATTCGTGAGCGAGTTCGCTGTAGCGTCAGATGATGGCAATTGAGCAGGAGTGGAGACAACAACTACCTGACCGTCTGTATCGACGGCCCAAATGAAGCCACCAAACGTGTTTCCCACTTCACTAAGTAGGCGTATATGTCCTATGACGCTGATATTTAACAAAACTAGCGCGACGACAATATAGCCTATCATGAACCGGAGGCGTAGGTGCTTCCACCATGCTTCAGTTGTAGATCGCGGAGAAATATACACGTCTAAGTGTAGCATGTCAGCGTATCTCTATGCAAGCCGAAAAATAATCCGATGTATTGAATATAGAGGAGCTATATGGTATACTAAGTGAAGAATAGTTGCACGTTTGTACAGCTATTCATTCAAAGAAGGAGCGTTTGCTATGGCTACTCGATCCGCTAAGACAGCGATAGTGAGTCCATATATACAGGGTGATATGTGCCAGGAGCGCACGATACACGTTGAACACGCGCTAGAGGTGCGTCGTAATCTATTGGTCGATGAAGATGCGACTGAGATAGCGGCATTGTTTTCAGTGCTGAGCGACCCGACACGTCTGCAAGTGGTGCATGCTTTATTGCATGCGCCAACGGGAGAGCTTTGTGTCTGTGACCTTGCGACAGGGCTAGGTCGTGACGATACAACAATTTCACATCAGTTACGCGTGCTACGCAACCAGAAAGTGGTTGCTATGCGTAAAGCTGGTCGTATCGTCTATTACCGCTTGATCGATGAGCATATTCGTCAACTCCTTCGTATGGGTATTGCACACGCGAGCGAAAGTAATCCTGTGCATACACAGGAAAAAATCGAGGTGTCAGCATGAGCAGTATTCAGAGCAGTCATGCTGGGCATACCCACAGTCACACTCACACACACGCTGGACATAATCATACGCATGGTATGGCGAAGCAAACGCTTCGTATAGCCTTTATGCTTACAATACTTATTCTGTTAGCTGAACTGATTGGTGGTTTCCTTGCAAACTCGCTGGCCCTGCTTTCAGATGCGGGCCACGTTGTTACCGACCTGTTCGCGCTCGGCCTGGCGTGGTTTGCAGCAGTGCAAGCAGAACGCCCTGCGAATGCACAGAAGACATTTGGCTATCATCGCGTTGGCATTTTAGCCGCATTAGCCAATGCTGTAACGCTCATTCTTATAGCTGTTGTTATCTGTTGGGAGGCCGTACAGCGTTTCCAGCATCCAGAGCCGATTCAGCCGTTGGTGATGTTTTTCTCGGCGAGTATTGGTATCGCGATCAATCTGTTTATTGGCTTCGGTTTGCGTAAAGAGGAGCATAATATCAATGTACGCGCCGCCGCCCTACACGTCTTTGGTGATGTTGGTGTCTCTGTTGGCGTTATTGTGGCAGGTGTCATCATTCTTTTGACGAAGTGGACGCCACTTGACCCTATTCTCTCTATCGCCATTTCACTCCTGATAGTGGTCAGTTCCTGGCCTATTCTGCGTGAAACAGCGGATATTCTGCTGGAGTCTACCCCTAAAACTATTGCACTACCACAACTTGTAGCGGATATGAAGCGTGTCAACGGTGTCAAAGAGGTACATGACCTGCATGTGTGGAGTATCACCAGTGGTATGTACGCGCTCTCATGTCATGTGCTTATCGACGACCTGCCACCTAGTGGCAGTTCGCCCATCTTACAAAGCTTAAAGACGATGTTGCATGAGCAGTATAATGTTGACCATACAACTATTCAGTTCGAGTGTAGCATGCAGGGTGCCTGTTGCGACGAGAGCGAGTTGTATTGTTGCATGGGTGCCGCCAAAAAAGAAGATGACTGTAATTGCCAGGAAGAGCATTCTATAAAAGAGGTTTCAACTGAGTTGGATGTTTTGCAACGCGGAGGGCAATAGTGGCAAATCATATTGAGAATGCTTCAATTATGTCACGTACAGGGCAGGTTCGATTAGGTATCTGGATTGAACTTGCTTCGTTGCTCTGGATGATTGTTGAGGCTAGTGTTGCAATAGGCATTGGCTTCGCGACGCATAGCGTTTCACTGCAAGGCTTTGGCATTGATAGCGTGATCGAGTTAATTGCAGGAAGTGTGCTGCTCTGGCGTTTAGTGCTAGAGCAGCGTGGTGGTTCATTTGAAGCCGTAGAGCAAGCTGAACGCCGTGCCTCATGGGTGGTGGCAATGAGTCTTTTTGCTCTTGCCCTCTATATAATAGGCGATAGCATATTCTCCGTTCTCACAAGAAGCAGACCTGAATCGTCTTCGTGGGGCATTGGACTTGCCATCGCAGCCGCTATCATCATGCCTGTTTTGTGGCGAGGAAAACTTCACGTTGCACGACGTATTGGAAGCACCGCCTTGAAAGCCGACGCCGTGTGCAGTGTAACCTGTGCTTATATGTCCTTAGCGTTGCTTGCTGGATTACTTCTTAACGCACTCTTAGGCTGGTGGTGGGCTGACCCGCTTGCTGCACTTGTCCTCATCTATTTTATCGTACAAGAGGGACGCGAAGCTCTCCACGAAGCTCGCACTGGTGAAAACTGCGAATGTGGCAAAGAGTAATTTCCGTAGAGAAAACAGAGATGCCACACTGTGAATATGCTCCGTTTCCTCTCTATTACACACTTCCCGAACGCAATTTATATATCTTGATCGCGATTTGCAGAGTGAGCCAGTTGCCGCGCTCCTGTAGATCAATCTCGCACAGGGACTGTAGACGTTCCAGACGTTGGATGAGCGTGTTGCGATGTACAAAGAGCCGCTCCGATGTCTTGGTTAAGTTTCCAGCACACTCTAAGTACACTTCCAATGTGCCGAGCAGATCAGTATTTTTGCGCTGATCGTAGCTATCAATGAGTGCAATCTGATCCTGATAGACATCGCGCAAATCGTCCATACGTGCGATTTTGTATAGATAACGGTAGACACCCAGATCGTTGAAGTGAGTTACAAGTGGTTCGGTACGTATCACGTTTTCGTCTGCCTGTAAGTTCTGGCCCATCTGTATCGCTTCGTTAGCTTCAGCAAAACCGCGTCGATAATCCCTGCTATTATTGCATGTATTCCCAATGCCGATAGAAAGCAAAACATTGTACTCATGGTGCAGTTGACGCGCAATATCATAGAGCCATGTTTTGAGTCGCGCTCCCGTTGGATCTTTGCTGAGCGAAATGACACAGGTAATCATATTCTCATGTTCGTAGAGTAATGAACCAGCGTAGCTATCCTGAATACGCCGGTGAAAGATGCCGCCAATGCGTTTATACATTGCCTGTACCTGCGACCCTTGTGGAGAGCTATCGTTCGCTGTCACTTCTTGTGTTCGTTTGCTCTCTTTACTGCTGCTGGTCGTGAGGGTAGGTGGCTGTTCAGCAAGAGCCTCTAAGTGGGAAATCTCGATAATGACGACCGCATGTGAACGTGTAAGATCGCAACCGAGAAAATTGGCACGTTGTCGTAGTGAATCTTCCGATTCTGATGCACCCTGCATCAGATCGTCGAAGAATCCTTTCACGAGATTCTTCTGTGCTAACTGGTTCATGAGGTGGCTATTTTTGATGGCAATAGCCGCTTGATTCGCGATAGTCGTGAGCAGCGTCTGATCTTCAGCCGAATAACGTCGCGGCCTACTGGAATAGCAGTTGATAAGTCCAAGTTGTTCTGTACCAGCGACAAGTGGAGCAGAGATCAGCGTTCTATAGGATATATCTTGTAATGGATTCAGTTGTGAAAGCACATGCTCGCTCATGTCCGGGAGGACACCATTCTGGCTTTTGTGCGTACTGAGGGTGCCTTCGTCCTGTTCGTGTAACTGCTCCAGAACAGTGCGGTCAATGTCAATCGACTGGAAACTGGCTCGCTCATTAAGGTTTGATGAGGTCGCACGTACTACGAGCCGCCTGGCGTGCCGTGCCGTCTCTAACTCTCGTTCGCGTGACGAATCCATCAACAGAATAACGCACAGATCGGCCTCCATGATTTGGACAGTCAGAGTTGCGAGTGAGCGCAGCATATCATCGAGATATAAGCCTGAACTGATGGTCTGGCTCAGAATCGACAAAGAGGTTAAGATGCTCAATTTGCGTTGCGAGTTTTCATAGAGTTGTGCGTTCTCTATCGCGCTAGCTACCAGTGCGGCGATACTGCTGACAAAGCGGTGGTGTTCTTCGGTAAACTCATGTGGTGCCACCGCCTGTAGAGTGATGACGCCGAGCAAGTGACGCTCCTTTGTGATAATTGGGACGGTCAGGATGGATTGAAACTTTTCCTCTTCTAGCTCTGGAAAGTAGTAGAAGCGCGGATCATCCATCGCTTCGTCCTTCAAAAATACCGTTGTACGATGAAGGGCGACCCAGCCTGCGATGCCTTCACCCAGAGCCATCTCGATCTTACCAACGAGATGCTGGTGACGCTGTGTTGCGCTGGCAAGGACAAGACGCTCTTTTTCCTTGTTATACATGTAGATAAATGCCATCTGGCACTGTGTAGCGCGAACAACGGTGTCCACAAGGTGATGCAACACTTCATCGAGTCTCAGCGTTGAGCCGACAGTAGAAAGCACTTCGTTGAGCAAGACATTTTCCTGTGTCCGTACCTCAAGCGCGTGTTGTAGTTCAGCCTTCTCTTTACGCAGTTGTTCCACTGCATGTCCGTCATCGTTTGTTGTAGCAGAGAGAGAGTGCTGGTTGGCGTCGGCTTTGAAAGACATACGACCTCCGATTAAACCTGATTACACATACGGATTGACTATGCATGCTCCATCTTCCCACGCACGAACGAGAAAGTACACAATGCTGCTCTATATAAAGAAGCGACCGTCATGATGAGTGTCACGTCATCATGGCAGTCGCTTCATTGCGTTCGCTTTGCGTGTGGATACTACGTACATATGGGTCTTGATATCATTGTACACATTTTCTCTTGCTACGTCCAGGGCTATGTTTAGGGAAACAAGAGATACTCTTGCGGTCTCCTTCCATATGTGTCGTCTCTTCCTTTATTCAGGTAATGTCAGGACACCATCAGGACCACCGATAAACGCTCTCTCTGCCATTTCCAGGAATAGACCTGTTTCGACGACACCAACAATGCTATGCATATTCGCGTTGATGCCGATGGGGTCTGAAATGCCGTTGGGGAAGGCGCAATCGAGAATGATGTTGCCATTTTCGGTGATAAAGGGTTTCTCTGCGATCTGGCGTAGCGTAACGTTGGCTCCCAATGCTGTCAGGTGCTTGCCAACGGGTGCGATGGCGAAAGGTACAACCTCAACGGGAACCGGAAAATTCTGTCCCAGATGCGTTACTTGTTTGGTAATATCGGCGACGACAATAAAGCGACGAGCGGCAGAGGCGATAATTTTCTCACGGAGCAGGGCACCGCCTGCGCCTTTAAGCAGGTTGAGTTGGGTATCGATCTCATCGGCACCGTCGATGTAAATATCCAGCGTGGGGTGAGCATCGAGGTCGGTGACAGGAATACCAAGATTGGCGGCTAGATCACACGAAGCTTTTGACGAGGAGATGGTCCCGACAATATGCAGACCTGCCTGCACACGTTGTGCCAATGCGTATATCAAGAAATTCGATGTCGAGCCGGTGCCAAGGCCGACAACCATGCCGTCCTCGATCAGCTTTGCCGCCGCTGTCCCGGCCATCTGCTTCCATGTATCCTGTTGTATATTGTGTGGCATCATTGCATGTTACCTCTTCAATTTATATATACTGTTCTGCTCTATCTGATAGTGAAGATGAGAAAAACGCTCTTACAGGAGTATACCATTATTATTGTACTTTTGGTCATCTCGCCTTTTTCTGGTACGGTGTATCTGATGCGACTCAAAGAGGTGATAGTAGAAAAGCGTAAATCCAAAACGTGCTACATCTTGCTATCCCTACAGCATCGTGATACACTCTTGCAAGGAATCAGAAAGCAACGGTGCAAGAGAGAACCATGCAATTTTTGTGTGGTTAGCTATCGTGATGGGCTATACGGAGAGCAACGAATGTTGCTAGGTATGGCAACGCGAACACCTATGGGAACTATTTTCAGGCGGTAGGAAACATGGCTGAACAATGGCGTATTTTTGTGGTTGAAGATGAAGAGAGCCTCAACCGTAATATTGTTAATTCTTTACGTAAAGATGGCTACATTGTCAATGGCGCAATCAATGGGCGTGATGCTGTGCGTACCCTATGGGCAGAGGAGCACGATATTGTTATCTGCGATCTGAATACGCCAGGGGCAGAAGGCTTTGAACTGTTGCAGTGGTTGCGTGCCTATCGTCCAAACACACGCGTAATACTTGTTGGCGAATCGGTCCCCACGCTCCGCACGCAAGCGTTGGAAGGTGGTGCGGTCGGCTATCTGGAAAAGCCGCTCGACCTGCATCTGCTGAAGGAAGAGTTGCGACGCCTTCTTGTGCAGACGGGCTTTTCTGCTGACCTGGACTCATTCGATTTGTTGGATGTGATTCAAATTATTTCGGTGAGCCGAAATAATATTGCCTTGCTAGTGAGTACTGGCCTGGAAGAGCGCGGCATGTTGTGTTTTTACAATGGTAATCTTGTGTGGGCGGAATATGGAACATTGCGCGGCGAAGAGGCTTTTTTTGCGCTGGCGGCCCATAAGAACGGTACCGTCGTTCACCAACCGTGGAATCAGCAGGTGACACCGAACGTCACACAACCGTTATCTCGGCTCATCCTACAGGCATTTCAATATCGCACAAAATACAATCAGATACAGCAACAACTCAGTGGTGAGCATATACAACTTCCGCCATCTCCCCCTGTAGAAGATGAAGATGCTCCTTTCTTAGTGCTGACAGAACATGTTAGCGATGAGCCACAAGAACCATTTCCTGTTCAAACGGATGCTTTCGTATCTCTACATACGGTGCATCCTGTACAAGAGCAGAGGATGCAAGGAAGGGATGGCACACATGATATGAGTCAAAGTGAAAAAGAATGGTGGGAGCAAACGGGAAAATTCTCCGGTGCTGGTATGCGCCCTCTGGCGGCGAATGTGCCAGTGACGCCTCTTGTCGAAACACAGATCGAAGAAGATGAGAAGAATGTGCCTTCTCCGACTCAAAGAAAGACAACAACCGATTTAAGCAATGGCGATGATAGCAAACATGGGTCAGCGAAACGGCGTGACCTGCCTTCCTGGTTAACAGATCAACCGACGGCATCCGATATGCCCGTCATACACGACTCTTTACCGTCCATCCCTGCAAGAAATTTCAGGCCATCCTCTCCCATAACGCCTGTTGTGCCAACACCTGCGGAATGGCAACCAGCACGCCCCTCGGTACGCACACCACGAAAATTGGCGGAGCAGAGGGTAAAGGAGATGACTGGCCCTCAAAAAACGTTACAGGTAGACACGGCTAGTCGGAAAACTGCATCTCCTGATTGGCAGCCATCTGATGGAGAAGGTCAACCGCAAAGTGGACCACTGCAAGACCTTGATGCATCGAATACCACGCTTCCGATGTCGCGTCGTCAGATCACGAATGGCATGCACAGAACAAGTTCATCCAACTTGCAGGCTATGCCGCTTGGTGATAATGCAAAAAGGAATCATAATTCTACTGCCCTTGTCTCTGCGTTGCGAACGTTAGGATATTCCATTAATGGTTTTGTGGCTGCGGCAGTGGCAAGTATTGACGGACAACCAATTGCACAGATTGCGGTAGATGATCTGGATTTGTCCCCAATGTGCAAACATTTTAGTATGATTATAAAGAGCGCATTTCAGTCACTCGACACAGGTGCGTGGGGTGAGTACGAACATATCGTTTTGACGAGTGCCGACCGCTATGTGCTTCTGCGTGCCATTGGTGGTGACCGCCAGGCATTCCAGGTACTTATAACAACACATGCGGCAAATCCCGTTGCAAGTGATGCAGTGATGGCAAATGTCGAGGGCGCACTAACCGCCGCTCTGCACTAATACAAGAGAAGGATGAAATAGCATGAGTGATGAGTATGAGAAGATTCCTCATACAGAGGAAGAGAAAAAGAATAATAGCTTTTCGTTTATCGTGGGCATTGTGATTGTCATAGTAATTATGATTGCTTTTGTGCTTTTATTCAATCACTAAAGCAGCGCATATAGATAAATGTTGATGAGAAATTGCGTATAGAAACAAACGTCTATACGCAATTTCATTGCTCTTTGTTCTGGCGACTCTCGATTAGTTTTTTCAGATGTGCAAGGTCCTGCTCTTTTTGCTCGTTACCGTTACTCCTGGTGCCTTCATGTTCTACCTGCTTGTCAATGCGTTTTCTGGCAGGAGTTTTCAGCACTGGTTGAGGTGGCAGGAGTGAAGCAGCTTGTAGATCATGAGCTTCTGGTAACAATGGTGGCTCCTGTGCGAGGCCGTTTTTGTGTTTGAGGGTGCGAAGTTGTTGCTCGACAACCTGCTCTTCTGAAAGTTGGTCGAGTTGGGTATCGAGGTTGCGATTGTGTATATCCGCAAGAGCACGGGCACGCGCCTCGGCTTCTATGACTGCATCTTGCGCTTTTGCAGTACGCTCTTTATCTTTTGGATTACCTGTCATATTGAGCGCGTCGAAGACACGTTGCTGCAATAGTGCATTTCGTTTGCGTGCGACGAGCAGGTCTATGGTTGTTTCGACCTCTGAGATTTTCGCCTCTAGCTGACGGAGCGCCCCGCGCATGGTTGTCACCAGTTGCGCTTGTTCTTTTTGTTGCTGCTGATAGCGCTCGGCCTGTTTCATGAAATCGTTATGACGAGTGAGGGCAGAGCGTGCTGCATCGTCATTGCCCTGTTGGATTGCCTGCTCAGCTTTTTTCATCCACAGGTCTGCCTCTACTACACGCTCTTTATTGCGCTTTTGCAGCTTGTGATCTTCTGCGATAGCGGTAGCGACCTGTGTTTTCACCTGTACCAATTGGTTACGCATATCAAGTTGTAGTTGGCGCAGAACCTTTTCAGGGTCCTCGGACTTCTCAACTACTGTATTGAGATTTGCACGCAGGAGAGTGAGCACACGTTCCAACAAATTCATAGAAAACTCCAGACTGTATGGGTATCATCTGGCACCAAGGGAGGATGCCAGATGAATGTTTCTTGTTTCCCGCACCTGATGAAACACGATAGATGAAGTCGGCATATATATCGTGCTTCTACTATGAATACGAAGTACCGCCCCCAAACGGTGCAGTACTTCGCGTTCTCCCCTACTTATTGTCAGGTGTTGTCGCGTCAATGGTGCTAAGCTTGCCGTTGACATGAACGTTTCCATTGCCATTAGCACCGTTTTGTCCCTCTTGATTTGCCATCGCGGGAATGTTGTTCATCAGATCACCGATGCGTGTCCCACTGAGCAGTTCAAAAAGGGCCGGTACCTGTGCAACCATGTTTACAATGTCGCCAGTGAGGCGGCTGGCACCAAGTCCACCGCCGTTGCCATTGGTGCCGTTGCCATTGCCTGTAGAGACGATTGTCACCTTGTCAACCTTGCTGAGTGGCTCGGCAATGGCGCGTACAATCTCTGGCATGTTCGTGAGGAGTTTATCCAACACGGCGGCCTGATTGTATTCGTGGAAGGCTGCGGCTTTGACCTTCATTGCGTCAGCTTCTGCTTCACCTTTGGCACGGATGACTTCGGCTTCCGCAAGACCTTTAGCACGCACAACGTCTGCATCAGCGAGACCTCTAGCACGGTTGGCTTCCGCATCACCTTGACCTCGTGCCTTCGATGCATCGGCTTGACCTTGTGCCTCAAGCGTGAGACGCTGGCGTTCGGCCTCTGCAACCGTCTCGATACGGCGACGCTCGGCCTCTGCCGCCTTCTGCACGGTCGCTTGTAGTTCTAACTCACGGCGTTGGATTTCGGCTTGTTGCACCTTGATCTGCGCGATCTTTTCGACCTCTGTCACCTTGATGGCTTCGGCGATGACCTGCTGCTGTGAGACGTTGGCCTGGATGTCATAGGCTTTATCGGCTGAGGCTTGCTGACGTTTGACCTCGCCATCGAACTCGGCTTTTTTCAGCGATAGATTTCTCTGTGATGCTGCTTGTAGTGCGAGTGACTCGGTTTCGGCTTTCACGCGCTCCTGATCGGCTGACGATTTGGCGACTGCAGCTTCACGGGAGGCGTTCGCCTGTTGAATCTGCGTGTCGCGTGTGGCGATAGCGGCGGCGATATCAGCTCGTTTGCGGTTCTCGACGATCTGTGGACGACCCATGTTCGCGATGTAGTCGTTTTTATCGCGTACATCCTTGATGGTGAATGAAATGACCTCTAGTCCCATCTTCTCCATATCGGGGGTGACAGTTTTGAGCATCTTGCCGCCGACATTTTCGGGGTCTTTCACCAGGTCTTCGACGGTAAGCTGACCGACGATACCGCGTAGATGACCTTCCATGACGAGACGGATCAGATTTTCGCGGTCTTCCTGCGGCTTGCTCAAGAACTGCTCGGCGGCGGTTCTGATGCTCTGCTCATCGGAGCGTACCTTGATCTGTGTCACCGCTTCGACGTTAACCGCGACACCCTGTGAAGTGTAGAGGTCTTGTGGCGGTGCAACATCGAACGACATCAACTCAAGCGGAAATTCTTGAGCGCGTTGCCACAGAGGAATTACGAACTGTGCGCCGCCCGTAATAACCTTTGTACCGCCAGTACCATAGACGATAAGTGCCTGGTTCGGACCAACCTTGCGGAGCAAGTTGCCGCTAATGCGGAACACGACTAGGATAACGATGATAAGTGCAACAACACCAATGCCAACTGCTAGAAGACTCATATTATTTACTCCTTTTGGGCATCTTTTCGCATAACAAATTGGGTATCCTTTGGTTCTGGTTCCTCAAGAAGTGTACGCAGTGCCGATAGTTCATCTTCATCTGGCACTGCCTCAGATGGGATGTCTCCATGATCTACGTGATTGACAAAATGGTCCCAGGTGTCCACCTCGGCGATGCCACGCTGATAGTTTACGACAACGACCTCCTGGTCGCGCTCCATACGGCGACCATCGACACTCCGAGCCGGAACACTTTTACGCATGCCACCAGGGGAGACATAGAGAATCTCGCCGAGGCCATTTTCCTGGATGGTGATGCTGACCTTGCCCAGCATGCCTGTACGGTCTGAAACATCCTGAATGGTCTCGCCTTCGCTATCTCCGAAGAAGCGGCTCAAGAGAACGAGCAGGAGTGCGGTGATAATCAGACCGCCAACAACTGCCAGCACAAGGGTAAGCGGCAATATGAAACCAGCAGTATTGTAAAAGATATAACCGAAAAACCCGAAGCCTAGCAGGAACACAGCAATCGAGGTGGGATTCGCATAAGCAAACAGTGTGGAGGTGTTGCTGGACGCATTACTTGTCTTTGCAATCGCTCCCTTTCCCGTATGCTGTGCAGCCTGTCCAGTATGATGTGTACTGTTCACGTGAATGTGTCCGGCGTGGATGTGAGTACCACTATGCACTCCATGAGCCGCGTGCGTACCGTGTCCAAAGCTTCCCAGTAGGGCAGACGCTACCATAAAGAGCAGCCCAAAGAGGAAGCAGGCAATGAATACTAAAGAAAGTGGATCAGTGACGATTGGCATAGGTTTGCTCCTTTAGCTTCAATAACGTCAAGACCGATACAGCCGTTGTTGCACAACGTCGATCTGCATATTCAAGGATACCAACAATGCTGGCTAAAACACCAGCAATGCCCATTATAGAGGCAACCAGTAAACACAGAAGTACCAGTGTACTCGATGTACTTACTGCAACTCCTACAAGCGCGAGTATCGGAAATAGTGTATCTGAGAAGAGACTGACGGCCCCCAGTAGTAGCGAACTAGCGAGAAGGACTACAGGCGTCAGTACAGGATGACGTTGGCGTAACGGACTCTGAGCCACAAGATACCGATGAGCGAGAGGTTCTTTTTGTCCCTGAAGCATTGTATTCCTTCCTTGTGTTGTTCAAATCACTGGTGTTCTCTATATCCCTGTTTGTCGTACACAAACTTCCGTAAGAAACACTGTTCATATAAATAGACGTGGCATGCTTATGAAATTACAATTTGAGTTCTTGAGCTAGTCAATATCCACACTTATGTTTGTAACTGCATCGACAATTGCTTCGAGTTCATCTATAGAAAGCCCCATCAATTTCATGAAGAGCGCGAGATATCGGCGTGGGTTTTCTACATCTGCTAACTGCTGAAAGAAGTCCTGTATCTCTGGTTCTATACGCCAATCCTGGGCACTTGCCGTTAGCCATGTCGTGAGTCGATCACTTTCTGTGCCCATATCGCTCATAATATCGGTGCTATAATCGGGCGGGTCACTAATCAAGTAGCTTGGATGGACTTTGAAGAAGCGCGACAAGATATCACGACTGGATGCGGTCAGGTGCAGTCGCTTGCTGCGTTCGAGTTGCGAGAGGTACGCCTGACTCACCTTCTCGCCTAATTCTTGCTGCATGGCTTTGACAACCTCGACCTGAGTCATTGGTCGCCCTAAACCGCGCAGATCGCCCTCGACTGCTCGTAAATGTTTCATCTTCTCCGCTAAATTCATCGCTTACCTCACATAGCTATTTGCTATATTTAGTATAGCTGGTTGCAATGGCTCTGTCAAGGGAAAGTGAGAGGAAAAGAAAAAGTCCTATTTTTAGGCAAGCGAGATTGCACCTGTGGCACTATCCACATGGATTGTGACTCCTGCCAGGGCACTAGGAGCTGGTGGGCTGACGACCTCTGCATTTTTGGCTGGGTCGAAGGCGGCACCGTGACATGGACATTCCAGAAGCTGGCTGCTTGCATTATAGGAGACCTGACAACCTGCATGAGTGCAAAGCGCATCGAAGGCGACAAACTGATCGTTATTCAGGTGGACAAGAACGCCGGGATCACCTGTCGATGGGATGGTGAATTGCATTGCGCTATTCTTTGCAACTGCACTCACTTGTGCTATTGTGCTGCCCGTTGCGGGTGTCGAGCTGGTGACTGTACCGGCGGCATTAGTTGCTGCTGGAGTTGCCGCACTCACGCCACCGCCTGTGGTTGCCTCATCAGAGCCACGCATGATACGGAACGCATAGCCCAGCGCAACAACACCTAATGCCGTTGCACCACCGACAAGCGATCCCCAGAGAAAGGTACGGCGCGTTTGTCTCTGTTGGGCGAGAATGTTTTGTCGGCTTTGTTGTTTGCGGGGAAACTGTTGTGGCGTTTGCGATGCGACGACGTTGCCAACATCTTGTGTGCGTGGTCTGCCTATGCCTAATATAATGTTAGCAAGAAGTGCTACACGTTGTTGATACTGGACGGGAGCCGCCTGGATTAGACGTAGCGTAAGTATTTCATCTAATGTGGGTAGGCCAGTGTTGAGGGGACCGTAGAACATTAAGGTGAGCCATGCAAAGGTAAACACGATGTCGGCACCATAGAAATATGGGTAGACATGGAATGAAGCAGACAGAAAGAAAAGAAGGCTTAGCAACGCGCCAAAGAAGGTCGCAGGTCGGAAGAGAAAGCCGAAGAGTGTACCGAGACCAATGGCAATTTCACCAAAAATGATGACAAGACCAAAGAACTTTGCATGAGGTTCGGCGAAATTGACGAGCAGGCCATGAATTGGCGACCCTATCGCGAAGCGTGCAATCTGGCGACCAATAAAACCAGATGCAGACACCTGGAAAAACTGGGGATCCGTGATTTTTTGAATGCCTGCATATACAAATGTTATCCCCAGAAAGAGGCGGAGTGGCAAAAGTGCCCACTGCTGTACAGGGACCAAACGTATATCTTTCTGCATAATTACTCCTGTTAAAAATGACCATGTTAAAAAGAGAGAGCATATCACGGCTCTCTCTTATTACTATACTCTCTGTACATCAACAATATTTCAAAAAATTGTAAAGTTTTGACTTTTTTAGCCCCTATGGCCTTTGAGGTACTAGATGTAACGTTCCTTGTGTTTTCATTTCAATCTGCTTCCGCTCAACAAGCATTGGATGATGGTCAACGCGGAGCCACATCGAAATAAAGTCATCATAATGTCTGCTCGCGGGATGGCCTGATTGTCCAGGAGCATGCCCGGAGAGCGAATCATTCAGGTCTGCAAGCGTGACGATCTGACGATATGAAGGAACGGTGATGACCGTCTTAGGGTCATAAGGCAGAGACGCCCCCATATTGACCGTATCAATATCGCCACCAACCGGAAACGGGCCACGATTGAAGAAGGGCGACAGTAGTTTCACACTACCGAGCGTATGATTATAGGTCATAGTGTGAATGGCTCCATAGTTCCACGTCGTGAGATTGCCGCCAAACGTCTCACGCAACTCTTCTATCGTTGCGGAGAAGGCATGGCTGAGGGCTGAGGCCCATGAAGTCGGACCGTTCGAGATCACCGATGTTGTGAACCACGTATCGTCACGTGTGTTGAGCATGCGAATAAGCAGTGGTTTATTGCGACTGGCATAACCGTTGGTCGAGGCAAGGATGTTCGAGCCTTTGCCCATGTATGCTTGTAGCAGCGTTTCATCGTCGCCGAGTGCCGCGCTCATCACCATAAATTCTAATCGTCTCAAAAATGTGGTGTAGATAGCAGCCGCCGCGCTCTTAGGGGCAAGTATAAAATCCCAGGTGCGTAGCGTGTCCTGTGCAGCTTTTTCTAACGCCGTTATGGTCTGTATGCCGAGCATGTGTGGCACAACCTCGACGGCAGGCAATGAGTATTGGTCCGCTTGAATGCGTGCCATATCCGCCGCCGTTAACTTTTCTTTGCTGGTGAGCAGATTACTGATGCGCTGGGCGCGGTAGCCATTCAGCCATTCGTTGGTGATGTAGTGTGGGTAGTTGTCGTCGATGACGCGATTGTTAGCGGTGGCGATAAAATGCTGATCCGGGTTAAAGCTTTGTGGCAGTTCGTCGAATGGAATAAGTCCGGTCCATTCGTATTCTCCTGTCCATCCGGGTGAAGGCACAAGTGCCTGTCCCTTTGCACGAACGGGAATGGCACCTGCCATGACGTAGCCAATATTGCCCTCTTTGTCGGCATAGACGACGTTTTGCGCTGGTACGTCCCAATCACGTAGGGCGTCGCGGAACTCTTGCCAGTTCGTCGCGCGATTGATACCCTGGATAGAGGTGAGAATATTGCATTGCTCTAGCCCAACCCAGCGTAGTGCGAGCGGGAGTTCTTGTGGCGCATGTTTTCCATTCTGGCTTGTACTATTCGATGTTTGAGGAACGCTGGTCAAGATCGGACCATGCCGTGTAATCAGTACCTCTTCGATGAGCGGCTCTTTCTGCCCTTTGACACGAATCTCTTCGCGAACCACAGTTGCCTCTTCCCACTGTCCTTGAAATTCGTACTGGTGAGGGTTTTCTGGATGAAATTTCTCGATATACAGGTCTTGTACATCAGAAACAGCATTCGTGACGCCCCATGCAATGTGTTGATTATGTCCAATGACAACGCCGGGGGCACCAGGAAAGCTAGCACCAACTACGTCGATGTCTCCTGCAACAAGGTGACATTCGTACCAGATAGAGGGTGCGGCCTGTCCAAGATGAGGATCATTACAAAGAATTGGTGTACCCGATTCCGTCATTGTGCCATCGACGACCCAGTTGTTGCTGCCGCCAAGCATGCCAAAGCCGCTCAATTCCTTGAGTTGCTCGTATTGTTCTAACAGGCCGAGATTGATACCTTGATAAGCGACGCCGGAGGGAACAATCAAAGGGTGTTGTGCGTCGTAACCAGCCTCTAGCTGTGTGGCGCGTTCGGAACCGACCTTTGCAACGATACGAGCGCGAATGAGTTCAGTTTCCCAGTTGCCGCCGAGGTTCCAACCCATCATCTTCGACCATTGAATCGTATCGGCGGGACTCCACGATGATGGTTTGAAGCCAAGTATGGTGAACTCGACGGGAAGTCGCTGTCTATTATTGTCAATAAAAGCGTTGACGCCCTGTGCATAGGCATTGAGAACGCGACTATTACGTGCTGAGAGGTGTTTGGCCTCTTCAAGCGAGGAGCGATGCATGCCCAGGCGTCTACAGAAACGGTCGGTTTCTATGGCGATATCGCCAAATAGCTCGGAGAGACGACCGGAGCCGACGCGTCGATTGAGTTCCATTTGCCAGAGCCGTTCTTGTGCATGAGTGTAGCCCTGAGCGAAATAAAGGTCATCCTCGTTCTGTGCGTAAATATGAGGGACACCATACGTGTCTGTGAGAATCTCAACTGATGCGTGCAAGCCATGTAGATGCAACGTGCCCTTTGTTTTAGGAAGAGGACGGCGCGTAAATGCATAATATGTGCCGTATGCCGCACCTGCAAACCCTGCAAGGCCAGCTATTGTAAATGCTGCTTTTCGCCAACGTGACGCCATAATGTATACCCCTTTGTATAGACATAATAATGAATGAAATTTTTGATAAACATTGCTGTATAATACTGTGGTTGCATCGCGATGCAACCACAGTATTATACAGCAATGTTTATAATACCTCTGTGCCCTTTGGTGTATCGCGAATCTCGTAGCCTTGCGCCTTGAGTTCATCACGAATCTCATCGGACCGTTTCCAGTTGCGTGAGGCGCGTGCCTCGTCACGTTGTCGTACTAACGTCAGTATATCCTCGCTTAGAGAGCGTGGTCCCTTCGCTTCGACGGTATCTAGCCGCAAGCCAAACACACGATCAAAGTCTAGCACGAGACGGTGCCGCTCTTCAGGGATGATTTTGTTGTTACGCACCATCTCACGTGTCAGGCTTAGAGCGGTTGGCAGGTCGAGGTCGTCGTTGATGGCCTCTTGAAAGGCATCGTGTACTTGCTGTGCCTCTTGCGACCAACTCTGCTGAGAATGGGACGCTGAAACGGCAGGCAGTGAGGCAATATCAGCCCGCAGGTTGTTCAGGCCGTTCTGGGCGGCAGTAATCGAGTCGTCGGTAAAGTTCAGCTTGGAGCGATAATGGGCTGTGAGCAACAGGTAGCGATAGGCCATCGGGTTGATGCCTTGCTCTTGTAGCTTGCTCAACAACAACACATTGCCGATTGAACGCGACATCTTGATGCTACCGAGGACGAGATGTTCACCGTGCATCCAGACCTGCACGGGCTGTTTGTCAGTGACACCCTGAGTTTGCGCGATCTCATCCTCGTGATGTGGGAAGCGAAGGTCGATGCCACCCGTATGAATGTCGAACTGCTCACCAAGGTATTTTGTTGCCATCGCGGAGCATTCGATGTGCCAGCCAGGGAAGCCAGTACCCCACGGACTCTCCCAATTCATCTGGCGATCTTCGCTACCGTGTTTCCAAAGCGCGAAATCTTCGGGAGCCTGCTTATCTTCCGCAACCTCCATTTGTTGGCGGCCATGTCCCCCAGCACGTAACTTCTCGACTGTATTGCCGGAGAGTTGTCCATAGCTGGGAAAACGGTTCACATCATAGTAGACATTGCCCTCATCAGTCGTGTAGGCCAGTTTCCGTTCGATAAGAGCCTCAGTCATGGCCTGCATTTCGGGTATATGTTCCGTTGCCTTTGGACGCAGTTGTGGTGGCAGAATATTCAATTTGTCAGAGTCACGCAGGTACTGCGCGGTGAAATGTTCCGCGATATCGTAGGCATTGCGACCTGTCAAACGTGCCTCGTTTTCCAGTTTGTCTTCGCCTGTCTCATCGGTATCGTTTTGTAGATGTCCAACGTCCGTGATATTACTGACAAGGAACACATTGTAGCCGTTATATTCGAGCATGCGTCGTACCCAATCGGTCATAATGAAGGTGCGAAAATTGCCGAGGTGAATGTCTTTATAGACGGTGGGGCCGCATGCATAGATGCCGATACGTTCGGGGTTAAGCGGTGTAAACAGGTCTTTATTGCGTGTCAGTGTGTTATACAGATATATAGGTTTAGTGGTTGACATAAGCAAATCTCCTCTGAACATGTAGTAATTTGTACCTGGGAATGATGTATAGGAAAGGTTCGTAGCTCAGGCAGGGGAGACGTGCGAGAAAACAGAGTGAAGTGTGTTTGACGTTTCTGTTGGAAGGCACGCTAACGATACGTTCACAGAGGGCTGAACTACTTTATGCTGCCTCTATAAACGTAACGACAGGTACAGAACTGCTTTCTAAAACGATGGTTCACAATCTTCTCCAACAATTCTTCGTATAATCCTCATTTTCGATATGCGTAGTATAACATAGGATGTTGGAGATGGGAACTAGGTTTTGTAGCCCTACGGGAGAATCAGGTGCAGATCGCCGAATTCGTGCCAGAGGTAGCCTTTGTGCAAGGCTTCACGATAGGTGAGTTTGAGATGCTCGATGCTGGCAAGGGACTCTAACATGAACAGATGTGTAGCATGTGGTTCGTGTAATCCTGTAAGGAGGGCGTTGACAGAGTGGATACTGCGCTCAGGCGTTACGACGAGACGTGTCCAGCCTTCGCCTAAGTGTGTGGTGCCTGAGTCATCGGTGACGGTTTCTAGCGCACGTACAACTGTTGTTCCAACGGCTATTATGCGCTTGCCCTCGGCATGTGCAGCGTTTACTAGACGTGCTGTTTCGGGTGGTACACGGTAAAACTCTTCATATGGTGGTTCATGAGCCTCAAGACTGGCAACGCCTGTGTGCAGCAGTAATGGTGCGATCTGCACACCGTGGGCAACCAATTTTGTGATCAGTTCGGGGGTGAAGGCTCGTCCGGCTGAAGGCATTTCTGCACTACCTGTCTCTGTAGCGTAGACGGTTTGATAATAGTCCAACGGCCATGATTCCTGCACATAGCTATAGCGAATTGGGAAGCCGTGGCGTGTGAGATACTCTTGCAGTGGACACGGCAGGTTGAGCGTTGCGATCCACAGGCGATGTGATTCCTTTGAGATTGCCTCGCGACTATGCAGGTAGGGGACATGCAAGGTGACCTCAGCACCATCCGCCAAACGGAGCGTCTCGCCCTCCTTGACATCATAAAAGGGGCGAGTCGTTTTTCCTGCTTGCGTGCGTACCTCTACAATCCATAGATCAGCAGGTAGATGAGTGGAGAGATGTAACTCGAGTGCTGTGCCATCTGGTCGAGTTGCTTGAAGGGCAGCGTTCATTGTACCACTGGTGTTAATAACCAGCAGATCACCAGCTTTCAGGATGTCGGTGATATTCCGAAAGTGAGTATGCACTATACGGTTATTCGAGCGATACGAGACCATCAGGCGCACTTCGTCGCGCATCAAGCCACGCGCCTCTGGTGGCATGCCTGCTTCAAGTTCTGCTGGTAGTACAAAGTCCAGCATATCAAAGTTTGCAAACTCAGAGTTGAGCAGACGAAACGATGCCGGGTGTGTTGTTTGAGGAAGTGCCATAGATTTATTCCTTTGTTGTGAGAGCGCGTGCTGCGTATCGTCCACTTGGATGTGTCCCTTCGAGCAATGCAAGCAGTCCTGGTATGCTCTCTTCTGGTAGCGGTCGATCACTGATATCCTCACCAGGGAATGCCTCCTGCTGCATCTGTGTACGCATATCACCTGGGTCTACCCAATAGATACGGAGAGTAGGGTTTTCTGCGGCGAAAATGTGCGAGAGTTGTTCGAGTGCTGCCTTGCTTGATCCGTAGCCGCCCCAACCGGGATAGTCCTCAACTCCCGCGTCACTTGTGATATTGAGAATGCAGGCACCAGGCTTCAATTGATGCTGTAATGCCTGAAGAAGTGCTAGCGGTGCAATTACATTTGTGCGATAGACGCGTTCCAGCACGTCAAGCGGATATTCTAGCAGGTTTGGCTGCGGACTGGGACCGAGTAGACTGGCGTTATTTACTACTGCATCCAGAGTACCGATGGTACGTACGGCCATAACAAGGGCTTGACGGTGGGCTGTTTCTGTCACGTCACCAGAGATGGCGACAACGTTGGTCAACTGTGATAGTTCCGCTTGAGTGGCTTTAAGTGCTTCTTCGCCACGAGCATCTATGATAAGGTTCCAGCCATCTTGTGCAAGTTGACGCGCAAGTGCAAGACCGAGGCCACGAGAAGCACCCGTGATGAGAGCTGTACGAGGTGTGTGAGGATCGGAATATGTCATTGTATATTTCCCCTTTGGATAAGTGGTCTGTTGCATGGTCCTACTATATCAAAGGGGGTGGAAAGGGTACATCGAACAAGAGGACAGTATATGAGCTGTACCTTTGTACAGTTTATGCAAGCAGCCCTGGTCCCTCGTTCCACTCTTCCTGTATTTTGCCATCACTGATGCGGAATATCTGAAGCATGGTTCGTTTCACCTGTTTGCCTGTTGGCTCAATGCCCTCATAGAGTCCTTGATGAGTAGCGTGCCAAGTGGTACGCACCACAACTTTATCTTCTGTTGCAATCAGGTCGTCGATGGTAACGCGTATGTCTGGGAAACCTCCGCGCACCTGGGCGAAATACTCTTTCACGCCTTCAGGACCAGGCACCTGCTCAAGCGTTGAGTGATCGACAAATCGAGGCGCGAATAACCCATCTATTATTGCCAGATTTCCTGTATTGAGTGCTTCCTCAAAGATGAGGCGAATGATGGCCTTATTTTCCTCTACTGACATGCTCTGCTTTCTGGTGGTTCTCTTCTTTGCCTATTTCGTTGTATCAAAAAGAGAGGTTTGCTGCTTTGGTTGCCTTCTTTGTTCTGTCATGCCCTTAGTTGCAATAAACCTACACTTGTGCTACCTCTGCTGCTGTTCGTACCGCGAAGTACGACGCTTGCTGGTGATGCACCACAATGGCAGCAGTCGATTGCTCTGGTACAAGCTGGTATGCTCCAGTTAGCTCGACGCCGATGGTACTGGCGACTGGCAGCAAGGCGAAAACCTTTTCGTGGTCGGTAAGATCGGGAATAGCGGGATAGCCCCAACTATAACGGCGTCCTCTTGTATCACTGATCTTTAGCTCACTGCGAATGATACGGTTGGTATATTCGGCGAGTCCCTCGGCCATCTCAACGGCGAGACCATGCACAAAGTAGGCTTCGGAGTAGTTTCCTGCTTGCTGTAGTTTGTCGATGGCTGCACTGGCTGGCTCACCCATCGTGACCACTTGTAGCGCGACAACATCAATCTTGCCGCTTTGCACCGAGGCGAAGTAATCGGCGAGGCAGAGGCGTTCACGCTCGTCCTGGCGTGGGAAGCGGAAACGTGTCACCTCTTTACATGTGCCGCTCTTCTGCAGTTCCTGGTAATCGTAGACGATCAGTTCGTTGCCGCTCGATTGACAGGGGAAGTAGCCATACACGGCCTTTGGTTGTAGGTAGCGTTGCTGGCGTGCCTCGCGCACCATACGCTCTAAACGCGGGCGAAAATCTTCAGAGACAAGTCGCTCGAACTCGGCACCATGTGCTTTGCCGCCCCAATGTAAGCGATACAACGTATTGAGGTCCATACATTCCGCGACATCTTCCAGTCCGATACGTTCCAGCACACGTGGTCCCCAGAAAGGCGAAGTCGGTATTGTAAGGGCTGACTCAACGCTAGCGGAAGGCGTCTCTGCATTAGTGCTATCGACTGGTTTCTCTGTTCCTGTTTTCGCGGCTTTCTTCTGTCGTTCGGATAGTGCCTCGTCTTTGATGTGTTGCACAAAGGTACCGCGATCTATGCGCGGATTGGTAAGTTTGTCAACGATCTCTAGCCCCTCGAAGGCGTCTTTGGCATAAAACACGCCGGGGTCATACACAACGGGGATAGCATCTGCCGTTTGCTCATCGACGAAGAGAATGCGGCGTCCATAGGAGCGATTGATGGCTGCTCCACCTACAATAATAGGGAAGTTCAGGCCGCGTTTGTGTAGTTCTTTGACGCAGAGTGGCATCTGTTTCGAGGTGCTGACAAGTAGAGCGGAAAGGCCAATTGCATCGGCGTGTACCTCAATGGCCTTGTCGATAATCGTGTTGAGCGGAACCTGCTTACCCAAATCATAGACGGTATAGCCGTTATTGCTCAGAATTGTATTGACCAGATTTTTTCCAATATCATGTACATCACCGAAGACCGTTGCCAGCACAACCTTGCCCTTCGTATAGCCTTCAACTTTTTCCAGGTAGCTTTCGAGATGAGCAACGGCGCGTTTCATAACCTCAGCTGACTGTAGCACAAACGGCAGAATCAGTTCACCTGCCCCGAAGCGGTCGCCGACATCTTTCATCGCTGGCAGTAGCACAGTGTTGAGGACGTTTACCGCCGACTCACCTGTTTTAATCTGCTCGCCTTCTGCGCGTTCCTGAATAATCTCGTCAACGAGCGGCTCGATGCCTTCTTTGCGTCGATGCAGGATTTGCCAGTGAATGCGCTCGGCGACATTCATGCCCTCGGTTGGATCGGCCTTCGCGTTATCATTGTTTTGTTGCGGCCCATGCTCTTCATAGTAGGCGATGTAGCGTGGCAAGGCATCGGCTCGATTGAAGATCAGGTCGTCGGCAAGCTGACGTTGTTCCGTGTCAAGCTCGGCATACGGCGTGATATGCGTCGGGTTGACTATCGCGAGCTCGAGGCCAGCTTTGACCGCGTGATACAGAAAGACGCTATTCAAAACGGCGCGTGCATGTTGCTTGAGGCCAAATGAGATGTTGCTGACACCCAGGATTGTTAATACTCCTGGCAACTCTTTTTTGATGCGTTTGAGGGCGTCCAGCGTCTCGATGCCAGCCGTTTGTAGCTCCTCTTGCCCCGTTGTAATCGGGAAGGTGAGTGGGTCGAATATGAGTGCATTGGGTGCCAGCCCGTACTCGTTGACACAGATATCGTAGATCGCGTGCGCGATATCGACTTTACGCTTCGTGGTCTTACCCATGCCTATCTCGTCGATGGTGAGTGCGACAACTGCTGAGCCATGTTCAAGTGCCATCGGGATGATGCTGTCGATTTTCTGGCGTCCCGTCTCCATGTTGATAGAGTTGACAATCGCGCGTCCCGGATACACTTCCAGGGCTGCTTGAATGACGTTGACCTCGGTGCTGTCAATTTCAAGTGGAGCCTCGATGCCCATTGAGAGCTTCTTGACGACCTTCGCCATTTGCTCCGGCTCGTCGGTGCGCTCGGTCAAGGCAACCTGCACGTCTAGTGTGTGCGCTCCACCCTCGACCTGCTCACGTGCAATGCCGAGTAGCGTGTCGTAGTCGTCGTTGAGCAGGGCTTGCTTGGCTTTGCGGCTGCCCTGTGCATTGACGCGCTCACCAACAAGCATTGGTGGCGGGTCCTGAGTGAGCGAGGTCGCGCGAATGCCGCTTGTGACAAACGAAGGTGTAATGTACTTGAAATCCTTGTGTGTGAAGTTGTTATCGGCGATAGGACGTGCATGGCGTTGTACTGGTCGGCACGCATCGACGATGGCTCGTAGGTGTTCGTGACTATTGCCACAGCAGCCGCCCACGATGTTGACACCAAACTCTGTGATGAAGTCGCGTAGGGCCGCCGCCATTGCCTCCGGCTCCGTCGGGTAGACCGCGAGGCCATTGACGTTCAGGGGAATGCCCGCGTTGGGAAGCGTCGAGATTGGTAGCAGACAATTTTCCGCGAGGTAGCGCACAGGTTCGCGCATATAATCGGGTCCAGTCGAGCAGTTGAGGCCGACGATATCGACACGGAGCGCGACCAGCGTGTTCATCACCGCCGCGATATCCGTTCCCAGCAGCATACGTCCACTCGTATCGAGCGAGACCTGCGCCTGAATGGGCACCGTGCGTCCTGCATCTTGCATCGCCTGTCGCATACCCGTAATGGCGGCGCGAACCTCTAAGATATCCTGGCTTGTCTCGATAAGGAATACGTCGATGCCGCCTTCGAGCAGTGCTACCGATTGTTCGCGGAAGATGGCGACGAGTTGTTGATAGGTGATATCGCTCAACGTCGGGTCGTCGGACGAGGGCAACATGCCGGTTGGTCCAACGGAGCCAGCAACGAAGCGTGGTTGTTCAGGCGTACTATATTTATCTGCGAGGCGGCGTGCGAGCCGTGCAGCAGTAAGATTGACCTCATGTGTGAGATGCCCGATGCCGTACTCGTCCAGTTTGAGGCGACTAGCGGTAAACGAGTCCGACTCGATAATATCGCAGCCAACAGCGAGAAAGCCTTCGTGAATCTTTTCGATGACAGAGGGCTTGGTGAGGACGAGATACTCGTTGCAGCCCTCGGTAGGCTGACCGCCATAGTCCTCAGCGGTCAATTGATAACGTTGTATATTCGTGCCCATCGCGCCATCATAAATAAGAACACGTTGGGAAAGTGCATCGAGAAATGTAGTCATGTGGCAAGCCCCTGTAATCTCTTCCATCCAAGTGAAGGTGGTGTATGTGTTGGGTGTGTATTGAGGGTATTATATCACAGAGTTGGTTAAAGGTCGTTCAGAAATTCGATATGAGAGCAAGGGCGTCCGTTCAAAAATTCCCTATGATATAACCCTTCATTTCGTGTTATACTCATCCCTGTACATATTCGACTTTTATAGATACAGGAGGATTGCGTGCAGGTCAATATTGATGTGTTGCAACAGCTTGTGAACGGTGGCTATCTCACGGCACGTCCTCATCCTACGGCGAAGCTGGTGATCTGGAATTATACGCCTAAGACGCAGTTTGAACGCTATTGGACGCAGGAGACGTTGATGTGTCGCGGCCTGATTACTAGCACCGATGGGACGGTGGTGGCGCGAGCGTTCGAGAAGTTTTTTAACTATGAGGAGTATACAGGGCAGTTGCCGCTGGAGCCGTTTACCGCGACGGAGAAGCTTGACGGCTCCCTTGGAATTTTATTCTCCGTCGATGGTAAGCCGCAGATTGCTACGCGTGGCAGCTTCACGAGTGAGCAGGCGGTACGGGCGAATGTTATGTTGCAAACGCGCTATAGCGATTTTCAGTTCTTGCCTGTCTATACCTACCTATTCGAGATCATTTATCCGCAAAATCGTATCATTGTGGATTATGGGAGGCAGGAAGACTTGGTTTTGTTGGCCGTGATCGAGACGGAGACGGGCGAGGAGCGCGATATCTGGCACGACGTGTGGCCCTTTCCTGTGGTGAAACGCTTCGATGGCATCAGTGATATTGACGCGTTGAGAGCATTAGAGCGGGACAATGCCGAGGGTTTTGTGATTCGCTTCGAGAGTGGGCTGCACTTGAAGCTCAAGTTTGCCGAATATGTGCGCCTGCACCATATCATTACACATGTGAATGCTCGCGTTATTTGGGAGTTGTTGCGCGATAACCAACCGTTGGAGCCGCTGTTAGAGCGTGTGCCGGACGAGTTTTTCGTGTGGGTGAGGCGTACCCGTGACGATTTGTTGCGACAGTTCGCCATTATCGAGGCACAGTGTAGAGAGGCGATGGGGCGTGTCGAGCAGTTGCCGACGCGTAAAGAGCAGGCGATGATTGTCACGAAAGAAAAGTATCCAGGCATTGTATTTGCTATGCTCGATAACAAGAATTATCGTGATATGATCTGGCGACTGCTATATCCAGAGGCTTCACGGCCCTTTGTTGTAGACGAGGAAAATTGACTTGGACAAGCTAACGTGTGTGATTATGAAAGGCTTGCCCGCGAGCGGGAAGAGTACGTGGTGTACGGAGCAATTGGAGAAATATCCAAGCAAATATAAGATTGTGAGTAAGGATAAGTTAAGAGCTATGCTGGATAATGGCAAGTATGGCAAACATCGAGAGGTGTTTATCCGTGAGGCTCGTAATGCGCTGATCCTGGCGGCACTGCACAATGGGTATAGCGTTCTGGTTGACGACACCAATCTTCACAGTATGCATGAGAACGATATTCGCGCCCTTGTCGGCGACCTTGCGACCATCGAGATTAAAGACTTTACGCATGTCGATGTCGAGATGTGCATTCAGCGTGATAGCAAGCGTCCGAACTACGTGGGCGAAAGAGTGATACGGCAGATGTATCGCGACTTTCTACAGCCCAAGCCCCCTGTGCTTGAGTTCGATCCCACGCTACCGACGGCGATCATCTGCGACCTCGATGGTACACTTGCGCTGCTCAATGGGCGCAACCCATATGATGCCGCCCGATGTGAAGAGGACCTTGTGAATGAGCCTGTCGCCGATATTCTGAAAACGTACTTTCTGGCTGGCTACACCATTTTGCTTGCATCAGGACGAAGTGAGCAACATAGGCCCCGGACCGAACGCTGGCTGGAAAAGCATAGCATTCAGTACAACGCCCTCTATATGCGTGTCGAAGGCGATTTTCGCAAAGATGCCATCGTCAAACGCGAGATATACGAGCAACATATGCGGGGACGTTATACAATAAAGTTCGTTTTGGATGACCGGAATCAAGTTGTAGAACTTTGGCGAAGCCTGGGTCTCACGGTTCTGCAGGTTGCCGAGGGTGATTTTTAGGTTTTGTTGAATTCCACAAGAAATACCGTTATAAGTGTGAGTATAAAGATGAAAAGAGCGTGTTGATGCCGAGCAAGGGCGCCCTAGTTCCAATGAAAAGATGTCCCTATATGAAAAATTCAAAGAGCATTATTCGTGCCTTGTAAACTTCTTCGTGTTTTAATACGTACTATCAGAAAACAATGTAGTAGAGTTCGCCTTATTACTAGGAGTAAGCATGGAGTCACGTTTTACGCTGGGGATTGAGGAAGAGTTTCAGTTAGTGGATCAGCAGACGGGCGAGTTACGTTCTTGTGCGGACGCGATAATTGCGAAGGGGGCAAACTCGTTAGGCGAACAACTCAAGCAGGAGATGTCGCAATCGACGATAGAATTGGTCTCAAACGTTCTGGCGGATATCGCCACTGCTCGTAAAGAGGTACGCGCGACGCGAGCCGAGCTAGCCCGACTGGTCAATGAGGAAGGGCTGGCTATCATTAGCGCAGGTACACATCCCAGTTCATCGTGGCGTGATCAGGCGAATACAGAGGGCGAACGCTATATCGAGTTGGCAGAGGAATACCAGGATGTTGTGCGCTCCGACCTGATCTTTGGTCTGCATGTGCATGTTGGGGTCGCGAATAAAGACCTCGCCATCACGATTCTGAATCAGGTGCGTACATGGTTGCCGCACATCCTGGCACTCTCAACCAACGCGCCGTTCTGGTCCGGTCGCATGACTGGCCTCAAATCCTATCGTGCGGTACAATGGAAACGCTTTCCGCGTAGTGGTGTGCCCTACGTTTTTCCTTCGTGGGACCATTTCGACAAATATGTACAGGACTTGATAGACATGGGCTGTATCGACGATGGCAAGAAAATCTGGTGGGATGTGCGCCCCCATGCCTTTTTCGATACCGTCGAGTTTCGCGTTTGTGATATGCCTTCAACGATGGAAGATACATTGGCAATCGCCGCTCTGTGTCAGGCAATGGTGGCGAAGTTAGCGCGTTTGCACGTAGAGGGTAAGAGCGTTCCTATTGTCAAAAGTCGCTATATCGAGGAAAATAAGTGGCGTGCGATGCGCTATGGCCTCGATGCCGAGTATGTCGATTTTCCGCAACAGCGCCGCTTGCCTATGCGCGACTCGATACGAGAGTTGCTGGCTTTTGTCGATGACGTTGTAGATGAGCTAGGAAGTCGCCGTGAAATAACCTACCTGCACGACCTGCTCGACGACAGGCAGGGAACGGGTGCGGATCGGCAAATGGCAATCTATCAAGAGACGCAGAACACGCAGAAGGTGATCGAGTTTTTGTTAGATCGCACAATGCAAGGAGTATACCTATGACGAACAAATTTTCTCTCGGCATTGAGGAAGAATTTCAGTTGGTGCGACGTGCGACAGGGGAGTTATGTTCATGTGCCCAGAGCGTGTTAGACAAGGGTGCCCCCTACCTTGAGGAGCAGATCAAGCCGGAGATGCTACAATCGACGGTAGAGTTGATCTCCAATGTGTTTCCAGATATAGCGGCAGCCCGTACCGAGTTGTATACGTTGCGGGCGTTGCTGAGTCGGCTGGCGAACGAGGAAGGACTGGCTCTTGTCAGTGCTGGTACACATCCGAGCGCGTTGTGGATTGACCAGGAGCGCACCGATGGTGATCGCTATATCGAACTGGAAAAAGAGTATCAGGACGTTGGACGCTCGATTTTGATCTTTGGGCTACATGTGCATGTGGGTATTGAAAACAAAGAACTTGCTACTCGGGTGATGAATCAGGTACGAACATGGTTGCCTCAACTCATCGCCATCTCCTCAAATTCCCCCTTCTGGCAGGGACGTATGACCGGCCTCAAGTCGTATCGCTCCATAGTATGGAAGCGATTTCCGCGTAGTGGCGTGCCGGAAGTATTCGCGTCGCGGGAGCATTTCGACAAATATGTGCAAGACTTAGTTGAGATGGGCTGTATTGACAATGGCAAGAAAATCTGGTGGGATATTCGCCCTCACCCGTTTTTCGATACCGTCGAGTTCCGTGCCTGCGACATGCCCTCTACCGTCGAGGATACGCTAGCAATCGCCGCTCTGTGTCAGGCAATGGTAGCGAAGTTGACGTACCTCGACGAACACAACAAACCTGTACCATCATTGAAACGTGATTACATTGACGAGAACAAGTGGCGTGCCATGCGCTACGGTCTCGACGCCGATGTCATTGATTTTACGCAAAAGCGTTGTATTAGCATGCGCGACTCGATACACGAGTTGCTGGATTTCGTCGATGAGGTCGTAGACGATCTCGGCAGCCGCCGCGAAATGAATTACCTGCGTTCTTTGTTGGATGATAAACGCGGAACAGGTGCCGACCGCCAGATGGCAATCTACAAAGAGAGCGGCGAAGACATCGACAAGGTAAAACAATTCCTGCTGGAGCAGACGATGCAAGGTATCACGCTTGAGCATGCCGATCTATCCAATCGTTTCTTGCAATTCAAAATGTATGAAGATGCGAAGCAATAACGGGAATCGTCGAACCGCACGGCAATTAGCCGTGCGGTTCGACGATTCCCGTTATTGCTTGAATAAACCTATCAACCTCTTCTTCGCTATTATAATAATGGACAGAGGCGCGAACGATGCTGTCTAGTTTGCGAGCGTCCATATCAAGCACGGAGGAACTGCGAACGGCAACCGAAACATTGATGTTGGAGGCGGCGAGTTGGCGTTGAATGTCCTCTGGCCTGTGTCCCTCTACAGTGAAGGTGACAATGCCGCATTGCGTGACGCCACGATCTCGCACGATTCCATCTGGTAGTGTTGTAAGCTGTGAGCGCAGTTGATACGACAGTGTCTTGATACGTCGCCAGATATCATCGAGTCCTAGTTGGTTGGCGTAGTCAATGGCGACGCCAAGGCCAATTTTCGCGGCGTAGTTGGTTTCCCAGTTTTCAAAACGGCGTGCATCAGCGCGTATCTCGTACTCGCTGGGTGATAACCACTGTGCCGCGTGCAGGTCCAGAAACGGCGGCTCAAGCTGTTCCAGGATGGAGCTGCGTACATAGAGAAAGCCAGTACCACGCGGACCTCGCAAATATTTACGACCCGTTGTGGAGAGCATATCACAGCCAATTTGTTGCACATCAATCGGTATCTGCCCAACGGATTGACACGCATCGACAAGATAGAGAATGTCAGCTTCGCGTGCAATCTTGCCGATAGCGGCAACAGGTTGCACAAGTCCACCGTTCGTCGGTACATGTGTAATCGCAATCAGCTTCACCTTATCGTCAAGCATATCTCGCAAAGCATCGAGCGAGACCTGTCCATGTTCGTCGTTGGGTATGACCTCGATGGTAGCACCTGTCTTTTTCGCCCTTTGTAGGAAGGCGATATAGTTGCTTGCATATTCTGATGATGCTGTAAGAATGCGGTCCCCTGGCTGAAATGGAATTGAGTAAAACATCATATCCCACGCTCTTGTCGCATTCTCCACTATCGCCACCTCATCACGCGAACAGTTGATGAGGGCCGCAACTGCATCATAGACATGCTCTATCCGCTCCTTTGCCTCTGCCGCCGCCTCATAGCCGCCAATGTGCGCCTCAAGTTGCAAGTGAGCGATTACCGCATCCAGCACAGGTTGTGGCATCAACGACGAGCCAGCATTATTGAAGTGCATGACGTTGGCTGTGCCAGGAGTGTCCTGGCGAACACGTTGAAGGTCGATGGGCATAGTGTTACCTCTTTCTCTGCCGTGTCAGTAGCGTATTAAGAGCTAACGCTACGATAACCAGAAAGAAGGCTAGGTAGAAAAATACATAGCCAAAGCGATTTCCCGTTGTGAGTTGATAGTAACCAAAGCTAGCAAACACTATTACTAAGACAGCAAGAGCAGTAGCGATAATTTTGTTGCGCGAAGTATTGACCAACGCTTAACCTCTCATTATGATTGCTTGTAAGAGTGTTGCTTAATTCGTTGGTATAACCACGCGCCCTTGCCCGACTGGTGGCATGTTCGCGCCGCCACCAACATAACGAATGGCGGTACCTACAGCTTGCCTTAATTGTAACATCGGAACGAGAGTTAAGGGAAGATATTATAGCCCTACGTCAGCTTATCAAAGGTGAACTACATTCACACGCAAACGCTACACGAAGAAAACCTCAACTTGATACACCTATAGGTTTAGGAGGATGTGCCAACAATGACTACCCAAGAGTACGCGAATCGTTGCCGAGCGGTAGGACACCGCGTATGCGTGCGGGTAGTGCAAGAAAAAGGTAGTATCCTGTTCATTGGGGAAACGGTTCCGATGAAGGTGTTTCTGCCAGGAGTTGATAATGCTCCTGTAAAAGATGATGATGGTCTTGTACCATGTGGTGATGCTCCTCTAATGCTTGGTGGAACTCGTGAAGGACTTGGTTGTGGTCTTGTGTGTACAGAGAAGAGTCCAGCACAGCGCGGTATCGTTCTTGCACAAGGTGGTGATGCTCCATCAGGGCGTGATGATGCTCCATCAGAAGGCGGTGATGGTTCTGCAACGTTTGAAGTTTGGTATCACTCGTTTTCTTTGCGTGTTGAAGATGTTCTTCCACTGTGTTGTCTCGCTTTCACTCACTCAATCCATTGTACCAATTCATTATATGAAATTGTAACAGATCACAAACAGCCCAACATCTTTTTATGCTCACAGCGGATGCGGAACAGTTCAGTGTTGCCCGTAACGACTCAACGCCGCAACGATGGGACACCGCGCAAGCGTGCGGGTAGTGCAAGTGAAAACATCATACTGTAAAGAAAACTGATATTAGTGAATAGAGCAAACGATACAATCATTACTGCATGGTAACGAAGGGCCTGGATCAACTGTCCAGACTATTCCCTTTTTGAGTAGTAAACACCGTGTATGCGATGCCCGTCAAGTATTGGATAACAGGAGTCTTCTCGTTTGGATTAGGCAGGAGTATAATAGTTTCAACTCTTTTATAGTAGTGTTTGTTCCGTGCGTTTTTGAGACTATTGTGTAAGGCATACATGCGTGCTTGGAAGTCAGTTCACCATACCACGCATTCAATCGAGAGGGCTGGATGTCACAAATTACATTCACAACAGAATTTAGATATGGACCTATACCTATGGGTTTCCCTATTCATCTTGAGGGCAAGTATATCACTATCTTGGGTAGGAATGGCTCTGGGAAAACTTGCTTACTCAATGCGTTGTTCCACAAAAAACAGGGGGAGAAAGCCGAGGGGAAAACGCAGGTTTGTTTAATAGAAGCTACAAGTCATATATCTCCCTTAGTACAATCAAGTGGACGGACGCTTGAGCAGTATAATGATGAACTTGCCAAAGCTATAGAAGAGAGTAATGGGAGACATCATACACCTAATTCTAGCGAACTAGCTAACCTACTACTGAACCACAATGATTTCACGAAACAAGTTCAAAAGCTTAATGGCTACTATGAATATCTAGGTCTGCCAGAATATACAATCCAAGAAACACCCCATACTTTTTCTACGCCACGACTAAGCAGACTTCCTGGATCGGGGCGATATATTTTGCCGATCTTAGCAGCATTAACGGATGACTCGATCAAGATGGTGCTTATTGATGAATCTTACGCCTTTTCTGGTTCATGGTTTCAAGAGCGACTAAGATCCCTTTTTTTTGAAGCATCGCAGGAAAAACAGATAATTGTAACGAGCCAGTCAAATGCCTATATAAACGTAAAAGATTATACGACCAACTATTTTCTCATCGGAGAAAATGATAAATTTCGCATATTGCGTGCATCTTCTAAAGAGCAGCTAGAGAGTACGTCACACATTTTTTTAACTGTTGATAGAGAAAGGTTAGAGACAGCATTCTCCGCGCCCAATCGTGCACAGGTCTTTATAAGCTATAGTCACAAAGACGCTAAATATTTATCTGGACTTTCTCCTCACTTAGAGTATCTTGAGAAAAACAAATTAGTAGAGTTCTGGGCAGACACGAAAATCAAACCTGGAGAGAAATGGCGAGATAGTATAAAGTCGGCACTTGCATCAACTAAGGTTGCGATTTTGCTAATTAGTATAGATTTTTTAAATTCTCAGTTTATTGCAGATAATGAGTTACCACCACTGTTAGCCGCTGCTGAAAGCGAGGGCGTAAAGATACTTCCTGTAATTCTCAGACCGTGTATATTACCTGAAAGCCTTTCACAATTTCAGGCGATAAATAGCCCTTCGAGACCATTGTCAAAGATGAAAGGGTATGAGAGAGAAGAACTCTGGGTAAAAGTTGCAAATGCTATAGCAGAAGCAAAGATTCAAAGTTAACTCTAATTTAGTTCAGCTCACATTGGTAGAAATAATGTGCTGTAGCTCCTATGTCGGTATGAAGAAGCTCTTGCGCGGACACGAGATCCCAAACGGGCAAACATAGAGCAAACAAGGGCGAGCGGGCACCAAGTAGTAAGCGCGTACAAGGTAAGCAGTGCGAGCGTTCGCCCCAAATAGTGCAGCTCTACCCAACGTTTCAGCACCCCGAACGACCAGACACCGCGCAAGCGTGCGGGTAGTGCAAGATATAAGTCGTTTAGGTTTGAGAATTCTTGAAAAATTCGTTTAATATTTGTATAGTAGAAAATACCTTAAATGTAAGGAGAAGCGAATGGACTGGGGTTCTATCCTAAATAATGCTCTTAGTATTCTAGCTGCTCTTGCTGGCATCACTGGTATTACTGGTGTAACAATCTTTACAGCACTACGCAGAAATAGAAAGCGAACTGTTCCTCAAAGCGCAATAATCGCTGCACCACACGATCAAGTAGACTCTTCAGCATCTTTGCATACATCGTTGACATGGCGCGAGTGGTCGGAGGTTCTAGGCGTAGCATTGATAAACACTTTTATCACTGAAGACGCTCTAAGAGAAGGTTTTCCTATGTTCATGTTGTTGGTGTATCCATTTGTAGGAATATTGATAACAGGATTAATCTATGGGATATTGTTTCTATTTGATATGAACACTATCATGAATGACAAAGTTTTCCTGAAGGTGTGGATGGTTAGCAGTTTTGCAGTTGCTTTGATACGTTTTATCAACGTTGCTGTAGAGTATAGAGATGAATTACTTAGGAAAAAACAAGAAAAGATGCAATTACATTAAGTCAATTGATAATATATCTTTGAATGAAGCTTACTTTGCAACCCAATACCCAGAAGTGTTACTTTCGCCGAGTGCTTTATTAAGAACCATTACTATTTATTTACTTGTAGATGAGAAAGCATATTTGTCCTATACTACTGTTTAGCTTTGTCTCATTTAGACAAACTATTACACGTAGTCTTATGAAAGACTGAACAATAAAGGAAAATGAGAGACGATGGGCCATGTATTTATTTCCTATCAACATAATGACTTTGATTTTGCACAAGTTCTGATTCATAACCTTGAGAAAGCTGACTTTGAGACTTGGATAGACGATCATCTACAAGGAGGCGAAGATTGGCGCGTAGAGATAGACTTAGCTATTAAAAGTGCATTTGTGCTTGTTGTAATCATGTCTCCCGATGCCAAGCTCTCAGAATACGTTGCATATGAGTGGTCCTTTGCATTAGGCTCAAGTGTAAAAGTTATTCCTGTGATGTTAAAACAAGTTACTCTTCATGCCCGTCTGGAAACACTTCATTGTTTAGATTTTACGAACTTAAGAAATAGACCTTGGGATAAATTGATTGACGCTATCAAAGGAGCTTCATATGAATATGAGGCAAATACTCTTCATGTTCCGCAAAATACGCCTCTCTATATAAAGCAAGCAGTCATTGCATTAGATAGTCCTCGTAGTGGGGATCGAGAGAGTGCAGTTTCGATTCTTGCGGAAACAAAACATCCTATTGCACACCAAGCATTAAAAAGGGCACTACAACACCCATTATCGGATGTACGTAGTAGAAGTGCTGAGGCTTTAGGCCAAATGAAAGATGTATCTGCCGTTTCTGCTTTGATTGATGCTTTAAAAGATACAGAAGGGCGTGTACGTAGTAGAAGTGCTGAGGCTTTAGGCCAAATGAAAGATGTATCTGCTGTTCCTGCTTTGATTGATGCTTTAAAAGATACAGAAGGAAGTGTACGTCGTGAAGCAGCTGAATCTTTGGGTGAAATTGGAGATACAACTGCTGTTCCTGCTTTGATTGATGCTTTAAAAGATACAGAAGCATATGTTCGTTCATCCATTGCTAGTGCTCTTTCTGTAATGAAGGACATACAAACTTTACCTATTTTCGTTGGTTTATTACAGGATAAAGAACATTTTATTCGTATTCACGCGATTAATGCTTTGTGCGAACTTAGAGATCGTAGTACTATTCCTGCACTAATTGAATCCACAAAAGACCCTGATTTAATGGTCAGCCGTAACGCTATTACAACTCTGGGCGTGATGAAGGATATGCAAGCTTTACCATCCTTAATTGGATTTTTACGTGAAATAGTTGAATTAGAAATTGCTAGGGAAGCCTCTAAGACACAAAAACGGTCAAAACGCTTTGACCCATTTAAATATGAACCTAACTTACATAAACGTTCTAATATTATTGAGGCAATAGAAAACTTTGGAGAAATAGCGATTCCTCATTTGGAAGAGGTCTTACAACATAGCAATGAAAGCGATGCCTTCCGAAAGCAAATAGAAAGCATATTGAACAGCATTAAGAAGGTTTAACCTCAAAAGATAGTAAATCACCTTATGCTTTATGTACTAAAATTTGAGTGCATCTTCACATATTGCTCAAGTCGAGTTATGAAGTGCAAGAGGTAAAAAAATGGCAAATCAATAACGACTTGACCTTTTAAAACAAGGGGTGAAGGAATGAAATAGTTGGAGTAAGGAGGAAGCAAATGACCGATATTAACGAGTTTAATAGAGATTATAATACTATTCCTGACCCTATTAAACTCTTTTTTTGTTATTCAAGAGAAGATGAAATACTAAGAAAACGTTTAGAGCAACATTTAGAGACAATGAAAAGGGAGGGTTTAGTTGTTCTATGGTGTGACCGTGACATAACAGCAGGCAAAGATTTTCTCCAAGAAATTAAACTTCATCTTGATACTTCTGATATCCTTCTCGCGCTTGTTAGCCCAGCTTTTATGAGTTCTAATTATTGTTACGATGTAGAGCTTCGACGAGCATTAGATAAATACATTTTCGGAGAATTACGCATCATCCCTATCATCCTAAAACCAGTCGAATGGAAAGATACACCTCTTGGGAATTTGCAAGCCTTGCCCTTAGATGGAAAACCTGTAACACAATGGAAGAACATTGATGAAGGTTTGCAAAGCATCGCTCAAGGAATTCGCACGGTTGCTAAAGAGCTTCAAAGTACTAAACCGACATTGAATCCAACAGTAGCCAAACGCTACTACACAAAAGGCGCGGCTCTTGCAGACGCTGGGTATGACGATCCCATAATTTTAGAGGAAGCGATTGATGTATTTAAGCAGTCAATTCGTTATGATCCAAGTAATACAGATACATGGTCTTATATGGCGGAGTTGTTAATTAACCTTAAACGATATGAGGAAGCTTTCTTGGCGTGTGAGAGAGTTCTACAAATTGAATCATCATACGAAATTTTGTGTACGAAAGCTGATGCTTTAGAAGGATTAGGAAGAATAGAAGAAGCACAACAGCTAAGAGAGGACCTAAAGCCTATATCAACAGTAGAACTTGATGAAAACGGAAATAAACCCATCTGGGTTATAGAGGTTGAAACTATGTTCAAGAACATATTTGGGCCATAACAATACTATCAAAAAGAATTAAAAAGCTGCCCACACAATCAATTGCACTACGGGTACAAACATCGCATCTTTTAATGCAATACAATGGTATGCTAACAAAGGAACGTCGCACAAGTAAACGCTAAAGAACACGCGAATCGTTGCCGATCGGTAGGGCACCGCGCAAGCGTGCGGGTAGTGCAAGATAAAGGCACCCCCAAAGTACATATTGTCTTTGTACAGTTCTTGTCGTTCCGCTTGCCAAGCGGAACGACAAACTATATATTGTATGTAAAGGTTTTTCCCTTACATAATCATTATGTAAACAGTAAAAGCGGTATATGATGTAATGTACGTTTTTCATGGATTAGTTATAAACAAAAAAAGGGCAAAACATGCCCTTTTTTTGTTTATGCTTGACTGGTAAAACTATGTCCTCTTGCGTTTGTCTGTTTGTCTTTGCTCTTTGAACTTTTCAAAGTTAACGCGAGAAATACGATACTCACCACCTATATCCAATGCCACAAGTTCACCTGATAGTATCCAGTTACGTACAGTCTTTACATTTACGCGCAATTCTCTAGCTACCTCGCTAGTGGTAAGCATTTCTTCATCTTGTGACATATAACAGTCTCCTATTTCAACAATTTGGACTATTGTACTATGCTTACGGCGTTCAGTCAATTAACATTCCCTCAAAAGGCGTCAAGGGTTGAATATTATCCTTTAGTTGTTTATACTGTTTCATACAGGCTTATAGTACCTAGTAAATACAATGAAAGGAGACAACAAAGAAGCTAGCCTTATCTGAAACATAAGGCCAGCCGATAGGACCGACACCCAAACCTTTATGAAGTCAGACACGGCCCCATGTCATTCTACCATCATGGGATGCCGACGAGTCAAATACGAAAGGCTAGACCATGTTCCAGCAACCAATAGGGAATACCACTATCATTGTGAGTGATGATGAGTTTGCACATGCCTATCAAGTAGGCTACCTCCAGTACAAACTTGACTATCGTACCAAGATACTCAGCGAGATGGACATTTACGCGTTCTATGTCGGCGTCATGACTAGCGTTCGTCACTCTGGACGCTATAACGCTGGATACCTTGCAGGATGGACCGCCGCCCTGTTAGAAGGGGGAAAAAAGTCATCCGTTCTTGTTCCTACTCTTGTTGAAGCCTACACGGAAGAGGTGCAGGTATGACCACAAGACGATGGGCAACGACCCGTAAACGACCTACCGCCGCCGAGCAACGAGCGAAAGCACGAGAGAAAGCCCTTGAAAATTGTCTTCATGGCAGTCATACCACAACCCCGACGTTTCGACCAAGTGAAACCGTTTGCTTAGTTTGTGGAATGGTGGTCTATTGCCCCAATTGCCTTAATGACAATCATCTCCAAGTCCCACAGGTTCATGCCTACCCTATCATCTGTCACACCCACAAGAATGCAGAGGTGCAGGTATGACCACCGAGCAGCGTAACCAATGGGCAGGCAGTGAATCAACCCCTATCAAGTTTACCCCTGTTCGTCCCCACAACCAACGTGTGACAACAGGGTATGACGAGCAACTAGACGACGATACGTTCTATCCTACACGTCAGCCAAGTAGCGCAAAACGCTATCAGCAGAACACCGACGTACCACCACCAGCATCACAACGAACGGTCACGCGCACGAGCCAGCAACAGCTACGCCAACAGGACCGTTATGATAACGTCAATGTGTACATCCGTCGCAGAAGTTCACAGGGACCAACGTCATCATACCAACGGCAAACAGCAACCCAAGCGCAAAGACCAACCCAACAACAGGCACCACGACCAGCACGTCAACCAGAGCCAGAACACGACGAGGACGAGCCAGAGACAGAACATTTACCACGCACACGCCAACGTGTACGCAAGCCCCGTTTTCATTGGCTTGTGTATCTTGGTGTTGGCATGGTTGTAATGCTCATTCTGTGGATAGTGGGAGCTATCGCGCTCAATAGGTGGCAAAGCTATCAAGACGATCTCCGCTATGGACACCCACGCACGTATCAATGTGATGCCAGAGTTGGACATAACGACGCTCAAACGCCGAGTCACTTTATCGCCTTGAACCTCAATCATCGCGTAGAAGTGATTGAGTTTCCAGGGGGAGACGCCACCAAAGCAAGGGTGTATCTTGGCCCAATGCTCACAGGGCAAGCGAGCGACCAGGACATCGTAACCGTCAGTTTCCAGGATGTGAACGGAGACGGAAAGCCCGACATGATCCTCAGTGTGGAAAACGCGAAGTATGTCTACATCAATGACAACGGTGTCTTTAGACCGCTCCGCGCTAATGACCATATAAACATGTAGAAAGGGGATGGAATGATGCAAGCACTGTTGATTCTCTGTCAACGCAGGGAAATACAACCGTTACTCGAAGCATTTGAAGAGTGGGACGAAGAGGCCAAGATTATCCTGTACGGCTATACCAGTAAAGAGCGTGATGGGTTTATTCTCATGCACTGGAACCAACTTGTTCCCATAGACTTTCAAGACAAGCAACTGAAAGCCGACCCAGGCATCATTGACTATGTGGTCTATGACGTGCCAGCACACCCGACCAAAGCAACCACCGTCTAATATCGTCAAGGGGAAGTGGTGAACACTTCCCCATTCTCCATATCATCATGTACTACCACAGACGAACGAGAGGGAAACCCGATGAATGAACAACAAGAGCGCGAGATATCCGACCTCTTAACGCATATCTACTCACACAGCGACACCAAGCCAGAGGACGAGAGCCAGCCGCGACGGACGCTCAATATCTATATTGAGGTGGATGAAGAGGACAACGAGGAAGAGAGTACCCCTACCGTTGAGAGTACCCTTGACGAGGACGAGACACCTCTACCCACCGAGCAGCCACCCACCGAGCAGCCACAACCTACCCATGTCACAGAACCGCACATCACACGCCAGCAACGAAGACGACCTACCATCCTTCTCGTGTGTCTCGTTCCACTTATCGGCATCCCTGCAGGGATAACGTATGCTCTCGTCCTTCCCTTGTTCACTCCATCAGCTACCGTAACCATTGTGGCAGCATCGCAGCAAATCAGCACGACCAGCACCCTACAGGTTGTCACGAACGGAACCGCCGACCCGATGAAAAACCAAGTGCCAGGACGAATATTACCAGCTATTACGATGAGCGAGCAGAAGACCGTTCCCACCACAGGCACCACACGCCAAGCGGCGCAAGCGGCACACGGTTTCATCACGTTCTACAACGCCGCTCCCTACATAGAGACGATAGAAGCGGGAACCTTGCTAACAGGAGCAGACGGAATACAAGTCATCACGGACCAAGACGCCATCATACCCGCCGCCATCATGCCCACCGAAGGACAAACAACCATTCTAGGCCATGCGGTAACAACAGGACTACAAGGCAACATCAGAGCAGGGGACCTGTACGGTGCGTGTTGCCGACTGAACATATTTGTGGCAAACGGAGCGTTTCAGGGTGGACAGAACGCCCGAACCTATCAGAGTGTCACACAACAGGATATCAAGAGTGTTGTCAGTAATATCAAAACGAGCTTAGAGCAGAGCGTCCAAGCAGCGTTACAAACACAAGTACAAGCAACAGAAACGCTTCTCACGCCACTGTCTTGTACGTCGAATGTTACCCCCGACCATCAGCCAGGAGAAGAAGCCACACAAGTACACGTTACCATCAATGAAACCTGTACAGGCACAACCTACAACACCCAAGCCGTAACGACCCTTACCACACAAAAAGCTACCCAAGACGCCGAGAAACGACTAGGTAGAGGATACACGACCACAGGAGTACGTATCACTCATGCACATCCAACCAATCACGGTCTAGAGATAACAGGTGTCAGCTTGTGGGCGTATCCATTTACTCAGGAGCAGCAGAGCAGCATCAAAGCCATGATAGCAGGGATGAGCAAAGACAGAGCAACCGCGACATTGTTACGCATAGCAGGAGTTCAGAGCGTGGCGATCACACTCAAAAATAGCACGACGCTACCAAGTGATGCACAGCAAATTCACTTGCTCTTTTTGCAAGTCTAGGGGGACATTGAGAGAGGAACGGCAAAGCCGATGAGGTATAGTTTTTTGCCTTACAAATTTTTCGGACACACAGCCTACCATACACGGCACCCACTACAAGGCACCTGAACCAATTTTTAGCGTAGCGTGAAGAAAATTGGTTCAGGACCCGCCTTTCCGTAGGACCCACCGCGTATGGTATGGCTTTTGTGCCGAAAATTTGAGGCAAAAAAAATGTGAGGGGGAACGGTGGAGAGGGACGTGTGGCGCGTTCGCAGAAAGGAGTAGCAGTCATGACAAAGGCAGAGCAACGACGCCTCGCGTTAGGAGCCGCAAGGGTTCAGCTTAGACGTATGGGTGTAAACCTCGACCCGTTTGTCCCGTTCAAGTGTGTACTGGAAGTGCTGGACGATTTACACCGCGCCGAGCCTGAACTCGTCGCGTCACAATGGTACGCCCAGGCAAGCGACCACCAGATACAGTTACTCCGCCGAGAATGGAAACAGGCAGTCAAGCCCGTCTACGAACGGACCTTATGGCAGTGTTTCCCCAAAAACAACGAATTTTCAGAAGGTGACAAATCGGAGAAAACGAGCGATACCTAGAAGGCTAGATGTATGTACTTCATATGTATCATGCCTGTCACACCGCTTGTAGTGCGGTTCCTTGATATGTATACACTATGTATAAAGTTAGAGCATTTTATTTGACTATAAATCGTACTCTTGTTACAGTGAAGACCCACAAGGTGATGAGGTTTTTATTGAGCTGGAGCATGCGAGATGAATCAACGAGAACAAGAAATTTTATTCAAGCTTTTATTGGACCTGTTTGCAGAGAAGCCAAGACAAAAACAAAGTAGCCAATCGAAGAGGAGTCAAAGTCATGAGAGAATTTCTACCACGACAAGAACAAAGAGAACAAGAAATTGAACGCCATTTAAGGACGAATAGGCCAGGAGGTCTTTATGCGCGTAGGTCAGACCCAGAGGCTAGAGATAGAAATAAGGACAAAAGCCAGAGCAGGGAAATGCAGACGGACGACTTGATTAAGTGGGCAATGAAACAGGGTTGGGCGCGAGAACTGTTACATGAATACTTCGCAGATTTAGGGCTAAGTGGTACACTACGCCCCGACCAACGCCCCGATATGCTACGTTTGTTTGATGATATCGACGCTGGTAAGTATGACAACGGCACTATCATCTGCTTTCAAGAAAACCGACTGTTTCGAGATGAAACACAAATTTACTACAATCAGTTTATAGACAAGTGTCTACAACACAACGTGCATGCTGTAGCAATATCGCCACGCCTCATCATCTATGATTTACGTGACGAAGTGCTTAAAGAGATGTTACGCGCTAAGCTTAAAGAAGCCGCCGAATTTATACCACGTCAGATTAAAGGATGGTTACACCCTGCAAGGGAACGGGCAGCATGGGTATATGGAGAATGGGCAGGCTTAGGAAGTCTACCCCCTGGCTTTATCGTGGACTACGACGAAGACAGCCCAACTTATAAAAAGCCCGTTCCTTATTGGCCTCATATTGAGAAAAATAGAGAGATGTTTGAGTTATTCGTTGAAGTTGGTGGAGATATTGGCCTCTTTTACAAGAGGCTCAGAAAATCACCTATCGTTTATCCTGAGTTCGAGTCCTGGGTGGATAAACGCATTACTAACCGTTTCAACCTGTCCAAGTACCCAGGAGGTGGTTACTATATCAGAGCTAGACATTCACTGGTAAGCCTACTTACGCATCCTTTGCACTATGGATACAGGTCCATCAACAACGTTATTAGGCGCGACGACCAGGGAAATAAAATCCGCGAGTTTGAGCCAGTGATAGAGGAAGAATTATTGGACTTTGCATACTACCGACTAGCAAAAACCGACTTTGACGGCTGTCCGATAGAAGCAAACGGCAAGCCACGAAGATATTTTCAACGAGATAGCGACGGGCTTTACGGTTTACTCAAGTTCAGAATACTCTCTAACCAGGGAGAAGTACGTACCCGTTCGCATGGAGATCGCACAGGAATGTATCTTATAGAGACAATGAGACAGGATGATTATATACACGACCCTGATGTAAGCTTAGCTATACCCTGTGAAGAAATCGACACAATCATTGTCAAGCGACTGATGGAGCATGTACACGATATCAGTAAAAAACGTGAGAGCGTTGAAACATACCAGCAGCAGGTAAACGAGATACACAAAAATCGGCAAAGCAAAATCAAGCAATTAGAAGCATCAATAAATGACATTAACCGCAAACAGGCAGGATTAACCCTCAGTTTAGCAAATGTTGAATTAGAGATAGAAGAAGCCAAACAGACAGGCGACACCGAAAAGCAGGAACGCGGGCAACGTAGAAAGGAGTTAATTACCGGACAGATAGACATCCTGGAAACGGAGAGGCGAACACTTATCCGAGCAAAAGCAGATGTTGAAAAAGAGGTAGCAGATGACTATGGTTCTCTGGATGAAGGACTGGAAGAGCTAGAGACATTATGGTCTAAGTACGACTTTGAGAAAAGACGAAACCTTATCAACTTTATCGTTAAAGAGATTGTCGTTGACAGCATGTCTACACACTGGATAAGGATACAAGTTTTATGGCTTCACGAGGAATGGGGAGCAGAAGAAATGTTTTATCTCCGTAGGAGTGGTAAGCGGAAGGAGTGGAAAGATGAGGAAAAAGAACTTTTGAGAGACAATTACACATCCATGTCAGATACAACGCTTATGGCCTTATTCCCTGATAAGTCATGGAAAAGCATTTGCACTAAGGCAAAAGAAATCCTGGGGATAACTAGAACAGAAGGAAGACCGAAGCCAGAGGAAGAAGTCGTACCTAATTGGGCAATAAATTGTTCCTATACTGATTTAGAGTTCATACGGGAGCAAGGAATAACAGGGGAAAGTCAATATACCAACTGGGTAAGGCAGTACCAATGGCGGTGACTTCCATCCATTCGTTGTTGTGCATGAACTCGACCTTGATATCGACGCCGATGACACCATCAGCACTCAGTTGGTCGGCCTCGAATTGCATGCGAGACAGTGCCAGTTCGCGTGCCTGATACATCAATTGCGAATACTCTTTGAGTTCACCCTGAAAGTTGCCTTTGACACCAACGAGCCAGTTGCGAACCGCTCCCATCGAATAAATACAGTTGCCCATCACGAGTCCCATTGGCTGGAAACCTTTATCGACGACGAGCCAGAATTCCTGTCCGCTCAAATCTGATGTGAAGGCTCTGCCTCGATAACCCGGTTTAATATCCATCGCGTTACGTGGGTCTGCCACTCTCTTCTCCTCGCTTTCCTGTACCTGAAATATCGTATCCTGTTGTGGTAGCATAAAGAACTACAATCACAAAGTCAACTATGTGCATTTTTGTGAGACGCAAAGCACATTTATAGCGTACAATACAATAACAGCTATATAACCATAGGGACGCTTTCAGGTGTTCCCGATAAAAAGGAATGAAACAGCATGCGTATTCGAGTAGGATGCGAGTTCCGTTATGAGGCAACGTGGCCTACTCCGACGGTAATTCAGGTTCAGCCCCGACCTGATGGGCAGCACAAGTTAGTGCAAGAACATTGGGAGACAACCCCCGACATTGAGTCTCACCTGTATCATGATGGCTTTGGCAATCCCTGTCGCCGTTTAGTTATGCTTGTAGGTGAGCAAGTGTGGCGGTACGATGCCATCGCCGAAGTTTCTGGCGAGCTAGAGCCGTATATGCCCGACATCGTGCAGTTGCCCGTTGAAGCATTGCCGGACGAGACGCTGGTGTATACGTTGCCGAGCCGCTTCTGCCTCTCCGATGTGTTGTCCGATCAAGCATGGTCGCTTTTCGGTTCCACTGAGCCAGGATGGGCACGTGTACAGGCAATTTGCGATTGGGTCCACAACAACATCCGTTTCCAGTACGGCACTAGCAACCCAACGACAACGGCTGCCGATGTGTGCGCTCAAGGAGTTGGCGTGTGTCGCGACTTTGCTCATCTCGCGGTGTCGTTTTGTCGCGCAATGAACATTCCTGCACGCTATGCCTTTGGCTACCTGCCAGACATTGGTGTACCTGCACCGGACGCACCGATGGATTTTTGCGCGTGGTTCGAGGCGTATCTTGGCGGAACGTGGTATACCTTTGATGCACGTAACAATCAGCGTCGTATTGGACGTGTCTTGATTGGTCGTGGACGCGATGCGCTGGACGTGGCGATGGTTACTTCTTATGGCTCACCACGTTTACAAAGTATGATAGTTTGGGCCGATGAGGTACCAGATGAAACAACTCTTGCAACAGAGCTAGCGACAAAGAATGGCTCTACCCAAAGAGAGGATATCATTCAAGCATGAAGCAAGGCCAGAACGACCTTGAGACCGAGATTGCATCTCTCAATCTGCTCGATCATCAAGGAGTAGATTGGGCGCGTGTGCAACGAACCGCGTACCTGATACATCAGCATTTACGCTACGATTATCCCGGACCAATCTACGATTTGAGCCAACGGCTGATGATTGTGCCACCAGAGCAGTATGGCGATCAGCGACGTGTTGTTCATCGCTTGGAGATTTCCGTACCGACCACAGAGATTGGAAGCGAGCTTGACGAATTTGGCAACCTTGTCCTGAATCCTGTTGTGCCAACCGTCGAGGATGCGATAGACTTTGAAGCATGGATTGTTGTCGAGCGAACCGCTAATAGTGGTCCGCACTATATAAATGCTGCATGGCTCTCGGATTTCCGTATGCTTGAACCTTCCCGTTTGACGCAACCCGACGAGATACTGCGCGAAGTCGCGACAACGTTGCTAGCAGAAGGTTTACAAGGGCTAGAACTGGCACAACACATCAATAGCTGGTCATATCATGCGTTGCAGTACGAAAATGGTATTACCACGATTCATACAACGGCGGCTGAAGCCCTTAAACTCGGCAGGGGGGTGTGTCAAGATTTCGCGCATATCATGCTTACTCTATGTCGCTTATGTGGCTTACCTGCACGCTACGTCTCTGGTCATATGCTTGGCGAAGGTGGTACGCACGCGTGGGTAGAGGTGCTACTACCAGTCGCGGGACAGCCTGACAAAGCTCTTGTTGTGCCGTTCGACCCAACGCATGAGCGTGAGGCTACCCTGAGCTACATCACCATCGCCGTCGGTCGCGACTACTTCGATGTTGCACCAACCTCTGGTTCATTCCGAGCCTCCTATAGTGGTCAACTCTCCGCACACAAACGTGTTGACCTGACCGTATTGGAGTATGCTGATACATCGTCGTAATAGGACTTTATTCTACAAAACCAGCACCTCTATTTCCCTGCATATCTCCTAGAGAGTGTGCAGGGAAGATTATAGTAAAGAGATTTATCCTACCTAAGCTCTTCAACGTGCGTCTCGGCCCATTCGACCAAGCTTGCCAGCGGGATCAGCAACGACTTGCCCAACTCCGTGAGCGAATACTCTACCTGAGGCGGTACTGTATCGTATACAAAACGCTTCACGAGAGCCTTGCGCTCTAGTTTGTGTAATGTCTGGCTCAACATCTTATGTGAAACTCCATCGATCTCTCGGTGCAAACGACCATAACGTATCGCGCCTGCTGAAAGCTTGACAATCACGAGGGCACTCCATTTGTCCGTGATCAGATTGAGTAAAGCACGTGATGGACAATGAGCATCCCAGATATTGATCTTGATTTCGATTATGTCTTGCTCCATAAACATCCTCTTCCCTCTTACTTTTGAGTAAGTATCTTCCTACAAAGTGCAGACTTGTGAAAATGTATTAGCTCACTTATAGTGAGTATATCACTCCTAGAGAGTGTTTGGTAGGAGTACTACCGAAAGAAAAGCTCGGCTTTTGAAAGGAAAGAAGATATGAATCTCATTATTGGAGGAACTGGGCAGGTTGGACAGCTTCTGGTGAAGCAGTTGCAGGATGCCCGTGTACGTTTCCGTGTGCTAGCACATACTGGAACATCTAAGGAAAAGTTAGAGGCACAAGGCATTGATACTGTCCTGGGTGATTATACTCAACCACAACAACTCGAACCTGTGTTTGCAGACATTGAACGCATTTTTTTACTGACGCCAACTAGTCCTATGCAGACGCAAGCGGAGCAAACAATCATTGATGCCGCCAAAGCAGCAGGTGTAACATATATCGTTATGATCTCGGTGCTAGCCGCCGATAGCGAGCCGACACTTTCATTGTTGCGCTGGCATGCTGACTCCGAAGCCTATTTGAAAGCTTCGGGATTGCAGTACACCATCCTGCGACCAAATGCGATGATGCAGAATTTCGCCCGTGTTGATCGTGCCACGATTGCTGGACAAAGTGCTATGTATGCCACCACAGGACAGAGCAAGGTCAGTTTTATCGACGCGTCTGATCTTGCAGAGGTTGCGGTGAAAGTTTTGGCAACTGATCAACTTCTTGGGAGGACGTATGAGCTAACGGGGGCAGAGGCTCTCTCGTATCCAGAAGTTGCGGCGAAGTTCACACATTTGCTTGGGAGACCTATTCAGTACGTGAATCTATCAAACGAAGCGTCACGTGGAGCAATGATTTCTGCAGGTATTCCAGACTGGTATGCAGATGGTCTGATTGGCTTGTATGATTTCTACCGTCGGGGGAAAGGGGCCATTATCACCAATAGCGTTGCTCAGATACTCGGTCGGCAACCCACAACCCTTGATAGCTACCTCCAAGCGAACCGCGCCGTGTTTGCTCATTCTTAACATCGAACCATATCAAAAAAAGTAGACATACATGGCTCTCCGTCATCTTCTCTACATATGAGTTTAGCATGAAAGATGACGGAGACCCGAAAACGAGACGAAAAAATGTATCGAGCGTTAATATAACTATGATGAGAGTTTCAAGCAAGAGTACATGAATGCATACACATAAAAAAGAAGGGTATCGCAAATATGTTCTATCGCGCAGGATACAGGCGGCGAAATACAAGAGCTTCTGGCTGTATCGTACCCATTGTTGGCCTAGTCTTTATAGCGGTGGGCATCTTCTTAGCCCGCGACACACTTAATTTTCTGCCCGGTACGATCTCTGCACAAGGACTGATTACCGAGTGTCACTTCGATAATACTGAAGATAATTCTGGCTGTAGCCCTGACGTGCGTTTTAGCGCGCAGGACGGTCAACTGATTAATTTTAGATCATCAACGAGTGCAAGCTTCTTTCATAAGGGAGATGCCGTTACAGTACGATACCATTCGGCAACACCGCAGGATGGTCGTATCGATTCCCTCTTAGGAACTTGGTTACTCCCATTTGGCACCCTTAGCGTGGGCTTGATTGTTTTCCTGATAGGATCACTGGCTCTGCTACGTGGAATAATACGCAGAATGATGGGATTTGTTTGAGTCCTCCAGGCTAACGCAACGTGTGGGAAAGCCATGTAATGCTCAAAAGAATATGCCTTTTGACACTCTCTTTTTACGCTAACACTTGTATATACTTGCTTTAAAAGAAGAAATAAGTATCAGAATAAAAGGAGAGTAAATTATGGCGCAAACACTTCTCATTCGCAATGTACGCGTCTTTGACGGTTCGCAAATTATTCCTCGTATAGATGTACTTGTGCAGAATGGGATTATCACAGCACTCGAAAATGATATCGCCGTTCAGCAAGAGATGCAGGTAATTGACGGCACGAATCATACGCTACTACCGGGTTTTATTGATGCTCACACACATGTCTATGGCTCCGCCCTTAAAGACGCCTTGATCTTTGGCGTCACCACAGAGCTTGATATGTTCACAGATTGTCATATGGCGGCAGAAATCAAGCGCGAACAGGCAGCAGGGCAAGGGGCAGATATGGCTGACCTGCGCTCTGCTGGTACAGCAGTGACGGCTCCTGGTGGACATTGCACAGAATACGGTATACCTATCCCGACGATCAATGGACCCGAAGAGGCCCAAGAGTTTGTGGATGCACGCATTGCCGAAGGCTCGGACTACATCAAAATTATTTACTCCGATGGCAGTAGGATGCCAACTATCAGTAAAGCTACTCTAACTGCTGTCGTCGAAGCTGCTCATCGACGTGGTAAGTTGACGGTGGTGCATATTGGTACGTTGCAGGGGGCACGCGAAGCGATAGAGGTGGGTGCCGATGGACTGGCACATCTCTTTGTTGACCAGTCGCCAGAGGCGGAATTTGGGCGATTCGTTGCCGAACATCATGCGTTTGTCATTCCCACACTTACTGTGTTGGAAAGCCTAACAGGGGTTGCAAGTGGAACATCGCTTGCTTCTGATACAGACCTTGCACTCTATTTGACTAGAGATAACGTTACCAACCTCAAAAATAAATTTCCCTTTAGGGGGACACTCACATACAAAGTAGCAGAGGAAACTATACATCAATTGAAGGCTGCTGGTGTTCCAATATTGGCTGGAACAGATGCGCCCAATCCGGGAACGGCTCACGGTGCAAGCATTCATCGCGAGTTAGAATTGCTTGTTCAGGCTGGCCTTACACCGCTTGAAGCACTAAGGGCAGCTACCTCGGTCCCCGCGAACGTGTTTGGGCTGAGTGACCGAGGACGTATTGTACTTGGACTACGTGCCGATCTTGTCTTACTTGATGGGAATCCAACGGAAGATATCACCGCAACTCGTCGTATCATGAGTGTATGGAAACGTGGTATGCCTGTGGATCGTGACGCATATCGTACCGTTGTTGAGGCGCAGCACCATGAGTATGAACATAGGGAAGCCCCTGTTGGCTCCGAAACTGGTTTGATTAGTGACTTCGAGGATGGTACAGCCAAAACGTCGTTTGGTGCTGGCTGGAATATCTCGACTGATAGCATACGGGGTGGACATTCGACGGCACAGTATGCAGTTGCACCAGACGGTGCTAATGGTGGTAAGGGTTCGCTGCTTATTACAGGAAATGTCGATCCGAGTTACAGCTATCCGTGGGCCGGTGTTATCTTCTTTCCTGCTTCTGTCCCTGGTCAACCTGCTAACTTGTCTGATAAGAAGGGGCTAAGCTTCTGGGCAAAAGGCGATGGCAAGCAATATAGTGTAATGGTACTTGCAGGAAGTTTCATGGCTATTCCTGGTAGCGTTTCCTTTACAGTCGGACAAGAATGGCAACTACACACCTTTGCGTTCTCTGATTTCGATGCAGTAGACACTCGCGAACTACTGGGAATAACTATTGCGGCTGGTCCAAACCATGGTGCCTTCCAGTTGCAGATAGATGATGTTCGTTTGACGAGCTAAAGAACAGCTTCCATGAAACGAGATGTCTTGTAGGGACCGATTTATCGCGTCCTTTGGGCAGTTGATAGCGACTAGGACGCGATAAATCGGTCCCTACAAGGCAAGGTGGACGCCCTTACTCAACTAGAAGTTCCAGTAGGTGCTTGTGGTCAACGATGTTTTTTACGACGAACACCTTTTCTTTGTACTTATCAAGATAAAGGCGTGTGAACTCTGCGCCAAAGGGAAACGCAGCTTTATATTTCTCAAGGCGCATGAGCAATACCTCAGCATCATGAGGTATGATAGTCTCGCCATGCTCTTCAAAATACAGGCGCATAAGCTTCGCTTCGGGCGTATCAGCACTCACTTTGCCTACATAGTACCTGTGCGTATCTTTCAAGAAATTGAAGAGTATTTTTACACCGGGATAGGGATTGGTGCCGTGCAGACTCTTAGCGATATGACGAATCGTAATACGCCATGCTGCAACAGGCCAGGACACATCAAGCAAGACAATATAATCGGCTTGATACAACAACGGGTCTATCCACATGAGATAGATGCCTTCCGTCACCCAATCGGATTGTTTGGCGATAGCATCAGCATCGTCAATATAGGCGGCCATGCGCTCGCCATTTTTCCAGCCAATCTGATCAAGATCATAATGAGGGATGTGAAATTTGTTGGACAATTCTTGTGCCAATGTCGTTTTCCCGCTTCCAGGTCCGCCAAGGATGTGTATTTTCATTATGGCTTTTCCCTTCTTCAGTACCGTTTTTTGACAAGAGCGAAAGAATACTGTAAAGTACAAGTGTTCAATGTTTTATCGGTTTTTTTGGCGAATAGAAGCGAGTTAGCTGCTTATGACGACGCCTGCACGTCTCCAATATCTTAACATTAAAAGTCAGTATCAGGACGCTATTCTCTTGTACCAGATGGGCGATTTCTACGAAACGTTCGATGAGGACGCGCGTATCACGTCGCGCGAACTACAGATTGTCTTGACGCATCGTGGCGGTGGGCGCGATAGTGAGCGTGTACCACTGGCAGGCATTCCGCTTCATGCATTAGATAATTATGTAGGAAAATTGGTGCAACGAGGGTACAAAGTTGCAATTTGCGAACAAATAGGCGACATACCCGCTAAGGGTGTCGTCGAGCGGGCAGTGACACGTATTTTGACGGCTGGTACACTCTCTGAGCCGAACCTGTTGCCCACAAAACAAAACAATTATTTAGTTGCCATCGCTCCTGGCCGTTCGCAAACGGGTCTTGCTGCGGTCGATGTGAGCACGGGCGAGTTTATTGTGACGTGGTTTACCCCTGATGAACTTCCCGTTGCGTTAGAGGCGGAGCTACAACGTCTAGCTCCTGTTGAATGTCTCTTTGCCGAGGGCGGTAAAGACGCCTATCAGTTTCCATCGAAGACCGTGACAATTACACATTGTCCCCCGTATTTCTTTCAGCACGAGGCGGCACAGACGCGCCTGTGTCGGCAATTTGGTGTGCAGTCGCTTGACGCCTACGGTTGTGCCTCGATCCCACAGGCGATTTCGGCGGCAGGTGCTATTATCGCATATTTGGAAAAGATGAATGGAGCATTATTGGCACTACTTACTGGTCTGCGTTCATACCGCACGACAAGTTATATGGTCCTCGACGCCCATACACAACGCAATCTCGACCTGCTACAAGGTTCACGCAGTGGCTCCGTACATGGAAGTTTGCTGCATGTGCTAGACCGTACCGTGACCCCAATGGGGGCGCGACAATTGCGGCGCACAATCACGCAACCACTGCTTGACCTGAATATATTAGAGGCACGGTTGACTGCGCTTGAAGAGTTGTATGAGAGTCCAGCAATGCGAAGCCGCTTTACCATGTGTTTGCAGGGGCTAGGCGACTTAGAGCGCATCTCTGGTCGTGTACGTCAGGGAACGGCGGTACGCAACGAGATATTGAATTTGCGAAACTATCTGGGCGTTGTGCCGCAACTTAGAGACCTGTTATTAGGCTGTGATGCACCTCTTTTACGCACTCTTGCCAGTGAGTTAGACGCTTGTCCTGAAGTAACGGACCTTATTCTGCGTGCGCTCGTTAATCCGGGAGATGGCGACGAGGACGATGATGAGAAGCGACTGATACGCACAGGTTTCCATGCTGAACTGGACGAACTCTTTGCCTCGATTCGTGACTCACGGCGTTGGATGGTGTCGCTAGAGGCACGTGAACGCGAACGTACTGGCATTAAGTCGCTCAAAGTTGGCTTCAACAAGGTCTTTGGCTATTATATTGAAGTTAGTCACGCAAATGTAAAGCTGGTGCCTTCTGACTATATCCGCAAACAAACACTGGTCAACGCCGAACGCTTTTTGACACCCGATCTGAAAGAACACGAAGCTCGCATTCTCAGTGCGGAAGAGCGTATCGAAGAGATGGAGCGCAGTATCTATACTGACCTGCTGCGACAACTGGGCGTGTTTTATGAGCAGTTGATGATAACGGCAACGGCGGTAGCCCAGGTTGATGTATTGTTAAGTCTCGCTGAAGTCGCGGCACATCAAGGTTATACACGACCCACTTTGGAACACGGTTATGGTTTAGAGATTGTCGGTGGGCGTCATCCAGTCGTTGAGTTCACGCTGGATGGAGATGTGTTCATTCCAAACGACACACATTTAGAGGCCGAAAGCGAAGCGCGTGTGGTGTTGCTTACTGGACCAAATATGGCGGGTAAGTCAACGTATTTACGTCAGGTGGCATTGATTACGTTGCTTGCTCAGATTGGCAGCTTTGTACCGGCACGCAAGGCGCGTATCGGCCTCGTTGATCGCATCTTTACACGCGTTGGAGCGGAAGACGATATCGCGTCGGGCAAAAGTACGTTTATGGTCGAGATGGAAGAGACCGCGACTATTCTGCATCATGCCACGCACCATAGCCTGATTATTCTCGACGAAATTGGCAGAGGCACAAGCACCTATGACGGGCTGGCGATAGCACGCGCCGTTGTGGAGCATCTGCACAACGAGACGAAGGCGCGAACCCTTTTTGCAACGCACTATCACGAACTGGCTGCAATTGCCGACGAGTTGACGCATTTGTGTGTCTATACAATGGCAATTAGCGACAATGAGCAAGATGGTATTGTGTTCTTACATCGTGTAATCGCGGGTAGTATCGGACGTAGCTACGGCGTGCATGTGGCAAAACTAGCAGGTATGCCGCCAAGCGTGGTACTGCGAGCGGAAAACGTCTTGCAGCAGTTAGAGAGAATGCGTGATAATACTCACGCTCTCATACCCACATTTAATGAAACACCTTCCGATACTTCTTATAGCCGAGAAGATAATGAAAAGCTCGTTGCCGAAAGACAGGGGCAATACGAGTGGCAAAGTGAAGAGGCACATGCAGCCGCAATCGCTATAGAGCAGACTAACGGCGATGACATAAACCTTGATTCCATCAATGCTTATGCCATTACGCCGCTCGATGCCTTGAATCTCTTGTTTTTACTCCAGAGAAAGAGAAGCGTGTCGCTACGATGAGCCAGATACACAATGCATCTTCACTCTTACAGATACCGCGTAGCCCATTGTTGATGCTTTCACCTGATGTGGCGGAACGTATCGCGGCGGGCGAGGTGATTGAGCGTCCCGTATCAGTAATTAAGGAATTGCTAGAGAACGCCTTTGATGCAGGTGCCAAAGACATACGTGTCGAGGTACGTGGTGGTGGACTGCGCCTGATGCGTGTCACCGACGATGGTTATGGTATCCCCGAAGACGAATTAGAGCGTGTGAGCCTGCGTCATACCACCAGCAAAATACGAAGCATCGAGGACCTGAGTCATCTGCACACATTAGGTTTTCGTGGTGAAGCACTTGCGAGTATTGCTGCTGTTTCTGAGGCTACGTTGCTTAGCCGCGCTATTGAGACTGATGGGTTGGGGGAGAATCACGCCGCACTATCTGTAACTATTCGTGGCGGAGAGATCACACAGCACGGACGACGAGCACGGCTACATGGTACGACGATAACAGTGCGAGACCTGTTCTACAACGTTCCGGCGCGTCTCAAGTTTATGCGTGGAGCGCGTACCGAGAATGCACATATTCTACAACTCTTACAACGTTATGCCGTTGGCAACCCTGCTGTACGCTTCAACCTGATCGTCGATGAGCATATCGCACTACAAACAAGTGGCTCAGGCGACTTGGTGGTTGCGCTTGCCGAGTTATATCATCTTCCACTCAGTGAAATGCTCTATCCCGTACATATGAGTGATGGGTCGCACTATACCATTCATGGTTATATCGGCAACCGTGTTTTAGCGCAGAGCAATCGTCAGTACGTTATGCTGTTCGTAAACGGACGTTGGGTGCAGTCTCGACCGCTACAAGATGCGCTTGAGGAGGGTTATCGTAGCTTGTTACCAAAGGGAAAGCATCCACTACTGGTGTTGTTTCTTGAGGTACCCGCTGATGAACTTGACGCAAATGTACACCCTGCAAAGATAGAGGTGCGTTTAGAATACGAGGGCGAGATATCCGACGCATTGACGCGAGCCGTGCGCTCAGTCTTAGAGCAGAGTCCAGCATTACCTGAGTCGATACAATTCCCAGGTCCAGTGCTGGCGAATCAACGGCGCCTACCAGGTCCGCGCCGTAGAGGGCTGCGTGTCTCCGAGTCTGCCGAAGGGTACAAAGCAGAGAATGCTCCCCCTGGAACTACTGAGATAATTGGCAGCTTGCGTCCATTGGCACAGTTGCAGCAAGCTGTGATACTTGCGGAAGCACCTGATGGCAGCCTCTATCTTGTGGATCAACATCGGGCGCATGAGCGCGTGATATACGAGCATCTGCGTCGCATGTATGCCAGTGGTCGGCAACAGGACGAAATTGTAGAAGGACATTTGCTGCTCGAACCAGTAATCGTAGAGATGAAACGCTATCAAGCTGATCTATTAGAGCAGCGTCTGCCAATGCTACGAGGGCTAGGCATAGAATGTGAACGCTTCGGAGGACGTAGTTTCTTGATACGCTCAGTACCAGGGAACGAGGACGGTGCAGGGCAAGAGCAACTTGTCGCTTACATGCAAGAACTCGCGGAAACCGCAGCCGAGGATAGCAGCGATTGGGAGGATCACCTCTTGATTGGCCTCTCCTGTCGCTCCTCCATGCGTCGAGGACGCGAACTCGGAAGTGGCGAACAACAGGCACTACTCAAAGCACTGGCAAGCGTCTCGGCTCCCGCCGTGTGTCCACACGGTAGCCCTATTTTGTTGCACTACAGCAGAACGTTTTTGATCGATAAGTTCGATTGGTAGCAGTACACAAAGCATCATAAGATAGTGTTGGAAATACTATAACCTTGCCAGAAAATCGAGCAAGCTCTTGAGAGTGAGTCGTTTATAAACGTGATTGCGTGCTAATTATATACATGAGAATAACTTTATAGAGGAGGAGGCATATGACGAACAACTCTTTATTTGGTCAGGTCAAGTGCCTTAGTACTTCGAGAAGAATTGGCATCATTCTTCTCGGCTTCGTATTATTCGCACTTCTTTTTTTCCTGGAATACACCTATAGCAATAAACACGGTGACTTAGTAGGAAGTATCATTTATGCGCTTCCTTTTCCTTGTGGTTTGACTGCAAGTTTACTGAGTTTGACTAGCAGTAATAATGAAATGCCTCAATTGCGTGCGCCCTGGCATAAACGTCAGCATATACTAATAGGATTGATGTTACTCTTTGTTTCTATTATCTATCTCGTACAACTGGTAAATAGCCTTTTGAATAACAATTTGCCAGATGCGTTAGGTTTACCAATTGAAGGAGTGGGTTTTCTGTTGATACTGTTTATCTTTCTACGATTTGTAGTTGTTCGTCGATCAGGTACAAGCGCAAAGTAGTGTTCTTTGTTTGCTTCAATCTTCTTTTCTTTCTTGCGTCATTTGTTTTTATCAGTCCCACCACACGAACAAAATGCGGTTCTCCTCGTCATGTCCTAAGTTCGAGTAGCGTACCTCTAAGTCTTCGGTCGTAAGCATGCTAACTTTGTCGGCTTACCAGCGTTCTTGAATCAACTGCTCCACGTTTTTGTCGTCGGTCCAGATATATACTATTGCGGCTATCTTCCCACTAAATGAAGAGCTTAATGGCTCGATTTTTGGGAACAACGCTGTAGCCGCGCTATACCAGAATTTTACGTTGCATGAAATCAGCTATAAGCGCTATTACTTCTGCTTCCTTGCCGCTAAACACATGATTGCTATTTTCAACTTGATACACCTCTGCTCGGCTGTTCTCCGTTTTTAGCAACTCAACAGCATTTTTGATTGGTATAACGGTGTACTCACTCCCGTCTTGATCACCGATCACACCCAAAATAGGAACGTGAATATTTTGAAAATAGGTGAGATTGCCACCTTGCCGAAGTGGCAGAGCGATAGCATTAGCTGAGTGGTCAGTAAAACAGTGAAGGTAGGTCTGGGCGCTAATAGGCAACTCCCCGCAAAGACCAAAGAGGTCACTGAGGAGCCGTTCATTCTCACCCTTGCTTGCCAGCTCTTGAGCTTCTTGCAGATAGCTCTTCCCTATTGACTGCTCGTACTTCATTTGTGCGCCCACATTATCCGAGAAACCGAGGAGAATAACCCCTTTGACACGATCCTTGTTTCTGCCTTCATTCATGTAGTAGACAATTTTTTCGGTGCCGTAACTGTGGCCTTCAAGCACGATGTTTTCGTATCCTTTATCGAGTGCAAATTCAATCCATGCGTCAATATCCAACAAACAATCAGCGAACTTTTCTAGTGAGACACCGTGGCTGATGCTCCCTTTTTCGAGTTCGTAGACACCAGCTCCACGGTTGTTCGTGGAAAGGTATGCAATGCCTAAATCGACCAGTCGATTCGTTAATCCTTCGAAATAGCTATTGCCGTAGAAGTTGCCACCTGCTCCATGAATATGTATGTCAATGGTTTGAGCAGGCTTCACTGGCTCGGTAAGAAGGCCATGCAGTAGTAAACCATCACTTGTTTTGACGTTGACAATAGGATAAGACATGTTAGTCATTATATACCATTAGCTATCTCCCTAAATATCTACGAAATCGGTGCCAGTTATAGCGGCGTTCAGAAAGAGTGAGTTTCACTGCAGCATTGGTGCTAGCAGGAAGCCGCGCGGTTTTCCAGAGAGAAAGAGGGACAGTTTCACATCCTCTCAGGCTCAATCTTTCTGAACACCGCTGTAGGTCGGCAGGCCAGTCTTCCCAACGTGTTGTTCTAAGTAGGGCTAGTTCAGACGTTGATACGAGGCTCTTGCTACCAGGAATTGGTATGGGTAGACGGGTTGCAATAACGCTGAACCAGAGCTTTCGCCATTGTAAGAGGTCGCGTACAACGGCCTCGCCATCAAGTAGGTTGAAACGAGCGTGACGAAACAACTCGAATTGCAGACGTTGAATTTCATTGATGGACTCGTCATAAGTATGTAAATTTCTTATAGCCATAAGATACGTGCTGTGTACATCACATCATCTTCGTACTGCTTGCACCACTAATTCCGCAATAATGAGAAACGCGAGGTCGAGTGCGACCAGAATCGCCAATGCGAAATCGACGCGCGATGAGATAAAGGTGAGGACATTTAGGGTCGCGTCCATGCGCTTGAGATACCATATCATGAAGGCAATAATGAGAATGATGATGGTCAAGCCACCGACAAACCAGCGTGCGCCGCGCCAGTCTTGACGGCTGGGCCAGAGTTCAGAGGTGACGGTGAGAATCAGGTAGGGCGCGAAGATGAGCGTCCACCACGGCCAGCCGGGTTTGAGAATTTGTAGGTGTTGATGCACATACAACGGAAATTCCCACAGGCTGTATCCTGTCGCGACCCAATAGAGCAGGGTGAATACTGCTATACCACCGAAGAGCGGTGCGGTACCGCTAAAGCCATCGCCTATGTAACTCATGAAGCGACCCTGCGGACGAACGTACTGTACCTCGCCCAATTGCAGCGATTGACGCCCTCCACTTCGCATGACGCGCCCATTGGGTGTACGCAGTGCCATCGGTTTGATACGGAAAAGCGTGATGCTCGTAATACGAAAATCGAAGGGACGAAAAAGCAGTACCACGAATGCATGACTCAATTCATGCAGCACAACTCCTGGCGCGTTGAGCCAGAACCAGACGAGTAACCCCTTTTCGCCGATGAGCCGATAACCAATCTCATCGACACGCTTACGTAGCTCTTTACGTGTCAGACGGAGGAGTAGGAAGAGCGCAACAACACCGCCAATGATGAGCCAGGGCTGGTACGGCGCAAATTGTGCCATGAGTGCTGTTGTATCGTTCATACGTATGCTGTTCCTATTACATCGGGTATGACAATGAGAAACATGACAGGGGCAAGCCCTGTCACTACTATAGACGAGCGAACACATCCTCGCCATGTAGAGGTGAACGGTATAGTAGTGACAGGGCTTGCCCCTGTCATGCCCACCATGCTCTTGTCATGCTCAATGAAAAAATTATATTCAGGCATTTGCCGTTCCCTCTTGCGTGTCTTGCTTCTCATTTGCCGTCATTTCACGTGGATGCTTGCGTTGATAATACATGCCCCATATCCCGAAGCCAAGCGAGCCAATACACATCAGATACAACACTTTATCAATACCTGCGAGGTCCGCGAGTAATCCAATGAAGAGAATAATTGGTATCGCAAATGCATTATATAACATGAGTTGTAGGGCAAGCACGCGTCCTTTGATCCAGTCGGGCGATTGCTCTTGCATAGCAGTCTGGGCGGGAACGTTGACGAAATCGAGGCCGAAGCCAGCTGTGAACATGAAAAACGCAATCACAACCAGCAACAACGGATTGCTATTCCAGCCATGGGGTTGTAACGCTTTTGCTATGAGTGTAGTAATGGGTAGCATCAATGTCGCGACAGCAAGAATGATGGTGCCGATAAAGATAGCACGCGAGCGGCCAATGCGTATCGTGATACGCGGGATAAAGATTGAGCCTATCACCAGCCCTATGCCCGCTGGTGCGAAGACAAAGGCCATTGCCGTCGCGGGTAAGTGTAAAAGATCAGTTACGATTGGCGTGGCAAGCTCACCGATAACCAGGATGAGAACCCCTGCGAACGAGAGTTGAACGACCGAGAGGAAAAGCTGTTTATTGCGGCGAATAAAGCTCCACCCTTGTAGCATCTCACTCCATACATTGCTCAAGATGTTGAGCGTCTCGGCTGCAACAGGCATGTCATCTTTTCTGCTCACTCTTACTGAATTACCAGACTTTTGCAAGAAATTCTTGGCAGGAATGGAGCCAATAAGCAGAGCGCATACCAGGTAAAGAACACCGATAATCATGTAGAGCTGATTAATTGAAGTCACAGTGACATGTACGATAGTCAACGTCGGAAGGACACTTATCGCGATAGGGGCGAGCAAGATAAATCCTAGTGCCTGTGAGAGCATAAATGTGATATTGAAGAGCGATAATGCAGACATAAGTTCATCTTCTTTCACCAGAAGCGGAATAGATGATCCCTCAGCAGGCGAGAAGAATTGCCCTATGATCGAGATGAGAAAGGTCAGAAGATAGGCTGGAACAAGTTGATGCTGGTTGAATAAGAGCGAGATGACGAAGATAAAGGTAGCAATTGCACGTAAACAGTTGCTGCCCCATAGAACACGCCTTTTGTCCATACGGTCCACAAAAACACCCGCAGGCGCACTAAATAGAAATGCTGGTAGACTAAAGCAAAGAATGGCTAGACCAACGAGCGTTGTGGAGCCTGTAACCTCTTTGATTAGAACCAGAAGCGCATAGTTGGACGCGTTAAGAATGGTCATGGAGATGAGTTGAGCCAGCCAGAGCCGCAAAAAGTCTTTCTTTTTGAGCAATGTAAGAAATCCACTATTTTGAGCGGCCACAGCCATATATCGTCTCCTTACCGTTATGCTTCATCGAAGAAATCATCAGCAGGTTTTTCCACGCGCGGCAATACCTGCTTAGTACGACGAGCGACCTCTGAGCGCGGCAACAAAACGCGCCGTCCGCAACGTTCACAACGCAGGCCGATGTCGGCACCGATACGCACCACCTCCCAATCGAAATTGCCACAGGGATGTTGTTTGCGTAGGCGTAACCGATCCCCTAATTGAAACTGCATCTGTTCCATGCGCTCTGTCTCTTTCTAAGAAGGCTCTTACTTCTCTGCTACCCTCTCCACATTGTTGTGATATAAATGGTTCTCATAGATATACGTTTCAACTGCCTCTGGGGTCTGATATTTGATCGGTCTTCCTTCCGCGACTCTCTGGCGCAGGTCTGTAGCGGAAATTTCTAGTTGTGGTGCTGGAACGACGAGCAGGCGTTGTCGTATCCCTGGCAAGCGTTGTTCCAGGACCTTATTATATTCGGCATCTTCCTCGTAGCCGGGGCGTCTGACCGCAACAAGATGTGTTACGAGAGCTAGTAGATCAGCAGCCCTATACCAGGTGTGCAGGTCTTCCAGGCTATCCCAGCCAATGATGAAGTAGAGAGCGACACTAGTATCCCATTGGTCATGGAGCGTTTGCAGTGTGTCAACGGTGTATGATGGTCCGTTGCGCTCTATCTCGATATACGAGATGCGAAAATGTGGATTGCTCGCAAGGGCTAGTTCAAGCATAGCCAGCCTGTGATGTACCTCTGTAACGTAATGACCCGTCTTATGTGGTGGTTGCCCAGCAGGGATAAAGACCACTTCCGAAAGATCAAGCACTGCGCGAACCTCTTCAGCGATGACAAGGTGCCCGTAATGAATAGGGTCAAATGTGCCGCCCATCACTCCTACACGTTTGGTGATGAATGGTTGTTGATCGCTGTATCGTGTATCCAATGAGCGTCCTTTTCCCCTGAAGCTTTTTATGATGAACTAAGAAGGTAACATACCTTTGTATCTTGTACTATACGTCACCAGCAGACTCTGTTACAACTAATTCTGCATTCGGTAGTAGCTTGTGCAAAGTATACATTACATCTGATACGGTTGAAAGCTCGCCCAGGTTAATCCAGAAGCGAATGGTCAGGGTGACGGTCGTTGCTGTGTAGTTGCTGAGAAAGAGCGATGGCTCTGGTTTTTCTGTGACGCTCTTAAGTTCTTTGATCGCAGTTACTATTCTTTCGGATGTTTCGTCCTTCACATACTCTTCTGCAGGAAGCGTCGCTGTGAGTGTTGCACGTCTCTCACCATAGTAGGTATTGTTGACGACGATGTTACCGAAGACGAGACTATTGGGAATTGTCACCTCTTCACCACTGACAAGACGCAACTTAGTTGCACGCAATTGAATATCCTGCACGTTACCAACATAGTTAATTGTATTGAATGTGCTTATCTGATCACCGATATGAAAAGGTCGTTCGGCCAGAATATAAACACCGGCAACTAAATCTTTCAAGATATCTTGTAACGACACGCCAATCGCAACCGTGATCACGCCAACCGCCGCGACGGGAAATGTCAGTGAGACATTCCAGATTGTGAGTATCCAGAAGAAGACAAAGATGAGTACAATGAAGTAAAAAATGCGCCCGATAAGGGTACGAATATTGACATCTATGCGATTTTCGCCGAGGTTACGAACAGTAAGCTTTTGTACAGTTCGTGCGACACCTATACCTAGTGAGATAAGCAAGGCAGTTCCGATGAGCTTGCTGCCTATATTTGCACCTACCTCTCCAACGGAAACATTGGCAATGCCGAAATCTTGCTTGAAGAGCAACCAATAAAAAACTATGAGCAATGGGTTCCATATCAGAGGGATGCCAACGCCCGCAATGATTAGCGGAATCAGTGTAACAATAACGCCTAGTGTCTGAATAAGCCAGTTGTCCAGAACCGTTTTTTTGAGACGACGCACCAGGATGCGACGCAGAATAAGGCCAATACCAAGCGCGACTCCGAGAGTAAGTATAGTAAGTACACTATTGAGTGCTATAGTCATGACGGTTGCCATCCGAATAGAAAAAATTGTAGTAAAAATCATCAGAAAAGAAAAAACTCAACAATCTAGTAAGGTTATTAGGTATTTGTGATTGCAAAAACGTTCTCAGTGGATAATGTATCAACTAGAACGCCAACATTGAGCGCATTATAACATATGTGTTTTTGGAGATTCTATGAGACGCTACTTATGGGCTGATTGTAAAGGTATAACGTAACTACTCAGGTCTCCTCGGTGCCTGCGGCGTCTTGTTCTTTTTCTGGCGGCGGGTGTGGTCGCCGCCAGAAACGCTGAACTCCAATGAGCAAAATCTGCAAAGATGACAGAAGATGTCATATTTTCAGGGTATACTTACGCTGTTACGTTGTTTTCCTAACAGTGAAGGGGCTATTTCTGCGGATGAAATATGGTTTTATTCTTACAGGTGATCCCAATGATCTTGTCGAGCTGGCTCAGGAAGCAGAGACTGCTGGCTGGGATGGCGTTTTTCTCCCTGATGATTGGATGAGCGCCTGGATCAAATTGACGGCGATTGCGATGAGAACACACACTCTTTTGCTTGGAACAATGCTTACGCCCTTGCCGGAGCAGTTTCCCTGGTATGTCGCAGCGCAAACTGCTATCCTGGATCAGCTTTCTCAAGGTCGGGTGATTCTCACGGCTGGCCTGGGTGTGCTGGAACTGGATAAGTTCGGGATGCAGGAGAACAAGGTGCGAGCACAACGGCTTGACGAGGCTTTGGAGCTTCTTGAGAGGTGGTGGAGTGGTGAAGATATGCGCTCCTTTTTGTATGAAGGGCGCCATTATCGCTTGCAGCAGATGAGCGCGGATGTGTCCTGGCCGACCCATACCCCCTGGCAAAAACCACGTATCCCTATTTGGGTGATTGGTGGCCCGAAGCAGAGCCAGTTGCGGCGTGCGGCCCGTTGGGATGGAGCGGTGGTGAATGGGACGCCTGACGAACTTCGCGAGCGCATAACTGCGATCCAGGTGCTCCGCACCAGTTCTGGAGCGCTCGATATTATTATCGAGGGGGAAACACCCCACGACGATATTGGACGATCTGTCGCGCTCGTTCAGCCATATGTTGAGGCGGGCGCGACCTGGTGGCTGGAAAGCATGTGGGAAAGCGCAGTTCCGCGTCCCTATGACATGCGCACCCGTATTCGTTCAGGTCCACCACGCGTCTCCTAAAAGGAGGGAAGAAGGGGCTGGCCACGCAAGGTGGCTTCCAAAGCAGAAAAGACGTGCAGGCTCTGTTTGCGCAACGTGGAGAGATAGCCAAGGATACGGCAAAAGTGGACTGCGCCTTCGGTGCTACGAAAGGAGCCAGACACTTTTTGTTGCACTTTGACCATCCGAATATCTCTTTCGGCGAGGTTGTTGTCAAAAGGCACACGCAGGTCTTGCAGGAAGAGCAAGAAGGCGTCCTGATGGTTGCGCAGCCGGTCCAGCAGATTCCGGGCGGGATGTTGTTTGGCTTTGCCGCGTTTGCCTTTTGGGGTAGGGGCGCGTGGATGCGCCTGATCCCCTTCGGAGAGTAAAGCCAGGAAGCGGGCTTGCCATATGGCCACTTCTTTCTGAGAGAGACTCGGCTGCCCTTGCACACGGGCCTGATCGGTGGCTTGCTTCATTGAGAGCAGCACCCTCTTCAGTTTAGCGGCCCACCACAGTCCCAACTCTTCCGCCAGGTAGGTCAACTCACGCAGAATATGGACCTGACAGAGGGCATGTTGGCAGCCATAGCGGAAGTACGCCGCCCAGCAGTCATGGACGCTGATCCCAGTGAAATTGGCCAGAATTCCAATCATATCCAACGCCTTGTGGCCTCGGCTCTCGTGGACCTGGTAATGCGTGAGCTTGGGAGTCGAGGTTCCGTGCAGCCATGTGCGTCGGCGTTTCACATACAGCCCCGTCTCATCTTGATTGATCACCTTCGCCGCACTCAGGGCGGTTTTGATCTGCTCTTCGACTGGCACCAACTGTTCTGCGGTCCGCTCGATCAGCTTAGCCAGTGTTCCCTCACTCAGGTGAACCCCCACCAGATCGGTGAGGACCTCACAGGTTCGTCCCCAGGGCAAGAGTTGCTGGATCAGCAGATAGACCGCCATGGCTCCCACGCGCGGTCCATATTGCACTGATGCCTTCACTCCCAAAGGAAACGTGGCAGATGTGTACCCCTGACACTGGGGACACTGTTTCCACTCTCCTTGGTATTCGGTGATCTGCAAACGGGGAAGCGGCACGTCAACCACCTGTCGCCGTTCTCTTGATGTGGCCGTGATGGTACTCAGATCCGCCTGGCAATGTTGACACTGCGGGACCAACAAGACCACCACCTCATCGGGCGTCTCGCTCATTTCAAGCGTGGTCCCCGGGTGTCCTTGCTGTCCACCTGCTTTCTTGCCGCTGCTCGTGCGCAGGCTACGAGATTTCTTTTGACGAGCAAAGCGATCAGAGGAGGGTGGCAATGAGCTGTTGTGACTGTCTTTGGACAACCGCTCTTCCAAGACTTGCACCCGTTGGAGCACCTGTGCGATCAGTTCATCGCGTTGCGTAAGCTGTTTCTCTCGCTGCTCGATCTTTTCGCGCAGCACCTGATTTTCTGCTCGAAGCTGGATCAGTTCTTCTTCTGGCTTCATGCTCTTTACTTTACCCGTTTTTTGCCGCTTCTACAAGTCGGTAGGAGACCTAAGTAGTTACGGTATAACTTTATCTTGATACAGGTGAGCTAACTCTTTTGCACTGATTTGTGTTCCTCCAGGAACCAATCCACAACTCGCCACAAGTTGCCCTACGATTTGCTCTGGCTTTGCTCCATGTTCTCTTAATGGTGCAAGCCCCATACTTTGTGTACGTTTCGAGAGGCGTTTCCCCTGCTCATCGACGAGTAGGGGGACATGGGCGAACGTTGGAACGGGGAAGTTCAATGCTTTGTAGAGCAGGATTTGTCGTGCGGTGGAGGTTAGCAGGTCGCTACCACGCACTACCTGATTGATGTACATGAGGGCATCATCGACGACAACGGCGAACTGGTAGGAGAAGATATCATCGGAACGACGCACAATGAAGTCACCTACCGTTTGTTGAACGTGTTGTGTAATAGGACCCATTACAAGATCAGTGAAGCTAACAAGGCGGTTATCATCGACACGAAAACGCAATGACGGACGCCGACCGCATGCTTCATAGTGTTGGCGTTGTGCCTCGGTCAAATTCCTACAGGTGCCTGGATAGCGTGGGCTGTCCTCACTTCCTTGCTGTGGCGCACTCGCAGCCTGTGCGACCTCGGCACGGCTACAATAGCAGGGGTAGACTCTATTTTTCGCTTGTAGCCGTTTGAGGTATTGAGTGTAGATATCTGTACGCCCGCTTTGGGTATAGGGTGTGTAAGGACCGCCACAATCTGGTCCTTCATCCCAATCAAGGCCGAGCCAGTGCAGGTCGTCGAGCATGTGCTGTGTCGCCCCTGGTCGCACACGAGGACGGTCAAGGTCTTCTACGCGTAGCACAAATTGCCCATTTTTAGTACGTGCGAAGAGCCATGCCAGGAGCGCGGTACGCAAATTACCCATATGTAGCACTCCTGTTGGGCTGGGCGCATATCGCCCTCGGATGATAGCTAAATCAGACATCGCTCCGACCATCGACACCGTGTATCTTTGTGTCCTTCTTCTGTAGGGGTGATGTTGAACTGCGCTAGCAACGTGGTGAGTACACACAGCGGTAGACCCACGACATTAAGGAAGCAGCCGTCGATACGTTCCGTTGGTTGAAATTGTGTGTGCTGAATGCCATAGGCTCCGGCTTTGTCCATCGGGTCGCCTGTCGCGATGTAGGCGTCGATTTCCTCTTCGCTGTAAGGGCGCATCAGGACGGGTGTGGTGCAGCTCGCGCTAGAAAGTTTAAGCTTGCCACTGACCATCGCGCAGACTGCTACACCGGTGATGACGGAATGCCAACGCCCTCGTAATGCCAGCAGCAACGCTCGTGCATGCGTCATGTCACGAGGCTTACCAAGTATCGCATCATCGAGCAGGACAGTAGTATCGGCGGCAATAATCAGTCTATTAGCTGCCCCGGTCAGCGTGAGTGCCGCCGTCGTTTTGTGTTCTGCAGTCCATTTCGCTGTCTCTTCTACAGGCCCAGTATAGGTTGCCTGGATTGCATCCTCGTCAATAGGCGAGACACCGACGGTGTACGGCAGGCCAAGCGATGAGATGATCTTGCGACGACGCGGCGAGGCTGAGGCAAGTAGCAATGGAAGTAATGTCATGTACGCTCCAGAACCGCGACACACTCGATATGAGCCGTTTGCGGAAACATGTCAAGCGGCTGAATTGAGCGTAGGCGATAGATAGGGTGAATGTGGCAAAGAATGTTCAGATCGCGAGCCAGCGTTGACGGATCGCACGAAACATAGACAATGCTGGCGATGGGATGTTCAATGAGCGCGTCAAGCACAACCTCCTGGCATCCTGCACGCGGTGGGTCGATCACCAGTCCATCCAGTCCTGCTGCGATATCTGGTAAAACCGCCTCGACTTTGCCTTTGAGAATATCGACATTGGCAACGTTCCGCAGGTTCCACTGAGCATCTTTAATGGCACTTGCGGACTCTTCGATGGCGATCACCTTCCCGACATGCCGTGCTAACAGCAGCGCGAATGTACCTACACCGCAATAGGCATCGACGATGGTTAGCTTCTTTGCCTCCGATTGCTGATGTGTGGCGAGGACACCTTGTAATACCATTTGCACCATCTTCTCTGCCTGCGCCGTATTGGTTTGAAAGAAGGAACTGGGGCGAATGCGGAAGGTCTCACCGCCAAGAACCTCGTCCATTGTTTCTGTTTGTACCGCCAGTCCCTTTTCAGCGAGTTGCTCGACAACAGCGTCTGTTTGATGGGGTTGAATGAGCATCTGCCCACTTGCCGCGCCACAGCGAATGAGAACCTGCGGTTGAGCGTTCTGCTGCTGACTCAACACCGTCAACGCATGATTGATCTGTTCGTGCGCGATAGGACAGTTTACCAGTGGCAATACACGATGCGTTCCGCGTGCCGTGAGTCCCGCTTGTCCGCTGCGATTGACCGAGAAACGCATGTGGTTGCGATAGTGCCAGGGAATGTCACATGACACCGTTGCGAGTAAGGGCGAATCAGCAAAGCCGCCAATGTCGTGTAGCAGTTGTTGTACAATCGTGCGTTTCCACTCCAATTGCGCCTCGTATTGCATATGTTGTAGCTGGCAGCCGCCGCAGGTGCCGAAGACAGGACATGGTGCCTGCACACGCAAAGGAGATGCCGTGTGTATCTCTGTAATCCAGATGCGCGGAGGACGTTGTTTCCAGCGTCTGCTCCGTCGGCCAGGACGTGGTTTTAATGGCTCCTCAACCGCGATGGTGACGGACTCCCCTGGCAAGCCCGCTGGCACATGCAACACTTCTACGTGCTGTTCGTCGGTCTCATCGTCACGCGTGACGATTTCCGCCAACGCGTCACCTTCGCGCGTCAATGCACCAAGTGTTACGGTATAATAGGTGATGCTGCGTTCTTGTTGTTCTATCATCTGCGCTTTTTTGATTTGTTCGATTTTTTATTGTTAGAGGGACGCTGTTGCTGACGTTGTTGTTGACGCTGCTGTTCCTTTTGCATCTCTATTACCTGACGTATAACAATAACGATTTCTGCCTCTGGCTCAATTTCTTCGGCCTCTTCGATAAGCTCTTCTGCTTTACGAATGTTGCCTTTATGAATATAAATCATCGACTGTTCTGCTAGCAGCTCGACTGAAAAAGGATTTTCGGTTGAGCCTTGTTCGAGTATCTTCAACGCCTCATTCTCTTTATTCTGCTCCATGTAGAGCGTTGCGAGGTCAGCGTAGGCTTCTGTCGTTGTTGGGTCGATCTGGACGCTCTTCAAAAGACTCTTTTCAGCCGCCGCATTCTGTTCGAGCGAGAGTTGCAGGTCGCCGATGTTGTACCATAGCTTGGGCATAGTTGGTGCAAGTTCAGCCGCACGTTGAAAGTGCGCTAATGCGACTTCTGGCGTATCTTGTAGGCGAGCGAGCCGCGCCCGTCCAATTTCGATAGCTGCTATGTCATTCGGCCCTGTTACTATATTTTGAGCTTGATCGAAGAGTACGCGTGTATCTTCTAGTTTTCCTTGCCCCATAAGCAGGTCTGCGAGCATCACATAACTAGTAAAATCTGCTTCATTTGCTGTAATAGAATCGCGGAATGCCTTTTCAGCGATGGCGGCGAAACGATTATCAGGTATGTTCCTGGTCTCTTCGGTTTCGTCGTATTCCTCCTCCTCGTCGTATTCCTCATCCTCCTCGTCGCTTGCCAGTTCTGTGGCTAGCAGACCAAGCACACGTAGAGCTTCGATGCGCTGTTCTGGAAAGCGTTCAGCGACCAGAGAAGTATAGGCCATAGCACGTTCTAACTCGCGCACTATCGTTGATTGTTGTGAAGCCAGGGCGTAACCGGCTTCGTCCTGGGGTGCTTGTACAATAAGAGCATCGCAGTAATGCATGGATTGTTTTGTGAACCAACCTAATTCTTCCATATCCAGCCCGACAAGTTCGTCGAGGTCCTCCACATCTAGTTCGTCCTCGTCCTCATCCTCTTCGTCGTCTTGCTCGCTCTCCACAATCACTGCCTCGTTCTCTTCGCTCTCTTCATCCTCCTCATCTTCCTCATCTTCCTCATCCTCCAACTCTTCCGACATTGCTGAGATTTCGTCCGCGATTTCTTGTATGCGTTGCTGTAGTTGTTCGGCGGGAAGTTGTAGTGCCTCGGCACCTTTATCACGGATACTGTAGATGCGTAGCTCATCGTCTTCTTGAATAAAGGTATAGCCTGCCCAGAACCAGTGTCGTCCAGTAGCGGGATAGGTGAGCGTAGCAGTTGGTAACTCTGGAATACCGCTACTACTTGCTACATCCAGCATCTCAAGTGACCAGAAGGCATCAAGTTCTTCCGCACTCTCGTCGAGATTCTCGTCCGCCTCCTCCAGTTCCGGTTCGAGTCCATAGCCAACATCGACCTGTGGGCGTGCTGGTTGAGCCTCTGCCGCCCATGCATTGCGACGTGCTACCCATTCGTCGCGTGCGAGGTAGTCACGGAGAGGGCTGGTGCTTGCGAGAAGATCGTAAGCAGATTCGTATTCTCCTTCAGACCAATATCCAAGAAAAAGCTCGACGACATTCTCACCATCGAGTATTTCGTCCTCATCCTCGTCCTCATCCTCATCCAATCCCGCGAATGTATCGACTCCCAGCGCGTCAGATAAAGACATGATAGTTGGAAGTTCCCACTCTGGATACGTATTGCTTCCCTGAAGGTGAATGAGTGCGCGTCTTGCCTCTTTACGAACCGCTTTGACTGGTGCATATGTATTCATGGCAAGTACCACATCTGCCGCCGCCGTTATCTTCTCTTTTGCAAGTGCTTTGAGCAGCGTGATCTGACTTGCTTCCGGCAGGTCTGTAATAGGAGCAAGAGCGGCTTCTGCCTGCGCCTCATTGCTACTCCTGTTAATATCTTGAGCAATCTGACGGTATTGTGCCAGTATTGGCTGTATGCGCGTATCTTCTTGTGGTGTTTGCTCTGGCTGCTGTTTGTTCTTATCGGATTGTTTGTGTCCCACAACATCCTCTTTTCTCTTTAAGTAGCTAGCGTCTCTTCGTGTTTTCGTTCATGAATTGACGCACACTTTGCACGATCTCTAAAGAAGGATCGAGAGTTTCAGCCGTTTGTAGTTCACGTTCGGCGGCACGTTTTTCGTCAAGTTCCATCAATACTGATGCATAGAGCGCATGCAGATGGGCCGAGGTTGGATTCGCTTGCACACCCTGCATAATGATTGCGCGTGCCTTCTCTTTGTCTGGCCTGTTCATATAGATCGCTGCAAGTTCGGAATAGGGGCGCATATCGGTTGGTTCAACCTCGATGGCGCGTTTGTAATCCTTTTCAGCCTCTTCAAAGTTCCCGAGGAGACGCTGGGCAAAACCCAGGCTGAACCATATGCCAGCATAGTTCGGGTCAAGCTCTGTAACACGCTGGTAATGGGGAATCGCCTCCGCCATGTTTTTGCGACGCATGGCGATATTGCCTAAACCTGCCTCAAGTGCTTTCTCTTCATCAGGAGTGGCCGACATGTTTCTCGCTGTGAGTAATTCCCTCTCGGCCTCATCGCTGCGATCCGTACTGAGCAGTAGCTCACCCAGCAACAAATGCCCCAGCCCGGTATCCTGTAATGTCTGTGCCTCGCGTAATGTAGTCTCTGCACGTTGTAGGAACAGGTCTTTCCGTTCTAGCATTCCTGCCCGGTCGTAGCGAAACGCGAGTTCAGCAAATGTTGATCCCAGTCTCCGCATCAAGTCTGCCTTGTTATCGGGGAAGCGTTGTATCATACGTTCAAGATAGACGATAATCCGTTCGGCATTGCCAACGAACACCGCGCGTGCAAAAGCTTCTTCGTTGACCTGTCGATCAAGGGGAAGTTTTGCAATGAGAGCGTCATAGAAATGCAATATCTGCGTTGCTCGCCAGCTTATTTCGTTCAAAGCCGCATTGACATCATCGGCGCGTTGCTGGACCTTTACCTCGATTGCGTCCACATACTCTTGAATACGCTTTTGCAATTCTGAAATTGAGAGAGTCTGTACATTCGCCCCTTCATCAGTGAACTGCTGAATGCGCCAGCCATCGGGTGTATGCTCGACGGTATAGTTGGTCCAGAACCAGTGTCGTCCGGTCTCTTTATAGATAGCGGTACCCATTGGTAGCTCACGCAAGGTACCGGCAAGCGGCGTATCGTCGATTTCAACGGACCAGCCGATCTCTATGTCTTTCCTGGCTGTTGTACGACTGGTGGCAGACGAAGGGAGCCAGAGCGCACTCTGACTGCGTTCACGCTCATGAACGAAGCCCAGTTCCAGGCGTGCAGGATGCGCCTCGTCATACCATGTGCGGTGACGCTTGATCCATTCGTCACGCGACAAACGATTACGAATATTACTACTTTCGGTAAGCAGTTCATACGCTAATCCGTAGTCACCAAGCGTCCATGCGCCGAGAAAGTTGACAATCGTCTCCTGATCCTCTAATTCGGGATTGATAAAGGTGCGCCCTGAATCTTCACCAATATGTTCGGCTTGCAAGATAAGTTGGTTGATGGTGGGAAGGCGGTTGCGGAACTCTTTGTGTGGTTCTGTGCCGCGCCACTCATTGACCGAAAGTGCCTCTTCAAGCAAGCGTTTTCCCTCAGCGAGTGTGCAATCGACGACTGTAACATCAGGCAGCTTTGTCCGCATATCCTCGATGCTGTGTTCTGCCGCTCGCCTACTCATTTGGTCGGCATATGCTTCCTTGACCCCTTCTTGCCAGTAATCGAGCAGGAAGTTAAAGAGACGTATTTCGCTATAGTCGTAGCCTTGTTCCCAAAACAAAACAATTTGCATCTGGCCCTCTTCACGTGATTGAGTGGCGAGGCCACGCCAGAAGCGCGGTGCATGGTTCACGTTGACTTGAATGGCTGAAGCTTGAGCGATAGGAGGTGTCCATGAAGAGTAAATCTTTGCAGCATCGAGTCGTAGCAGCGCACGACGTGCCTCCTTGCGAATCTCTTTACCGGGGCTAAACGTATTAAGAGCCGTCAGCAGGTCGGCTGACTCGCTTGTTTGCTCTTTCGACAGTGCTTTGAGCAGGGCTATTTGCACCTTTTCTGGCAAGATGGTGATATCGCTAAGAGCAATCTCTGCCTGCTCCTGTGTTGTGGCGGTATGTATATGTTGCGCTAATTCCTGGTAATGTTCAAGCAAGTGCTGTAATTGAGCATTTTCTGTTTCTGAAATGGTTGCATTGTTCTCATGTGTTCGTGCCATGTTATAATCTTCTTTCCTCGTGTTGATTACGCAACGAGAGGATTGTACCACGAAGCGCACAAAGAGTCGAGAAGGGAAATAAAACAGAATGCTATGCAGTAAGGCCATGTCGTGACATGGCCTTACTGCATAGCATTCTGTTTTACATATTGGGGAGTTGCATTGCTGCCTGTACTACTACAGATGTCCTTGAGGCAACCGATAATGCTCGCTCTGGCATAGTAGTGGTTGTGGTAACTTTTGTGAGCTTCGACGGCGAAGCAGTTCGCACAGCCATCAGCAGAAAGATTGGGAAGGCGGCACAATAAAAGTATGAAGGCAAACTGCGCCATGCCAGGAAGAGCGGTAACACTGCAAGCAACATTGCCGCTTCTGGATGCTTGCGACAGATGCGCCAGTACCAGACGAGTGAGCCGAGCATCGCGATTGCCTCAAGAACCGTATAGACAGGTTGAGCGAAGTAGGGCAACAGATGCGTTATGCTTAGATCGACAATACCCACACCCATCGGGAACATATATTGATCCAACGGGGTAAGCATACCAGAGACCCATGCATGCGGATTCCACAGGATAAAGGGCAGATTGAAGACGAAGAAAATACCCCCGGCTACCACCATGCGATGGAGAACCTCTTTCAGACCGTATTGGCGGAACAGCAAAATGGCATAGAATGGTATGAAAAACCATGCTGTTTGTTTGCTTGCCAATGCTAAACCGAACAGGAGCGCAGAACTCCAACGGCGATTACGAAAGAGCCATACCAGTACGACGAGGAGCGTAGAAAATACATCCAGATTACCACCGATGGTAGAGGCCCACATCGGTACATTTGCCAGTGCCAGCAAAAGTATCCAGGGGCGCAGTTCACGGCGTGCCAGTTTCCAGCCAATGGCAACCAGGAGCAGATAACTGAGCAGGTAGAATGGTAACACATTATAATCGTTGAAAGCGACGAATGGCACCAGCGTCAGGAAAGAGAGCGAGGGATAACTCACCTGCGACTCAAATTCTGGCATATTTCTTGCGCGTAGATCGGTATCAAGGACAGATTGTAGATCGCTCGTGGATGGATAATCCACGCGGTACTTAAATTGTCCCTGTCGCAAGGGCGTAGTCCAATCTGGCTGAATTGGGAAGCGTCGTGCAAGATCAATCATAGAAGAATCGGTGTAGGGGTTACGTCCCTCGATCAGTAATATCGCGGCATTCGTGTCTAGCGACGTTCCATCGTTGGAGAATTGCGGTGGGATAAGGCACATCCATATGCCACGCCCTAGCTCGATGCCACCAGCAATAGTAATAAGCAGTGTGCATATAAGCAGTATGCGTTGTAAACGTGTTGGATGTTTTTGTGTATAGCTGGACGGCTTACGTGCTGGTCGGAAGGCCATCCAGATAGCGTAAAAGCTCCCTAAGATGAGTATAAATGGAATCAGTGAGCCGAAGGGCTGTAAGAATGGGAAGTACCAGTTATGATCAATTTCATTGATAGCTTGTAAGATTAATGCGAGGCCGATCCAGGTAGCTCGACGTTGTATTTCAACGACGCGACGGTTATCAGGTGATATATCTTCCGTGAAAAAGTGTCGCATCCACCTATAGGACGGCCATTTCTGCTGCTCTGCTTTTGGTTGCGCCGTCTCTGTAGAGGTAGCTTGCTGTTCCATACCTTTGCATACCACGCGTGTCATGACAATAGAACATCCGCTTGTGGGGGCGTCTATGTAGCCGCGCTTTCCTTCCCATCGAAGTACCGAGAACATCTTACTGGATGTATGTGTGAAGAGGTTTTCTCGGCCCAGATATTACAACGAAGTGAAGAAGAATTGCGTCACAAACTGTATGGATAAAATGAAGCTTTACAACGTCAGACGGAAGTAGAGTTCACGATGTTGAAGCTCAAAGCCGAGTGTTTCGTAGAGCCGGATTGCAGACGTGTTGTGTTCCCATGTATGCAGATCGAGTGCGTCGAGGTGCTGTTCTGTCTGTGCAAAGGTGATGATGTACTGCATCAATTGGCGTGCCAGACCTTGTTTACGGTAGGTAGGATCGACTACGACACGTTTCACATAGCCTACAGGGTGGATTGTCTCCTGCGCTGGTAGCATCAGTTCTGCCTTTGCAACGACCACGCTAAGTAGTGTACCCAGAAAAATAAGTGTGCGCTCATGCGTTGAGGGGTCAATTGAGCCAAAGTACTTCTCCATATCACGATGCATATCGCGCGTAGGAGAGGTACTGAGACTATCGAGGCGTTCGATATGTGGAAGATCGTCAGAAGTTGCGATACGTATAACCAACGGCGTTGGAGATAACTCGTTCGACATAAAAGTTTGTTTCCTGGTATAACATACTACATAGATATCTAAGGTTGTTTGCGGCGTGGCAGCATCAGCAGGGATACTAAAGCGTAGCCTGCACAGGCAAGCAAGAGAAGCGCGTAAACAATATTCTCACCATCACCACTGGATGTGTGTAGTGTTGAGATACCAAACCAGAGGAGCGAAATTCCCCACCAGAGAAAACCAGCAAAAACGATAAAGAGCAACACAGTGCTCATAAGTTTCTTATTCATGTGTAATAATTCCTTCAGATATGCGAGGGAGATACAGTGGCTTCCCTATATATTCTTGTTTGTATTATAACACAGGTACGTTGGGTGTGAGAATGGTTCGTTAGATAGGGGACGGGGGG
>JAABUU010000404.1_pt1 | contig 99377 bp, 98 predicted proteins | sample 5559301 | NCBI WGS metagenome assembly JAABUU01 (sample SAMN10711884, study PRJNA513360) | rock metagenome | isolation source: Antarctica rocks | place: Antarctica: Victoria Land, Richard Nunatak white | reverse complement strand
TTATGTGGTTTACTGGGGGGGGGGGGGGTTGTTTGGCGGAGTGATGAGATGGGATCATGAGAAGGGCCAAATCCTAAAGGGTGGGATCTTGGTTGCAGAGGAGCATGGCCTTTTTCCCATAACATTTCTAGTGAAATCCCCAGTCCAAGATACTCACTTAACTAAGTTCATCCTAATGACGTAGAGCTGATTCCTTGAAGACCTCTTCCCAATCAAAGGAGGCGTAAATTGTTTCTGCTCGTATACTAAACTCGCGGGGTATCATATGTTGAAAATCTTATATTCAAAAAAAGTTCGCTTGCGGTGAAAGACTCAAAAGAAAAAAGAGCAGACTGCCAGCAACTACCGGCAGTCACATTCTCCCACTATTACCTCCAGCTATTTGCAATGCCTGACAAGAATCCTCACATTGTCTGCAAATCCTCGGATAAGGTCTTCGTACTGGCTGGTCTGGTTGTCTCGTAGCAGCAGGCCCTGCCGCTTCACTTCGTCGGCGGAAACTTCAATTTCCAGTTCGTGTTCTTTTTCGGTTTTGGAGGTTGCCTGTTCGGAGTATATGAGTCAAAATTGGCCCTCAAGTGGTGATTTACAAAAAGAGAGAAAGAAAGCCGTGGGAGCATGCAAGTCAAAATCTGAGACACAGTGATAGAAAAATGTTTGCTCACATCCGTTGGCGTCACCTGAGTCAGATCAATCGTGTAGTACAAGTGCTTGTAGCTCACACGGTCCTTGTTCCGGTCCGGCCCCTTACCCTCCAACGAAGCCTGCTCCACCAAATCCCTCATATCACCCTCGAAATTCATTTCCAGATTGACGCTCACGCGCCAATCAAAAGCCGTGAAAGGGCTAAAAACGTCAATGTCCGCGACACGGACTTTGACAATCTTGGCCTTTACTTCGCCAGTCTTCTGGTCGGTTGTGATGCGGACTTTGGCTCTGTTGTGGCGGGGATTCATTTGGGCGCGGATGGAACTGGGGAGATTTAAAACACCGGCTTGGGAGAGCTCGTAGAAGGTGTCACACTCTCTTTTGTGTATGTAGTCCATAGGTATACGTGACTTCGTAGGTGTAGGTTTAGAGTCCACAAGGGCTCGGTTCAAGAATTGGTTCAACTTGCGGTGCTGGGCCTATTAATTACGGTAGAGTTAGCTGGACTGTGTCTGTTGATAAAACATATTAATGTGTCTTACCTCAGTCATAGAGCTTTGGAATTGTATCCGTAGATCCGGGTTACGTTTGTCAAGCACACACTCTGACATGACCGGTAGACGGAGGCGATCATTTGTATTCTTATCGATGAGATGCCCGATCTTGGCTTCGATTTCCAGAACAGCATCGGGGCCAGGTGCACTACCGGCCGGGCCAGTACCAACATCATCTCTCAAAACGACCTCTTGAAAGAGAAAATCCGAGATGCGCCTGGTCACCTCATCATAGGTGATTATATTCAGGAAGCTTGGCTCCCAAGGTCCAAGAGGCCCGCGATCTCCAAGTTGCGGCTGAGTTGGCAGCAATGATACGTCGCTGCTACAAACAGCATGCCCGTTCGTTTCCTCCTTGGCTGGTTGAGCAGGGCCCTCGGAAGGTACTTTCTTCAGGTCAGCTGGTTCCCTTTTCACTCCGGAAACGCTTTTCACTGTCGGTTGTCGTCTGTTAGGTAACAAAGGATTGCCGCTTGGTCCACGACCCGCTTTACGAGCGGATTGTGCGAAGATTGGTATTTCATGTGGGCGGGGCCTCTTCCTGACCGGCCGCAGCGGCGACACCGTGGTACGTGCCGAAACCTCGGAATCTTCTGTTTTAATGGGGTTTTGTATCGCAGACTTCAGTGGCATTGTTGAAGCTGAACCTACACGGATTGGCGCAGAAGTAGGGGGATCAAAGGTGGTCAGTGGTGCGGGCGATTGTTGACTTGACGGATGCTGAGGTGTCAGCGATTGCTGCCCAACGAATGTGGCAGACGAGGAACCGGAGGTAGCCATCTCTCGGGACACTGGTCGACTTGAATTTGTTGGCATGTACCATATTCCTGGAGCTGATGTGGGCGTCTGTGAGGGCAAACGTTGACTTTGCTGTATTTGGCCCGGAGATTCGTCGCTCGGTTCAGTTACAATATGTGCAAGCGAGTTTGCAGGCTGCCGCCCTTGAATAGATGAATTCCTTGTTTCTTTATTCCATTCCTCCATAGGTGGTGCATTCAACATGCTATTCACTCCAACCGAAGATGTCCGAACTTCACGCCGGTCTTGCGGCTGAACATACGAATAACCATCCTCTGGCCTATCTTGCCCCATTTTGCGCTTTGCAGGAGTCACTTGGCCACTAAAAGAACGGTTTTGGTCCGGCTGCGGACATGGTGTTTCAATACTTGATTGACTAGGTACCCTTGTCTTTGGGCTGACACTTAAACTTCTATCACGGCCGTTGTGATTGATGTATGCCTGTGATGTAGATGGAGAACGCCGAGAGCCATACGATAGAGGTGGCGGGCCAGAAGACACATGCATTTCTGTTGATGGTGACGGCGCCGATCCTGATTGTTGTCCAAAAGATCCACCGGAGTGGCTTCGCTGATAATCATATGAAACTGATGACTCTTTGCGCATACCTAATGGAGACCTACCATATGTGGAAGGAGGGCCCAAGGGAGTCCCTGGTTGAGAAACATAGTGCTGATTCGAATGTGGTTGAGATGGCCCGCGTATTTGAGAGTATGAAGCTTGCGGACTATCTCTGAGGAGGCTTGAAACCTGGTGCTTCCCCGAATTGGGAGTGGATATGGAATGTGAGGATTGAGGCCGTTGCTGATGGGAGTAGGAATGAGCACTGCCCGGTGTTGTGGCGGTTGGTGTCAAAGGTAATTGTGCTGTTTGACCGTGCGCTTGATATCTAGTATCTATAGAAGGTACATTCATGTCCCGCTGTTGGTAAGGTGGAGGGTGGAAGCTGTGGGTAGGGCTCTGACTTAAATGTTGAGGAAATGGGTATTGTCCACTTCCCAGTGCAGACGAAGGAGTCTGCTGATATGGCGAAGGAACCGAACTGTATGACGACGAGCTAGGGGAACGTAAGTCGTTACTTGCTAGTGGTTGCAGAGGAGGGGGTTGTGGTGGCCTTGTCTCACGGCGCCCATTATATGCTGGAGGCTGTGCATCGTAAGGGTTCTGGGAACCTTTTGCATGATGCCGATGTTCTATTCTCTGCTCTGGCTGTTGGTCCAATGCTAACCGATTCGGAGCGGGACTAGAGGTATCAGAGTCGATTATTGACCGTATATCCATAGCTCTCGTCTGACCAATCCCTCCACTGCAACGGTCTGTCGACCGCCACGACACCGATCTAGTAGGGTCCCTCCACGGTGTGAGCTTCGATTGGCCTTATGGTCCCGGAGAAATGCAGCCAGCTCCTTCCGCAATGCAACGTTGTGCAGTGATGCTGAATGAGCGGTTTCTTCAAGGGGTCTTGCCTAAACTTGCCCGTTGGCCTAATGCTTGAGTTTCACCTTGTAGTGGAATATGGGTTAGACGTATATCAAGTAACAGCATCAAGGAGTGTAGATATAGTGATGACCACTTGTGAATTCATCTGATATTGCTGAGCTGTGATTATCGTTGCTCTAAATCGTCTATCAAATTTGTTGCAACGCAAGCTTCCTTTGTGCCCTGTCATGCATTCCATGCATAATTGGTAGTCACGAGTCAGGGGTGGATGACTAAGTATCTACTAGCGACTTGACGTGGTTACGGAGCCTGAGCGTGTCGTGCAAGTTGAAAGCTTCGATAACTTCCAACAGCAACCCGATCTGGTCATCACCAACACAGACGAACCCTCGGAAGCTCGTCTAAACTCACTAAGGCCTTTTCGTATCGGTCATACTTACAACGCTTTCCTTTTCCGGTCAGCCAAGTACTTCCAAACCATATTCGTCCGTCCGGACCTCGACCAACCTCCTCGATCAAGCTACTACGATAGTTCATCCACAGAACCTGAGCCGACCAGCAGATCATCAAGGTCAGCATGGTGGGCTTGACCTCAGCTGTAGGTGTAGTAGGTTTCCTATCGGAGCCAGATCATGAGCTACAAATATTCGCTCTGAGGAAGCTGAACGAGGAAATCGATTCATTATGGACCGAGGTCGCAGGATCAGTTGGAGAGATAGAGGCTCTGTACGAGGACCCGGCGTTTCCTGAGCGTGAGCTTGCAGCTCTAGTCGCTGCCAAAGTCTACTACAACTTACAGGAGTACAATGAGAGCATGGTGTTTGCCCTTGGTGCAGGGAAATTGTTTGACCTAGACCACGAAGGAGAGTTTGAAGATACGATAATATCGAAATGTATCGACTCCTATATCGCACTATCCGATACGGCCCCAGCTACAAGTACGAATCAAACTCCACAGCTCATAACTGCCTTTCCCTCCACGACAAATGGCGCTTCCAGTATTTCTGCAAGCCTTGCATCGCCGACAACTCCTTTCTCTCAATCCACACTTCCCTCGAAATCACTTCTCTCACGTCAAGATAGTTCCACGACCTTTGATCCGTCGTTACAGGGCGTCGCCAGTGCTCCCGGGTCGTTATCGAACTCACTTGCATCGCAGAGAGGAATACAAGAGCAATTACACAAGATCATAAACCAGTTATTCGAGCGTTGCTTTCGTGATGGGAGGTATCGTCAGGTTGTGGGTATCGCTGTAGAGGCTCGAAATCTGGAGGTCCTACGAAGAGCAATCCTGCGAGCAACTGAAGATGAGAGAAAGGAGAATAAGGCCGGTGGGGCTTCAGTAGGGCGAGGAGAAGAATTAATGGAGTATGTGCTTGAGATTTGCATGGATGTTGTGCAAGAGCGTGCACTGCGCAATGAGCTACTCCGACTTATCCTCAACCTGTTACACGACATACCTTCACCCGACTACTTTTCCATTGCGAAGTGCATAGTATACTTGAACGAACACTCGATGGCGTCTGAGATGCTGGCCAAGTTAGTTAAGAAAGGCGACCCGAAGTCCCTGGCTGTTGCATACCAAATCGCCTTTGATCTTTACGATAACAGTACGCAAGAGTTTTTGAAGAAAGTAAGGGAAGAGCTCCCAAAGGCTCCGGCGCCATCATCAGTTGCGGCTGCAGATCGCGGAGATCAAATGGATGAAGAAAATACGGAAAATGTCAAGGAAACGGACCACCTACTCTCAGCGCAGGATGACAATACCGGCGCTCCGGCTTCATCTCTTAAGGACTCGCCTGAAAAGCAAGAGCCTATGCCCGCAGAAGTCGAGAAAGCCTTTGACTCAATACGAGAAATCCTGCAAGGGACGAAGTCTATCGAGCTGGATCTGGAATTCTTATACCGAAACAATCATACCGATATGAGCATATTGAACAAGATCAAAGACAGCCTGGAAGCTAGGAATTCGATCTTTCACACTGCGGTAACTCTTGCCAACGCCTTTATGCACGCGGGAACTACGAACGACAAATTCTTCCGAGATAATTTGGAGTGGCTTGGCAAAGCGGTCAACTGGTCCAAATTCACAGCTACTGCTGCTCTTGGGGTGATCCATCGTGGCAATCTTGGGCAGGGACAGAAACTGTTGGAGCCATATTTACCAAAAGATCAGATTGCGGGGGCGAATACAGGATCAGCTTATAGCCAAGGTGGCTCATTGTATGCTCTTGGTCTGATTTATGCAAACCACGAAACTCTTGCTCTAGAGGTTATTCGAGAGCACTTTAAGAAAGCCACAGAAGAAGTTGTGCAGCATGGTGGCGCACTCGGTTTGGGCGTTGCGGGTATGGCTACCGGCGATGAGGCCATCTACGAGGATCTCAAAGGTGTATTATACACGGACTCCGCACTCAATGGTGAAGCCATAGGCATTGCTATGGGTTTGATCATGCTTGGGACAGGCAACGTCAAGGCATTGGAGGACATGATTCAGTATGCGCATGATACCCAGCATGAGAAAATTGTGCGCGGACTCGCTCTAGGAATGGCTCTCATCATGTACGGCCGGCAAGAAGCTGCTGATGAGTTAGTCAACGGACTCTTGGACGACCCAGACCCTATCTTGCGGTATGGTGGTATTCAGACCCTCGCATTAGCATACTGTGGTACGGGAAGCAACAAAGCTGTGCGAAAGCTTTTGCATGTGGCAGTCAGCGATGTAAGCGACGACGTACGACGAGTGGCTGTGATGAGTCTCGGCTTCATTCTTTTCAGAAAACCCAATAGCGTGCCCCGCATGGTTGAGCTGCTGTCAGAATCATATAATCCCCACGTTCGGTACGGTGCAGCTATGGCGTTAGGTATCTCATGCGCAGGTACTGGCTTGGATGAAGCTATAGATCTATTGGAGCCCATGATCAAGGACCCGACGGACTTCGTACGCCAAGGGGCCCTAATTGCGCTTTCCATGATTATGGTACAGCAGAACGAAGCGATGAACCCGAAAGTTGGGACAATACGGAAGACCTTGCAGAAAGCGATCGGTGATCGCCATGAAGACGCCATGACCAAATTTGGCAGCGCCATTTCTCTAGGGATTATTGATGCAGGCGGCCGTAATTGCACCATCAGTCTGCTTACACAGACTGGCAATCTAAACATGGCTGGTATCGTTGGCATGACTGTCTTTACCCAGTACTGGTACTGGTTTCCGCTGACACATTTCCTATCTCTCAGCTTCACCCCAACGTCAGTTATCGGGCTAGATCAAGATTTGGAAGTGCCTAGCTTCAAATTCCACAGTGCGACCCGGCCAAGTTTGTTTGACTACCCTCCAGAGCAAGAACAAAAGACAGAAGACGCACCAGAAAAGGTCAAGACTGCCGTTTTGTCAACGACTGCACAAGCCAAGCGAAGGGCGCAAAAGAAAGAGAAGCTGCAAAGACGGGAAAGTATGGACATTGATCCCGCTCCTACGACGCCTAAAATAAGTCACACTGGTGACAGGATGGATACAGACGAGCCTGTGCCGAAGACCGATGAAGGCGAAGAATCAAAGGAAGCAGCGCCTCAAGCCGAAGGTCTGAAGAAGAAGATGGAGAGGGAGAAGGTTGGCTACAATATTGAAAACATGTCTCGAGTTCTCCCTGCGCAATTGAAGTTCATTAGTTTTCCTGACGGGAGGTACGAGCCGGTGAAAAAGGTTCGTTCCGCTGTTTATTTCTGGAGGCAAAAGCAGTCACTAACGAGCAAGCAGCCGACAGGAGGGGTAATCCTTTTGAACGATACCACACCTTCGGAGCCTAAAACGCTCATGGAGCTCAAAGCTAGGAAGAACATCAAGGCAGCTGCCGCACCAGAAACGCTCCAAGACCGAGTCGATGCTGCTTTCAACCTACCAGGTGATGCAGGCGCTGAAGAGTCTGCGAGAGACACTGGAGGTGCAGCAGAGGCCGCTGGGGTATTGACTGCCATTGACGAGGATGGTGAGGGGTCGGAGGAGGCCGAATTGCCAAGGGAATTCGAATACCATTCGGACGGGGAAGCTGGTGACGATTGAGAGGGCTCCGTTCTACTATTTGTTGTGTTACTACCAATACGTTTCTAATTCGAGTTACTGCTGCCAATGGAGAGGAGCACCGAAGCATTGACATGGTGGGCTTGCTTGGGCTTTATAGACACGCACCAAGTTGCGTTGTACCATAGAAATACCATGTAATTGCCACCTAGATATCTTCCAACGTGTAGCATGTGTTACAACACTGAACTGAAGTTTGGGTATTAATTTCAATAGTCGGGGTCCACTCCATTGGGCGAAAGAGCGGAGACGCAGCGCAACCACACTTTGACTTCCATAACCACAACGCCCCCGGAACCCAACAACCTACCCCTCCTACCCCAAAACCCAACAATGGACTACCTCCGCCCCCACCTCCAACCCATCACCCACAACCTCCCCCCACCCCTCCGCACCCTCGGCCTCTCCCTCCTCGGCCCCGCCTGCTACAAAACCCTCCTCCTCGACCTCTCCCTCACGCCCTCCCCCTGCCTCTCCCTCGCCCTCTCCAAAACCCTCGGCCTCGCCATCATCGCCGCCTCCTCCGTTGTCAAAATCCCCCAAATCCTCAAACTGCTGCAGTCCCAGTCCGCGGCGGGCGTCAGCTTCCTCGCCTACGTGCTCGAGATCGCGGCGGATATCGTGGGCGTGACGTACAACGCGCGCGGCGGCAACCCGTTCAGCACGTATGGGGAGAGCGCGCTGATTCTGGCGCAGAACGTCGTGGTGGCCGGGTTGGTGCTGAGGTTTTCCGGGAGGAGCGGCTTGGCGGGGGTGTTTGCGGTGGGGTTGGTTGGGGCTGGGTGGGTGTTGCAGGCGGTGGGGGGGGAGTGGTTGGCGGTTGCGCAGGTGGGGGCGGGGGTGGCGGGGGTGGTGAGTAAGGCGCCGCAGATTTGGACGGTGTGGAGGCAGGGGGGGACGGGGCAGTTGAGTGCGTTTGCGGTGGGTGGTTTTTTTTTTTTTGGTCTTTCTTCCGTTTGCCTTGCTTGGGTGGTGCTTATTGTGAGCTGCAGGTTCTGAACTATCTTCTCGGATCCCTGATGCGTATCTTCACGACGCTGCAAGAAGTCGACGACAAAGTCATCCTCTCCAGGTCCGTCTCCAGATTCTCCGTCCCTCCTCCAAACCCCCACCCCCTTTACTAACAATTATATAGCTTCATCGCAGGCTTCCTCCTCAACTGCATCCTCTTCGGCCAAGTCCTCTATTACTGGAACAGCCCAACGACCGCGAACCATGCTGCGGAGATGGGCAAGGAACCGGAGAAGATGGCTATGGGGTCGAGTACGGGGGCTTCCGGGAAGGCGAAGAGCCCGACCACGAGGCGGAGGGGGTAGGGGGAGTTTGTTGGTTTAAATCAGGCAATAGCATACTTTCTATACTTGTGTCAGACGTGGTTTGATCACTTTTAGTGTGACTCTGGTGCTTTTGTTCGTTTCCTGTTGAAAGGATGTTGCATGAACACTGGTCTAGCATCTCTTATTCTCCCCCCAGCCGTATTCCTCTACCAGTCCAACCAAACCATCCCCACTCACCCAACCATCCATCGAAATTGGACAAACCCAGCGCCTTCCCCTGTTCGCGACCCAATTCTTCTTCATCATCCATAGCCCTAGCTCTAGTCTCAGAGTAAAAGCCCCTCTGATGTCTTTGTTACTCCTAAATCGAGCGCTTGTGAATAAGCGTGTTTCCAGCAAGGTAGAGGCGAATAGTGGATCCGGTCGCTGGTTCAAGGGACTTGTGTGATCCATGAAGTGACTAGGGGCCTGGGTTTAGGTATTAGGAGATAAACGATGGTGAGAAATGAAAGATGAGGTATTGGTGGAAAGGAGGGAAGATGGTAGCCGGCAGGGAATGTTGATTTGCGTACAGAATATATGTTGTATGCCGAAGATAATTATGGCGGAAGTCTATTGTTCATTCTCGACATCCCTTGGGGATTCCTGGGGCGAGAGGGGGAGGTGGTTCACTCTTGCGAAATCAAGAATATGAGGAGAAGAGAATGAGGGGCATGGTCCTGGCTGTTTTGGGAATGAATTGGGTGGTCATGGAAAGAGCCAGTCGAGAACATGATAGGTGGTTGCAGTGGGATGATAGAAACCCATGGAGGAGTTTTGGTAGTCTATCGTTGTCTTGAAATGTGGTTGCAATGTTTGCTTTCATGTACAGCAAGGTCCTCGAGGTCATCACTTGGCCCAGGAAAGGCCCAGTCCATCGTCCGAACCTTGTCTCCAAGCATTGTTTGTCATCGAGTACAACATTCAGGATCTTAAAGGCTAACGATTGTTCTCCTCGTATGCTTGGCTTTTCAGGCGACTCCAACTAGATTTCCTCAGCCAGTAAGACTGAAAGGGCCATCTTCGAGGCACGGCGGCCTACAAGTACAAGGCAATCTAAACAGAGGCACCGCACTCAGTATTATAATGGCCGGTTAGAACACGCTAGGAGCATCATACCTCATACTTTGCTTCAGTGCATACCGATCTGCAACCTCAGGGGCCAAATCAATCTCTATACCCATCGTTAGAAGATCTAGCCAATTTGCTTTCTGGTCGTCTTTGATACACCCTTCGAGTTCGATGTGCGGTATACGTTTTATGTATCTGTGCATCGCTATCAATGCAAATTCGCAGAATTTTCTCTGGCATACATGTCTCAAACGTTTACAATTCCGGTGCTGTCCTGGGTGCGGGAAGCAGATGCGAATGTGGCGTAAGTTTAGCGGATCAGTGTGTGGGGAATCCATAAGGTAGTACCATGCTGTGCTGTCGTTTTCATCGTTCCGCTTCTTAATGTTTGCGCCAAATAAGTCAAGTATCGTTTCGTGATCGAACTTCAACTCCATGGACTTTACTTCATGATAGCTAGCTTTTGATATTCTGTTGAAGAATCGTAATAGCTGGCCATGGTGACGGAACGAGAACGTCACCTGAGAGAACAGTATTTTCATGGCTTCTCCGTGCAACTGCTTGTTGACTAAACTGAGGCTCATGTTGGGTTTGGATAATGGCAAGTGGTCTTTCGATTGATAGACGCTCTCGTAGGGTTCAGCAATTCGTCCCATAGCAAGACCGAATATGGTATCACGAAGCTAGTGACGCCATTAGTCTAGAGCATCTACCAATATCATAATAGTAATAAGCAACCACTACCTCTGCAGGAAGATCCAAAAAGGGGAAAATCGTAGCGGCTCGCCATCTTAGGTACAACTCTTCTTGAAATTGCTTTGAAACATCCATCTCTCCCTTCATACTTTCTGGGATGATGATTTGCTTCGGAGTTTTTTCACTGGCAGACAAAGACTTCCAGAAATGGAGGTACTTGACGGATCCCAACTTGCTAGGTGCATCGAGAACTTTGAGGTATTCAGTAAGCGTCTTAGATTCAGCTCCCATCCAGACCATGATCTTGCCGCCCGGAGTCCTCCAAAAATGGATCCTTCTTGGTAAGATGCTTGGCGAGCGCAGACTGTATAAATCCATATTTCCCGTACCTCCCATTATCCCCGCAACACTGCCACTTGCCGGCAGTAGAACAATCTTGTTAAGGGAGTTGTCAAAGCTCAAAGTATTTCTCACATCGATCACATGTTTTGTAGCCTTGAAGAGAGCATTTTCGCGAAAGTTTTTAACGGGCCACGGATCCCAGATTACTTTGTGTCCCAGCGAGGGTCTTTCGATCAGGTAGAACTTGGACCACGCATCTTCAGAGCCCACAGTGTTCTGGACTGCTGCTTGCTTTTCAAGCCTACTAGACTTGGCTCCCTGTGGTCGTCTCATGGTTGTTTGGTTGTATGCCTCCACCGAACCACCGGCTCCCTAATACCTGCTGTAGAAGTAGGTGCTCATAAGAAGGAATACGAGCAAAGAAGGTGGCAAAATGCTTGCAACCTCAGGGGCGCTAAGATAGTAAAATGAAGTGAACAAAGGACGGAACTGAATCGGAGCATCCAGAATAATCTTCAGCGTGTCCTGACTAGTAATGTACTCCTCAAACCGAGTCAAGTCGCATAAGTGATAACTAGGACAGTGCTAGTAGCATTTCGAGGAATTATAACACTCAGCCTCAATATCATATGTGCAGTCCCTAAAAGGCTACAGTAGGTGCTATGGGTGCCTAAGCGGCTCTAAGCGGCTGGATGCGAACCATCAAGCATTGTACTGTATACCATATTAATGCATTGAGACTGCCATACATCTCTAACATGCGTGCCTTCCAAATTGGATGAGTAGTGTTGAGTTCCTCATGGCTATGGGTAGTCTTTAATCGCCTCGGGTACCTAGTTTCTCTACGTACACTAGCGCCGGATGCGCATGTACCTAAGGTATGTACACTGAAAGTCCTACACAGCGCTAGGTAAGCGAATGGTCTCAAAATATCATACACAGCAACGTAATAAATGATAGGTGGTGCAAAAGCGATTCAATTTTCTTGATCTTAACATCGTTATAGAGCGCTGATTGAGCTGCATAGATTAAGCTATTTAGCTAGAATTTTTGTCGAGGGCGCATTGAGCGCACCGTAACTGTAATTTATCTCGTATGTTTCAATGTTGCTAGCGCTGTGCAGGACTTACAGTGTCAACCTCCCACGCCTCCGTACTTTGAGTACCATATGTTACCACCGTATCAGAGCTTTTTAGAAATGCTCTCAACGGGTTTTGAATCAGCGACGTAGGATTTATGATAGCTGCTGAGGATGTCTCTCTTTGAAAGAAGAAGTGTGGTAAATTCTTATTGAAAGTTTCCTGTTGCTTTAGCATTCATATTCCCGCAATATATACAGCATCATTAGCAGCATCAAGACGGCATATTCAGTCATTTCCAATCAGCTGATGATGAACACTGCAATTCTTCATGTCGTCCCTTCACAATGGCATGAAATTCTGAATTGCGCGCAGAATCAATATGTATTTCCCATTTGTTATATCAACCGACAATACTCTGAACAACTGCCAAACTTTCATTGCGGTACATACTGTTGATTCCAACGGTTATATCTACGCTATATTATGACTCACGTCTGGGAATGAGAGATAGCGGAGTCGTTGACATGCATACACAGTTGGAACCCCGGTTAAGCAATTCTCGGTAACCAATTCACGTTTCCTCACCTGCAGATACTTGGACTATCTACTGGAAACCTCCAGGGAAACCTAACGGGTCCACTCAAGGCCTTCAGCACTTGTGAGGTCACGGTCGCCGCGTCACCTTGGAATACCCCCATCGTAGCGTCCGCGCTAATGGTGATCATATCAAGCAGCTGGCTACCGCTGCCAACTGCCGCAATGGCTTTACCATGGCTGTAAGCCTCGCGGATGAACTCCTCGGGAACAAAGGCTGGTGAAGAAGGCATGGTGCCATTGCTTGCGGAGGAGTTGCTGCCAGATAGAGAGCCGATGAAGATCGCGTCATAACTTGAGAAGCCAGTCAGTCGACGCGGTTCACTAATCAGATTGGGGACCGTAGAAACTTACAAGATACTGCTCGTGGTGATGTAGGACTGCTTGGCGCTAACACCAGAGGCAAGAGGCCCCTGGCGAGGTGCAACTACCTCATAACGCACTTTTTGTGCAGAGAGCAGGGACGACATGGCCGAAAGATCCGCAGTGCTGAGGATGTTGTCACTAGCAACAATGCCGACTACCAGACCTTCATTTGACTTGTTGGACTCAAGGCCTTGCGTCAAGGGATACAAGGATGGGTAAGGCGCTGTAATATTTGTCACATTCGTCATCGGACCTGAACCCACAGCTGGCAGTTCTGCGCCGATCCCATACGCGACGCGACGGGCCAAACAGTTGTCGATCTTGTTCAAAATATTGGCGATGTACTTCTTTACTACGGTGTCGTCACCAACGTTGCCAAGTTCGAAGCGATATGCATCAACTGCGTGCTGCTGAGCGTACTTGTCGAGCGTGCCCCAGAAGTTGCGAGCTTGAGCCGCCCAATCATAGCTTGGCACATAGCGGCCGATGTTGCCAATTCCTGCCGTTTCACCTTGCGACCCGGTGTATGGGAGACTTTGCTGGGACGACGCTTCTTGGATGCCACCAATGCTGTTGGGCGCTGAGGTCGAATCACCTTCAAAGACTAGTGGTTGCATATAGCCGTCGCGATAGTTGTTGCTGATTGGTGCAATTGCTTTGTTGATTGGCAATAAGTAGCCGTTAGGACTGCCATGGCGGTGGGTCGAGGTGTCGTCGTAAGACATTAGACGCCACTGTAGGAGCGGGTCTGGCACGAACGAAACTCCTTTGACGACATTGGACGGTGCGAAGGAGATGGATTCGGGCTCTGCGAAGAAATTTGTTGGGTTTCTGTTCAACGTTAATTTGCCGAGTTTGACCGGCTGATTCATCTCGAAAGGGATGATCTGCGGAGCTTGGAGCAGGTCAATGCCTTTCCACATATAGGTCCCGTCGTCGGGAAAAAGCTGCACTGCGAGCTCCCACTCTGGATAAATTCCTGCGTCAATACTGTTGTAGAGGTCTACTCTCTGGAAATTGTTGTTCTTGCCCGCAATCTTGGTAGCCTCGTCATAGACCAGCGCTCGATGTCCAAGTACAGGCAGCCAGTACCATTTGAATAGTTGTGATTCGCCCTTATCGTTGACGAAGCGGAAGGTATGAACGCCATTGCCACTGATGTGACGAACGTCTCGCGGTATCCCCAAGTCCGAAAGAACGTTCATCAGCTGGAATGCGCCTTCGGGATGCTGTGTGAAGAAGTCATAGGCGGTGGGATGGGCAGTTCCGCCGGTGGGAAACCCTTTGTTTGCTTCATACTTAACAGAATGAATGAGATCAGGGAAGTCCGCGCCATCTTGGATAAAGAAGGACGACAAGTGGTTGCCAACTAGGTCTTGGTTGCCGCACTGGCTGTAGATCTTGGTTGCGAACCCGTGCGTGTCACGGCCGCTTTCGCTGCCTCCAGTGCTGGCAACTACAACGGAGAAACGTGTAAAAGCTTCGCTAGTAGTCCCGTTCTTCAGCCAACAGGCCGAGGTTAGATTGCTCCAGTCGCCGTAGGATCTGAATGTGCCATACGCACCGTGACCGAGGGCATGCACAACTCGCTCCGGTACTCGCTCGCGGTCGAAGTGGATCATTTTCTTGCGTACGGTAGTGTCTTCCAGGAGAACATATCCACGAGGACCCGCGCGAAGAGAATTAGAGGTGTTGTCCTGAACACCAGTATCCGTCGTCTCTATTTGGCCATTAGTGTCTACAGTGATGCCGTCTAATTGTTTAAGCTATTTGCACGGTTAGACCGCAGGCCCAAGAGCATTTTTAGTCAGGATTTGCCTTTTGATCAGCAGCATTTTGTGCTAATATATGCCTGCTGCCCGCAAGAGCAACGAACAATAGTTTGCTCAGATGCATCCTGCCACCTCGTAAATTCAAGCGAGTAGGGAAAGTAAGAAGACAATAGGATTTCGAATTCAACGGCGCAAGTAGGGGAAGAAAGGAACCTTATGAATTTCAGAAGAGAACAACGGGGAGAAGGAGGAGATATATGATGACCACAGAGCTCTAAGCAGTCCCTGTTGTTGCGTATTGTTGCCATAATCAGGCCTGTCTCGCTAAGGACAAGTTTGGATGTCACGACATCTACAGTATATTCATGTTGACGAAACCCTCGAACGGCACGAAAGTAATCTCGACACAACTCCAAAATCCATGTAGTACAGAGACAGCTCCTTGCATCGGCCTTGTTCAGGATCGTAGTCGCACCTGTTTAGTGTCCGATTGACTCCGTCCTTGGTCAGTGTCTGCTTCTGTAACATGGTCCGGTCCTTGCCTCATGGGACAAATTTGCTTGATGTCAATAACTCTCTCTTGGTCATAATAGTCCAACAAAACGAAAACGGGCGTATCCAATAAGATCAGGGAGCGGAAAGGTTGGTAGTTGTTGGCTTGTGATGTGGAAGCAATGTTGAGGAATCATGGGAGTGATGAGACCCCTATCTAAATCGCTTAGCAGCGGCGAGCCTCGGCGGGCCGCCAAGCACACATTGTCAAGTCTCAAGACTGCCTCATGCTGTGGTGCCTTTCCATATTTACGAAAATTCTCCTTGAGTCCGCCGTCTGTAAATTCGATCCCCCATGAGTAACCTTCTTCTACCAGTCCAAAGTACTTCACTACAATAGCTACTGTCTGCTTCGGATTAGGCCCAGGTTGTTACAATAATGACTCAGGTTCTCCGAGATGAACGACCCTTTCGAGCGGTGGCCGGCTGAGATTCTCCTGATGATTATTAAACTCGTCCCAGATTTCTCGTCTCTACTCCGCCTAGTCCAGGCCTCCATCTTTGTGGCAGACATTTTTGGAAATTACCCTAGCGAGGCTGTCGGGACTTTGATCAGTAGACTACCAGAAGAACTGCAGCCTATAAGGGATAATTCGAGCTGTTATTGTGATCCTTTCTCGTCGGATGACCGGACACAACCTCATTACGGATCTGGAGGACGACCCTGAGCTTCCTATCAGCGATAACACCGAGAATCTACTTCCCTCGGATCTTCTATCATCTGTCAAAAGCCTCGTCAGCTTGGGATGCCGGATCCAGGACCTCACTACGTCATTCCTAGACACCCATATCGGACGTGTCAACAGCCTGCAACCAATGCATCTTCTTTGACCAGGCTATATGTTCGACTATGAACCCTTCAAGGATTATCCCGAAGGCCGCAGATACACTGTCCCAAAGACTGGGGGTCCTAGTTGGATCGAGCAATATCGGGTTGTACGTTCGCTGTGGCGCTTACAACTTTATTACACTCTTACCAACGTATCAGCCCGCTCTGTGTCCGTCCATCACCTGGACGCTATGTTGATTTCTCACCCGGATGAAGCACTGCGTCGCATATGGGGCCACCTCAGGCCGTGGGAACTTGATGAGATCGACTGTGTCCACGATTATTTGGGTCAGGTGGATATATCGCTTGCGGAAAGCGAATATAAGGTATCTGTACAGCATGCCTCATTACCGTCACTTTCTTTTGAGATGGATACGGCCACATCGGCGACAATACTACTAGATACCCCAAGCGCCAGCGACGAAACCATATTTTTGTGGCATCAAGACCTAGAATTGGCCCAGTATGCGAGTGACGGATATAACTCCTTCCATAGCTATGGACTACGCTCACTTATGTCGCCTCTGAAAGAGTCGTCTTCGAAGCACTTTAGGCGCCTAGGATTTGGGATCTGGGACCTTAAGAGAATGGCTTCATTGGAGTTGCTAAATGCACCTAAAGAGTTTCGTCCTCCGCGAGAAGGAGAAGTCAAGCCAGGTCCCACTGAGGTCGGCAGCCACTTTTGCCTGGGCAACATCTGTTTTACGTGGCATAGTGCAGAAGGGAATCAGCAGATACTATGATTAAAGAGACAAATTAGCTATGAGGTGTAGTTCCATGCCCCACATGAGCCTTATCGCGCCCCCAATGGCTATTGAACCGGATTACTATCCTGGTAACTGAAATGCAGATTGTCCAATTGAAGCTGACCACAATCTGTCATGATTCTCTCTTGTGGTTTTCAGATCTCAGGTTGGACAACTGCGAGCAAGACGCCCAGAATCAAACCAGCCAATAAATCAACAGCACCAATGTGCACTACGGGCACCTTACGATTACGAGCACAACGTCAATTGAAAACTATGGTGAAATAATTCGTGAATGGCTGGACGGGTGACAAGGTATTGGACTGAACAGGCCGAACTTACCGAAGAAGCCAAAGTGGAATGTCTGAACTACCGAATCACATTCATGCTATACGATTGCAACGGGCCAGATACAAGGCAAGACTGTGCCTCAAGTAAAATCCACGCAATAATATACTTCTGGCTCTGAACTAAAAATTCTTCTACATCCTACCTTGCTACTCTGCCACTAATCTGTTTCTAAGCAGTCTTTGGGTAGGTCTTGAATTTGTCTAGCGTGCGATTAAGTGGCACAGTATCCGGGTTATTTACGGCCCTTCAGCTTACACTTCAATTCAGGTTGTTATGTCTCTAGTATCGAAGCTCTCCATACACACAACAATTCTTTTGATGGTATTCTTAGCCTGCGAATGTGCCTCAGCTCCCGACGTTTTGTAGTCGCTATCTAAGCAACGTCAACTGGAGCAAGGGTTAATTTACAGCAGCACAAGTCACTCTGCTGGAAATCGCAGCTCCCAATATCCGCGGGATTCCTAATTCACGTAAGATAATACGGAAACTCAACTAGGAGGTCGTATGGGCAGATATGTAGGGGGGTTGAAAGTTTCTGAGCTGTGGATTATGACTCCATAGAGAATAAAGCAAATCCAATGTTCAACGGGGTCGGATTCCGTCGATGGAGGTGAAGTTGACTTTCATAGTCTCAGTGGAGGTCTACTCATAGTATACGCGGATGACGGGTGTGGGCCTGGATATATGTTTCGATTGCTGATCGACAGAGCCCTTGATACGGTCTGAATGGACTTGTTGAAGGGACTTGCTGGCCGGGTTATTGGTAATATTGTGAATGAAGGCATGACTGATGAAGGACGGCTGATTGGCTTCCAAGTTCCGTGAGAGAAGACTAGGGGGATAGCGGATGGAATTGAAGATGCTATACTGCTTGAGATCACAGACTGTTCGTCTTGATGACTTTACTCTCTTTACAAAGCATTCCATTACACAACTACCTAAACGCAAAATATTTGGCTACAAGGTCTACTCTTGATTCCGGCCCGGCGTGAATGATAAAGCTAGAAAGGAAGACCAATCCTGAACAGAGTCTACTATGTCTCTAAAAAATAACAGCTCGAATATAAGCTGTGTTTCTGCATTGACCTGTGTAATTTGGTTGGAAAAAGTCACCACTAACGGTAAAGCAGCGTCAGCTGACTCCAGAAGCAAGGATGATAGATGGTTTTTGTATTCTTGTCTAGAAACCGGCAGAGATATGCCTAATTGAAGCTGTTTGTCACGGATTGCTAAGTACTGGAATGAAAGGATCTCATGAAAAGAGAATTCAGCATGCCTGTATGTGCCAATTCAATTGACCGTGAACTTCGAAAACCGTAATTACACTAACGCGGACACAGCCTACCGTAATATACTCTACGCATCCCGGCGGTTGCCGTATGTTTCCGGAACCAGAAACGAACTTGAAGTAAAAGAATGTTGAGCGTATCGACTGCAGCGTCAATATGTTGCTGCAAACCCAACCCTTGAGATCAAGGCTATTACAGACCGAGTCGATCTGCTTGCGGTGCTTGCTCCGACTTTCGAGAGTGGCAACTCCTCCGCCTGGCCGGCCATTCAGTGTATCGCCCAGGCGCAAGGAGGCTATTGATGCAAAGTCAATAACCCAGCTTTTCCGAAAAGGATATTTCTCTGCCAATGGAGCCCTCGCCATCTCCATAAGCCAGCTACGGCATACAGCGGCAAAATATAACACTTCAGGCAAAGAAGGTGAAGCAAGAGATGCCCCTGAAAGCGGGGAGTTGCCTGGCTCGCCGGCGGCGTCAGACGTTTTCAATACCGCCCAGAAATTCGTGAGCGCTCCGCCATTATTGGAACTCCCACATCGCAGACGGAAACGACTGAAAGTTGAACAAAATGGAACGCACGATACAGAGCCCATTCTGCCTCCAGATGCCTCGTCTCGTTTGTCTACGTTGTCGACCTCCCTTCCTCCTTCCTCGTTACGGCGGCTCTTGACCGCCTACCTCTCCCTCGCAAAGCCTCGCCTCTCTTTCTTGATTGTCCTTTCTACGGCAACATCCTACTCACTTTACCCTGTCCCGGCACTCCTACTGCCAACCACCACTACATCACCATCTCTATCGGCATTGACCCTCTTGTTCCTCACCGCTGGTACTACACTATGTACCGCTTCGGCAAATGCACTGAATATGCTATTCGAGACAGAGCATGATGCTAAAATGAGTCGGACTCGCAATCGTCCAATAGTCCGAGGTCTTATCGGCAAGAAGGGGGCTTTACTATTTGCTGGCGTGGCAGGAGTTGTTGGAACCGGAAGCTTGTGGTTTGGCGTAAATCCAACTGCAGCTTTTCTGGGTGGACTGAACATATTCCTTTACGCTGGGGTCTACACGCCAATGAAACGAATATCAGTTTTGAATACCTGGGTTGGGGCAGTGGTAGGAGCTATTCCTCCTCTGATGGGCTGGGTAGCTGCAGCAGGGCAAAGTGCTACTGGCAGTGGGGAGTGGAGAGAACTATTGTTTAGTGAGGGGAGTGTGGGTGGATGGCTTCTTGCTGGACTACTCTTTGCATGGCAGTTTCCGCACTTCAACGCGTTAAGTTGGAACATTAGGGATGAGTACAAGAACGCGGGGCATCGGATGCTGGTATGGGTCAATCCTCGAATGAATGGTAGGGTGGCCTTCAGATATGCTTTGCTTCTCTTCCCTATCTGTGGAGGTCTTTGGTGGTACGGAATCACGGATCAAGGATTCTTGATCACAAGCAGTATAGTTAATGCCTGGATGGTACGAGAAGCGTGGAAATTCTGGAGACAGGAAGGGCACAAGGGCAGTGCGAGAGGCCTTTTCTGGGCCAGTATTTGGCACTTACCTGTCGTGATGGTGCTGGCTATGGCATACAAGAAGGGGCTATGGGAAGGTATATGGCGACGTATAGTCGGGCAAGAGCTCGGAGAAGGCACTTGGATTGAAGACCAAGAAGAAGAGCCGATGAAGGTCTCGGAAAGGGGTAGGCGGCTGCAGCGACCAGTAACACCTACCGCATCAGCTGTGGTTTGAGACGTGATGGTTAAGATCGCTGCAGGTACCTGGCAGCAGAATGATCAGAGAAGCTTCATTCCGCAAACCGCCAAAGACCTAATTATCGCACCATGAAGGTGGTAACACCAACGGCATGGCCACCGGAATACCACATTGTGGCTGTTCAGACTTCGTACCTGCAAGACCATCGATACTCTCTAGGCACTACCGTGCTCAGGTCTCTTTGTTATGTCTGCTAGCAGTCCCTTTGGTAGCCAGTCTAGCTTTTGATTCCGCCTCCAACAGCAAATCCTTCAGCTCCTCTCCGTTTGCGTCGACGTAGGTTGGTCCATTCCGCCACTTCGCCCTGCCGTTTTGATGAACGTCTACCGTCCCGCACTTCTTCGTCACCGTACTTACCATTTGTCCGCCAGCGTAGACCGGAACCTCACATGACAGCTCGCAGGTCAAATAGACGCCCTCTCCGCCCAGCTGGCCCGAATAGCTGATGATTGTGCAAACAGTCTTGGGATCTTCGTCAAGGGCGAATTTGCGTACGCGGCTGCTTTCCGACATGTTATCGACGATAAAGTCCACCATTTCAAGCTTCTGACGCTTGAGGTAGTCCCCTTTGAGTTTGATTACCATGGTGGAGCTAAGGTAGCGAATGTCGTATCGAACCAGAAAGTCGTCCCTAGTGGTAGAGGGCACTAAGAGCTTGAGTACGGTCGCTGTTGCAAACGCCAACAGTCAGATATCTCACCTTTCGCTGATGTTCGCGGAGGGATCTTCGGGACTCACTGCAGGGTGATCCAGTATCAGACCACGGAAACTCAGTAGAGTGAATCTATGTGCGTTGAATGTAAACCTCTACTTCAAGTTTTTAGGACTAGCTCTTTAGGAGAAGTATTGACGAACGACTGAAAGCCACAGCTCTGAGCTCTGAAACGTAGAATGTGTATTACCTGAAGATGAGGAGTGACTGCAGACGTAGAAAAACTAACGTGCTATTTGTTGTATAAAAGATGAAGGAGGAAGTGTTATTAGGATGTGAATATACCGAAGTCAAGCACAGATGTGACGTTTAAAGTCTTGAGTGTTGATTGGTCAAAGTCGAGGACTAGCGCTGTAGATCATGAATAACGCTAATTTTGAGCCTCAACGTGTTAACGTCCATCGTTTGATGAATTTGAAAACCCAGTTCCTGTGTCAAAAAGCAATGAATACAACATGTCAACTTCCGGATGGGGCGCAGATATCAAGTGACTTGATGTTTGTCTTGTTAAGGAATGTCATCGTCAAGCTCTAACTCAGCTAATGCACTGGCAAGGTATCGACCTGCGATACTTGCCGTCACTGCTATAGCTGCAGGATGTATAGTTTATTACATTCATAACATCGTATCAAACTCAACTTTAACGTCATCACAAAGTGTACCGCAACAGAACACGCTGCATCGCTCCAACGCCCAACGACGAGGCAGACAGTCAAGAGTGACAGATGCACAAGCGTCAGAGCCCAACACCGTCGAGTCAGACGCTAACGCCCCGAGACCATTGCTAAATGGCGTTCCTGATGTGCAAGGTGAACTTAGGCTCCCTCAGTCCGAGAGACATGGCGGTGAGTCGGAAGTTCTTGTGGCGTTGGAAGCAACGATACCAGCAAATCATCGAGGAGAGACGGTAGTAGATGCTGAAAGTGAGCACTCGTGGCGTGGAGATGCAGACGCCGATGAAATCAACAAGGAAGGTCAAAGCCTCTTGAATCTGCTGTATAGGATCGCCGAGGAGCAAGCTCGGAAAGATGGCTATGTGCATCGAGGCGTTACCTGCAACAGCTGTAATGCTATGCCCATCCGCGGCATTCGGTACCGTTGTGCTAACTGCATCGATTTTGATCTTTGCGAGCAATGTGAAGCCCTGCAGGTCCATCCGAAGACGCACCTCTTTTACAAGGTGAGGGTACCGGCTCCGTTCCTTGGCAACCCCAGACAACCACAACCTGTATGGTATCCTGGAAAACCCGCCGCTGTTGTCCACAATTTGCCGATAGATGTATTGCGAAAGTTCTGTAAAGAGACTGGATTTCAGATCCCTGAGATTGAAGCTCTATGGGAACAGTTTCGATGTCTAGCAGCGACGGAATGGCTAGAAGATCCCAATCACTACCATTTAGCAATTGACCGTCAGACCTTCGACAAGTGTTTCGTTCCAAGTACATCTATCCGGCCACCTCCCCCTAATTTAATCTACGACCGTCTCTTTGCATTCTACGATACCAACTGTGATGGTTTGATTGGCTTCGACGAATTCCTTAAGGGACTAGCAAGCTTTACCAAAAAGAATATCGACGAACGTCGGAAGAGGATCTTCCATGGATATGATATAAACCAGGACGGTTATGTTGACCGAAAAGACTTCCTACGGATGTTCAGAGCAAATTACGCTCTTACCAAAGAACTTCTCAAGGAGGTCATTTCTAGTATGGATGATGAGATGTTTGACTGGTCAGGAGGGGCGAGAGACATCATCGTAAGCAGTCAGCCTATCAGTTCAGCATTTTCTGGTGCGATCCAGCAAGGCGAGCAATCCAGGACAGGCGAGGGGAAAGCCAAGGACGAGTATGGCGATTTTGTAATTTCGGACAACATGGGCGCTATCAGAGATGAAGGAACCGAAATAGGAGACCACAACGAGACTTTGGCAGATAAGGCCGAAAGTGCAACATTCGGTGATGTGGAGGAGAATATAACCAAAGATATCGAAATTTGCGAATCCATTCTCAATGGAGATATCTCAGATATCGCTTGGCCTCCTGATTTTCTCACCTTTGACGACGGATACAAGGCCTTAGACTGGTTCGAAGTACCCGACAGGTCTGGCACCTGTTCCTGGAACGAGGTCGCAAATCCCGTAGACCGCAGAAAAGTCCTTCTTCAAGCCCTTCGTAGATTAAAATCTTTTCAGACAACTCAGCAGACCGTGAGGCAGGAAGCGATCTATGAAAGATGGCGAAGACGCCAGTTTTTTCTCGAAGACGAAAATGGAGTAGTTCCACCGGATGGTTTTGAGCGTCAAGAGAGGAATTCTCCTCCCAACGGAAAGCGTTATATGAACGATCAATCCTCCGCACGGGCGACCGCGCTCCACGACATCCTAAAGTCCGATATTGGTGATGATTTCCACAACTCGGTTGTGGTAGAGCTGCAGGGTCTCAAATTGGACCCTTCCGAAACCTATTACTCTGCTTCCGAGTATTCGCAGAAAATTCTGAACATGGTATGTCAAGGATGTACCGCGGACATGGTCGCAGAAGCAATTACAGATTTTGTACCGAACTTTTCAGTGGCTATAAAGTTTGCTCTGTGGCTCTTCGATCACATTAAAGACTGGGAAGGTCGTCTGGACAAAGGCGTTGCGGTAGAAAGTCCCTTTGGACCCATGGTATCATCACGAAGATCAAGATCATCTTCTAAAGTACGTTTCCAAGATGACGTGGCTACTGACGATGAGCATGAGACTCGGTCAGCTACATCGATGTCCTCACGGAGTATACCAATGGGTGAACGATGGGGGGGCTATGAAATCCCGGAAGCAGAGAAGGATGTCGGGCGAGAGGTATTGTATCAAGTCACCCAGGAGGCCTTCAACGAGCTGCTGGATCCTATTTTCATGGCCCGAGAGGAACTTGCCATCAGGGCTTTTCGCACAAGAGTCGAAAGGAAGACGTTCCGAGAAAGACTTAATGCGTACAAGACCGAAAGAATGAAAGAACATGTCAAATTGTTCGTCGATCGGTTCCAGGAAGCCTGGTATACTGCCATTAGCGACGAGCCCAGCGATGACCGCGTCTTCGAAACAGACATGATCCTTGGCTTCAGAATCAAAGCCAATGGTGAAATCCAGGATATCCAGCAACTCCTGGAAGAGGAGTACAGGCGTCGTGATCAGGCGCGAAGGGTTTTTGGGCAAACCAGACCCAACAAGGAAAAGGACACACTCAAGCGACTCGAAGTTGAGCGTGAGCGAGCAGAAGCTGAGCATATAGGAACAATGGACGAGTTCAAGGAACCTGACAATGGAGACAAACAAGAGAACAATGAGCCTGATCACACCAGCGCCACCCCCATCGTCGTCGACCCGACCACCTACAACCCAGACGAACCGCCCGCCCTAAATGAGCCGGGAGTAATCCTAGACCTCCATAAGGCAGTCACCGCCTTCAACGAAGCCGACCCTTCAGTCGAGGATACCATCTCTCAAAAACCCCTCGACGAGCTCCTCGCACAATCAGGCTACGCTCCCACCTCTTCGACCCATTTACCCCCTCCCCCTCAAAACCTTCCCAGCGCCAACCTCCCCGATCCCACACTCCCTCAAAACCGTCCTAACCACCCCTCCTCCCCCTCACGCCATCACCCCTCGCCACCACACAATCTCCCACCAGCCCCCTCACTTTACCGCCTCAAACACCTCGCAGCCATGGACTATGTGGAGGAGGAGGATGAGAAGAGGGGAGGACCGGGCAGGATCAGTTTCGACGAGTTTGAGATGCTGATGAAGGGGCCGAAGGGGCCGGGATTGGGCTTTGTGGGGGATTGGATTGATAAGGCGAGTTTTTGAGTGGAGGGGGTGAGGCATGAGGCATGAGGTCAATAGGGCAATGAGGGATGTGGAGTGGCACAGGAGGGTTTGATGTGTATGATAAGAGAAGGCTAAGGGAAGTGCACTTTGTACTGTATACCAGGTGTATTTGGAGGACGCTGATGGGGATAAGGGCAGGGGGTAAGTGGCGGTACGCAATAGAACTGAATTGGTTCTTGTGGACAGGGCTTTTGAGCTAGCTACAAGCCGCATGTCCTAGCAATGAGTATTTCTGTGTTGTGGTTTATAGGTGGTGGACAAATATGTGGCAGTCGTCACGAGTGGACAGCATTGGCACTCCGTCTTCTCATCATGTACAGTAGTTTGAACATCCCGTTCCTGCGGCATACATCTCAACAGTATCTTCGCAGAAACTCGACCTTTTTCTTCCGAATTTGGAGAGCATACTAATCGGAGGAATTTTTCTTGCCTATCCTGAAAGATGCATATTACACACACCGTCCCCTCCCTCAATCCCAATACTTCACCACCCCCTCCACCCCCGCCGTAGCAATCTTACTCGTCTCGGCCGGATTCCACTGCACACACGTCACCGCCCCCTCACCCCCCCTCAACCGATTTCCCCCAAACCCCTCACAGCTCCTCCAATCCCAAAAACACACCCCGCCACCTGCATCTCCGCTCATCACAAAACTGCCATCCGGACTCACACTCACATCCACAGCATACCCCGCGGTATGATGGCCCTTGAAAGCCTTTTTGCGGTTCTGGCGGAAGCGGTCGGTGGAGCTGTAGACGACGATTTGGTTGTCGCCAGACTGGAAGGCGACGGATTTGCCATTGGGGTGGGGGCAGGCGCGGGTGAGGGAGAACATAAAGGGTTCGACGATGCGTTTAATGGGGACGCCGATGCCGTATTCCCAGACCATGGCGGCGCGGTCATCGGCGGTGGAGTAGAAGCGGCGGTCTTGGTCGATGAAGGTTAGGGTGTTGATGGCGCCTGTGGATGTGTGGGTTAGTGGCTACTTTGAGGAGGTGGAGGTTCAAGGAGGGGTTACCTAGGTGGTGGTCGTAGGTGTTTATTGTTTCGCCGCTTCGGCAATCAAATTGCAAGATGGTGTTGTCAGACATCCCGGCGAGGAACTCATGCGGCTGCGAGGGGTTGAATTTAATTACGTGCGGGATCTTGCCGTTGCCGAAGTTTTGCATTGTCTTGCCCGTTTCGGTGTCCCAAAGCAGAATCTTTCGATCGTAGCCCGAAGACAGGAAACTAATTCCATCAGGTGAAAAGTCAATATCACTGACAGATTTGCCGTGTCCACTATACGTTCGCAGCAACTCCCGGTCGAAACCGGTATCTGAAAGTGAGATTTTGGTGTCGGCGGAGGCGGCGAGAAGTAAATGTCCGGATTTGGGGAAGAAGCGAAGAGCATTGATAGCTTTGGTGTGGTATTTGTAGGTATGTATGAGCTTTTTCGGGATGTAATTTTTGAGGACTTCGGACTCTTTCCGCGGTGTGTACATGAAACTTCTGCCTTGGTAGTCCCGTAATCGTTCTTCACTGCCATGCCACTCCGTGGTCGGAGCATTTGATATATCCTCCTGGTAATCCGTAGCCAAAGGCGCCGCTGTTGTAGGCACCGGTTCGATCGCATCTTCGATGTATTCCTCATCGCTTGCGAGCTCCTCCCCTGCTACGGCTGCCTCATCTTCGTATACCCGGTCCTCGTCCCGATACCTTCGCCATGGCCCTAGATACCTACCTTCGCCCTCAACAATGCTCGGGTCCCCCACTTTCTGCCTTTTCGCCCGTAGCTCTTTACTTCGTTCTTTCGAGGGTACCAAATCTAAGTTTCCATATCCTTGAGCGCTATTTCCGTACCCAATGTCCGCACCTACTCCGTTGGGATTCCTAGCGTAGCCCTTGACACTCTGGTAGCTGTTGTGATTCGCCGCAAACGTAGAATCGCTGATGTAGATCTCCTCTGCGCGACCAGTCAAGACGTTTTTCCGCTTCAAGGCATTACCATCAGCATTCTTAAACGGATGCGCAGGCCCTTGCTCTGGGCGTGAAAGGTCGGCATACGGGACGTTATAGGTCAGGGTAGTATCAGTGGGCTGAGCTAGCATCATCTGGAGACGCATTGGATCCTGCAAGACGTTAGTCCTGGCTCCCTGGAAAAGGAATTTGTAAGACCAAACATCTAGAGACACCTCTGGGGCAGCGACAACGGGGGTGGCATTGCCCCCTCTGGTAGTTATTGGAGAACCCCCCTCATCGCTGGATTCATACTCCTGAACAAGTAGAGCCATGATGCGTGGAGAGGGAATAGGAATATTACAGACTAGAGCTCCCGGATATATTAGCACTCGAATGGGTTCTGTTCTTAAAGGGTTTCGGTAAGGCTTGTCTTAGGTAAGGTACGGTAGTGTCCGAAGTCAAATAGGCCTCAGCCCTATTGTAAGATAGCGCACGATTAATACATGAATCTACTGAATCAGCGCACTTTGATACTTCGACAGCAACTCAAGCGTCGAGTCTCTCTAATTTCACGAACGAGAAGAAAGAAGTCAGGACTGACGAGTGGGAGTAGAGCTTTCTTTGAGGGCGCGACGCCAAGTTAAAGCAGCCCATCCGCCGACATTTGAATCTTTCGCTAGGCGACACATGAATTTGCGAAGAATGTGCTTGATGATCTTGCAAATTAGGTATTTATAAATATTTATCCTTTCTGGGTTGATTTGATTTGATTTCACACACTACAGTCTAGTTATTTAGAACCAATGAAGGCGTTCTACCCCTAATGTCTGGCAGGAAACCCTAGGGCAAAAACCTCTCGTCACTCCTTTGATTGTTTTGACTTCGATTTGTTGTTACTACCACCACTGCTTAATCTGCATACTGTTCTATCTCTCTGATCTGTCTTGACTTCTTTGCTCTATCGCTGTTCTTTATTTATTCGTAGAGTTGATTTCTCGCCAGTAAATATTGACTGAGCATGCCGTTGCGAATCATCCAGCCTGTGACTGCGTGTAGGCTTTTTGAGGATGTTAGAAGCTGACGAATGTCGTTTGTTCCTGCTTCTCTGAACATCGTCTACCGGAAATATACTGCATACGCTGCATGCATATACATAAGGCACGACCCCTATGCTGGTTTCCCCAAGGTCCGAGGGGCTACTCCGAAGAGCTCCCTCGCGACTGGCTCACAGCTCGGGGCAGGAACGGACCCCTCGCTGCCTAGATCCCGGCAGTTTACTCCTTAAGCATGGGTCACAGGCGTTGCGCCAACAATACGCATGCGTACCGCAGTCGATCCCTTCTCTAACCACACCGGCACGCGCTTCTGTCCTCTCGGGCTATACAGACGGTGTTTTCGGCTAGAGCTTGACCCTGCCACCAAGGCATCCGAGGGTCAGAGCCCAGTGAAGGGGTGAGGTCCTCGGGTGCCGACAGTCGCCGCCATTGTATACCACGCTCCGCAGGCGCTCACTCCGCGTAAAGCGTGCGGTTCACCTGTTTCGCGTTATCTGTAGAGGTCTCCGTCGTGCAGACCGACCGTGTCTTGCAGAGATGTCCGTATGCTACACCCCTAACCAGGCAGCGTAGTCCGGCCATTCCCTACTAACCCGCTTTATGTCCCCCTTCTCTTAATCGCCTGCGTACCGTCTGCGTATAGGTTGCTCGTGTCTGAACGTCTGCCGAACGGTATTAACGAGGCCCTCGAGTTGCCCGTGTCGAACTTAACGAGGCCCGCGGGTTGCCCGTGTCGTAGCAACAGACACGCAGTCTTGACGATGCCTATACGTAACTAGCATCTAGGTCTAAAGAATGTCCGTGATCCGAGTTCTTCCTGCTAATCACCTTCTTTCTGGGTTGCTAGCTATCTATATTGCTATTCAAACACAATATATAGCGCAAGAATAATTGAGTAACACTAATAATGTCCGTTCTATTAAGCTCATTGTAAAGGTTCTGAAATCTTCAGTAATAACCTCTTCAAAAAGCAGTTCAAGTCGAGGCTTCTTGCACATTTATGATCTGTGCTGACCATCATTATCACTCAAAGAATTCAGCCTTGAATTATAATTGAACGGGACTCGCTTCTGACAATGTATACGATCTAGAACTAAATTTATTCATGCATCACTGCGCTATTTGATCACAATCTTCTGACGTCGGCTCCTTTAGCGAGCAGCATCTGCACCACTTGATCATGACCTCTTGCTGACGCCGCCTGCAGTGCGTTGCTATAGTGTCCATCTTGAGCGTTGACATCGGCTCCTTTGGCGAGCAGCATCTGCATCACTTGATCATGACCTCTTGCTGACGCCGCCTGCAGTGCGTTGCCATAGTATCCATCTTGAGCGTTGACGTCGGCTCCTTTGGCGAGCAGCATCTGCACCACTTGATCATGACCCCCTTCTGACGCTGCATACAGTGCGTTGTGATAGTGTCTACCTTGAGCGTTGACGTCGGCCCCTTTAGCGAGCAGCATCTGCACCACTTGGTCATGATCTTTTGTTGACGCCGCCTGCAATGCGTTGCCATAAAATCCACCTTGAGCGTTGACATCGACTCCTTTGACGAGCAGCATCTGCACCACTTGATCATAACCTCTTGCTGACGCTCCCTGCAGTGCGTTGCCATAGAATCCACCTTGAGCGTTGACGTCGGTCCCTTTAGCGAGCAGCATCTGCACCACTTGATCATGACCTCCTGCTGACGCTGCCTGCAGTGCGTTGCCATAGAATCCACCTTGAGCGTTGACGTCGGCCCCTTTGGCGAGCAGCATCTGCACCACTTGATCATGACCTCCTGCTGACGCCGCCTGCAGTGCGTTGCCATAAGATCCACCTTGAGCGTTGACGTCGGCTCCTTTAGCGAGCAGCATCTGCACTATTTGATCATGACCTTTTGCTAACGCCGCCTGCAGCGCGTTGCCATAGTATCCACCTTGAGCGTTGACGTCAGCCCCTTTAGCGAGCAGCATCTGCATCACTTGATCTTGATCTTTTGCTGACGCCGCCTGCAGCGCGTTGCCATAGTATCCACCTTGAGCGTTGACGTCAACTCCTTTATCAAGAATGATCTTTACAGATCTGATCAATTCAGCAAGTGATGCATAATAGAGCGAAGGGTGAATATCATCAAGCCTTTTCATCATGTCTAAACCCCGCCATGGTTGTTCTAGGTCGTAGAGACGAATTCAATTAAGTAAGTCATGTCCCTTAGTCAAGAGAAGCTCTATACTCAGAAGAGGGGCTAAGGTCGAACCTCTCTCAGCTACTTGAGCATGTCTTGTTCAATACTCTGCTGCATAGTTGGCCAGTGAAAATTCAAGGACAGACCGAGTGGTCAGAGAACTCGGCTCATCAAAATGTAGAAGATATGCAAGACAGCTTTCAGTTATCAAAGCATTGATGTCTATCTCTTGAATACTGTAATCTTTAGCTCGTTCATTTCGAATGCTTAGTGAGATGAGATACTCCTTGACAGAGAAGTGCGCCAATCGAACAATGACCCTTGTATTTTCCTCGTGAGCCTCCTCGAGTATCTCTTCTTGTAAGAATATAAGACTAGAACAGATCGTTCATATATCTCGCGACTCTGAATATCTTTTCTCTGGATCAAATCGAGGACTCTCGTCAACATCGATGACAACAACTTCGACGACTTCTTCAAGTCGTAGAGGCCGAGCAGAATACATCAGCCATTGTAGTATCTTCAAAGCATCTCGACGATAGTTCTCTTCAATATTGAACAGTATTCGAGCGTACGTCTCGTCTAAATCTTTTGACAGAGATGCTAATCTTTTTCGAAGTTCATGAACATTAAGACAGCTTCTCAACGAATCAAGCTGACATGCGACCCATCGAAACCTAATTGCATACATCAGCTTTGACGTTGAACGTTCATATAAACAAGAAAAAGAAATTCTACATTTCATCGACTTTGTTCATCAGTGTGTTCTCAATTTCTTTTTGCACATTTGATTCTTTGCGTCACCTTTTCAGTTTCGGATCAGTCTGAAGTCTCTCGTGAACATAGGCGCGAATATCATCATTAATTCGCACACTGTCGATATACATCTTTTCCCAATCATGAACTAAAGATTCTATTCGCTCTTCAATATCTTTCTTCCTTCGACTCGTGCTCAGTATATGCAGATTCGCATCCGTTCAGCAGTTAATTTCCTCAATATCTTCTAGAAGCTCTCGTCTCTTCGAACATTCATCTAGAGCATCAAGAATGATAAACGTCTTCTCAAAAGATTTCATCATTTGATGTAGAGTAGCTAGAAGCATATCGTGCGTAGATTGTCGTTCGTCATTCATACACGACGAATGAAGTGCTTTCAGACCTTGAGGTGTACTTTCACATTGCGAAGAGAGCTGTAAAATTAGCGAACGAATCATCTTTTCTTGCCCTTGCTTCTCAATATCGTTGAAGTCGAAATAGAAGTACAACACGGCTAGGGTAGAATTGAGATGACAATGATGAATGACATCTTCAATGATTGTGAAGCTGAGAATCGTCTTTCCACATTCAGGTATTTCATACAGTCAGAAGAATGATGCTGAGATGATCTTTCAATCAGCAAAGACTTTGCTCTCAACAAATCAAGTATCGATTCTGAGATGACGCTCTTTCAGAGTCTTGTTGTAATTCGATGACGAATCTGACGCGATCAGTCATCGACGAATTCTTTCGTTGTTATTATCTGTATCTTATGAGTGAGCGTTCTCAGCAGAAAGAGGGAAGTTCTCGTTATCTAATCGAGATGTAGTTGAGCAACTTCGCTTCGTAAGCTCACAACGTCATCTTTGATAGTCTTGAATAGGCCTCTATATATGTTGAGTATCTATACTCTAAGAGAGAAGCCGAAAGAATCGCACTTATGATCGTTCTGCAGCGCCAGGTTGAAAAAGATCTTTTGTCGCTCAATGACATTGAGGATTTCTTTGATCTCTTCTTTCTGAAACGGCCATGCGATTGCCTTGCCGACCTTTCTCCAACCTTTAGCGGGCGTCAATTTACTTTCCAAACGCTTCAATGCTGTCTTAAATTGCTCAATAGGTCCGTTCGACTGATTAAGTGACAGTAACGTCGATGATCACGCGTCGCCCTGCTGTGCTTGACTTGCTTGTTCTTCGAGAATGTACAGCGTGCCGCTGACATTGCATAATTCCAAGAGAATTCTGTGACGATATTTGAGAGCACCTTTAACGGTTTTAAGGTATTGAATGACCGTTCCCGTGAGCTGTAATAAAGCGGCAATACTCGCTGAAATGCTCAGTGAATCCATACAGCTTTAAGTTTCTGCTTCAGAAAATTCAAGAGTAAGAGCATAGATAAGCTTATCTTGAACAGCTTAGAGATAAGGCTATCATACTTTGAAGTAGTGAATATAAGATACATGTACCTTACCTTTTGATTAAGAGTAAGGTAGAGCTTGGCCCCTCACTAGTCAACTAAAGGATAAGGTAACCTAAGGTAGGTAGAATGAGCCTACGCTAAGCCGTTTCGGCATTAGTAGAAGCATCACTGCGGCTGCTTGCTGTTGTTGAATCCTTTAGCTACCTACCTTACTGTACGAAGTAGTTGATCATGATACCCGATCTTTTATGCGAAGCATGCACTTCATGACCATATTGTGGACTGGATGCGGGATTTATTGTTCAAAGACTTTTCCGCTGCCATAGACATCTACGAGAGAACTTTCGAGGCATGGACTGAACCAGAAGATGCTAGCGTACCTCCGGATCCGATCACTCTTTTGCCGATGAGACGCAGACTATTAGCTCTGGGACACACCCCAATGCTGCTCTCAACTCTCAAGAGATTCTTGAAACCGACAATAAATCTGTCCATGAATCCATTGAATCAGCACACGTTGATAGCTTGACAACAACTCGGGAGTCGAGCCTCTTCAATGTCAACAACGAGGAGAGGGAAATCATGATTGACAGCCCGACGCCAAGCGGAAACAGTCGAACTCTGGGGGGAGCTAGTCGTAGTCTACATAGGTAGGTAGGTACGTTGGCAGCAGCATAGGTAAACACTAAGGTATATTGAAATCTTTCTCTAGGCCGAAGACCAACGCCAAACCTAAACGGGGGGACGTCAAACCCGCATGCGCAAACACCAGCAGGTAAAATAACGGATAATATCATGTCGGGTTATTCTAGAAAATTTAAAGATATAAAGAGATGTCGTATTACAGCAAATCATGAAGGTGTATCTTGTAGGTTGGTATGGTATAAAAGCCAACCGTCGAGTCATTATGCTATCAATCAATGGTCGTACGATTGTGTCTCTTTGATCGTTCAACCAATCTCATTAGTAAATCCCTCCTCTGAAAACGTCCAAGTGATAAGCTAGGGTATTCGTCGTCTAAACATCGATCTGTCGAAGGGTGAACGTAGGGGTCATTCAAGAGCTGCCTTTTAATCAAGCCCGGTTACTTCCAACCATCCGCCACTTCGAGGTTTCCATCTCTGTACATTGACTTCTACCAAACATAGTGCGAACGCTCTGTCCTGAGTTTGACGGTGAGGTATCATCCAAGTGGAAATATCTCCGTCCGGTCATGGATGCACGTGGGCCTGGCGTATTCGGTGTCGGCCCGTCAAGAGTATCCACCTTCTCGCATACTCTTACTTGCCGCCGCCCGTAGTCAATGCGCTTCGTCTCTTATTAATGCCACTAGAATCACGTGTAAGCATTAACCGAGTCGAATCCGTGTTCTACATCTGTAGACTCACCTATCATCGAGTACAGGTAGAAGAAGAACATGATCAGATGGAAACCAAGCTTCACAAATGATTCCTATAATCACAAACACGTCGTCAGCACAACCCAAAATTTGTAAGACTCCGAGCACGCCAAGTGCACAATAACGCAGTCCTCTTACCTTCTTATGCACGTTGAGCTTCCTGAAGATCTCTGTAGCATCAAGGAGGTGTTGATTATCGAATATTCTGTACTCCTGTTTAGCCCTTCATCTATATTCAATACAACTCCCGCCAGTATGTTGCTCGTACTTTTTAGCGTTCCATGCCAACAACGGTAGGTTGAGGACCAGCGCGATCCAATATCCGTTGATCAAGAAGAGGAAGGTCAGGAAGGCGTGTACGGCCGCCTCGGGCACGATATAAGTGTTGAGTCTGTTACAGAGATCGATGGGATTAATGTAATCACTGTTGCAAAAATCATAATCAGCATGATAGCCTCAAAGCAGTATAACACGCCTTAGACCAAAACGAATAGAGACGAAGGTCTTCCCATCGCGCTCGATCTCGAAATGAACGTTTTTCTTGTCGAGTATGGGGCTGGATGTATCCACCTACCATTCTAAATCGCTATACATAATTGTGAAGAAGACCTGTAGAAAAAGGTTTACGGCATTTATCAGTACCGCTAGGAGGTACAGCCATGCTTCGCCTGACATCATGGAGGCGGTATTCTGCCACTTAGGGTATGAAATCGGGCTCCTTATTCCCCGCCTGGTTTGATAGCAGAGAGTTTCTAGACTTTAGAGCCTCTGGAACCGATAACGTTGAGGCACGAGAGCTTCTTGCGGTGTTCTTCCAGCACGAGTCCCTGAGATCCTGGGATTGCAAACGGTGAATGGAAACAATGTGGGTTCTGGCTGGTCAGCTTAATCGGTATTTGTCTTCCTTATCAGATGGTGCGACGGTCGTTGAATTGAATTCAAGATACTCGCGTTGTGAGGTAACTTAAGCTACCTTACCTGATTCCGACCATGCCTTACGCAGGCGCTTACCCTAGAACTAGTGGCGGTCCTTGTTTTGCCGAGCCCGCATGTGTCTACACGTTCGCGATGTTCTGCTTGAATACCTTCTGCTTCGCCTGAAACAAATCTCCACTTTCCTTACAGTTGACTGAATCGCCTTTTCAGGGCTGACGCGGAAATCGAATTGTATCTAGATAGTCCAGCCGAGTCGTTGCTGTATATCTCATGGCCAGCATTCAGGATTTCTTGCCTCCGCGAATAAGCAGACATGAAATTGTTGTTGCCCTGAAACTGGCATGTCTGCTCTGTAAGGTTTAAAAAGCTTCTCGAAAGCTTGTGGCAAACCAGTGTTTCGGAAAGGAACTCCCATGAGAGTCGGGCGTGACAGCATGTCAGATATCCGACAGCTGCGCGTGTCTTTCAAGGGGGTGAAGCTACGAAAGACAGGAACTTCCTGAACTGATTGACGCCTGGCCAATTCAGAAATAGCCGCGTATACTTGAGGGACAGCCTCAATTCTAAATTCACATAGTTGCAGAACGATGCTCCTCTGCTGAGGGGATTTTGGACTCCCACGCTATGAGCCATTCTCTCTTATCTCCACTCTTCCCAATCAATGTATTGCCAAGTCTTCATTACATTGGATTTTCGATCACAACTGTGGAGTCATTATTATGTACTGCGAATCGATATTACCTATGGCCGAAACCTTTCAATCTTCCATCACAACATCTAGTCAATTGACGCGGTTTGTCCCATAGTGGCATTCTTAGTTTTCAGCTAACGAATCCGATGAATGTAATTCTCGAGTGGAGACTTTTTTCCTCGAGAGGGAGTGCAGAGACCAAGTTTCACTTCAAATATATTGTTTCTTCACAAGCTTACAGGGGCGGATAATCCATGCTGTCTCGAATTCAAGACAGGCTAAAGTAACGTCACCCTCTCGAAAGAAGCAAAGAACAACGGCATACCACCGAAACCCTGGCAAGATACGGACTTACATGATCGGAGGATTCTTAGGGATATTTGCGAGGGGTTATGGCGCGTCGGATGTACCTGGTCAGGATCACTTTTGTCAGAAGTTACCTGGAATTCTAGTATGCGCGCTAATCGCTAAATAACTAGATGGTATGAGTGACAATATGAGTGTTAGGGTTGACACATCGTGGTCACACTTTTACCATTTCATCTTTCATTGTCTCACACACATATAGGAGGAATCCCTTTAAGCTTCGTAATGCTCAGCTCATATTAACTAGGCATCCAGACTACCATCTGCTGGCTGGGACTCCCCGAAGCTGGTAAGCTGGTGAGAAATATTCTGGAACCACTTGAACCCTCACAAAGGAGGGTGTTGTGTGTTCAAGGCGGGACATGACGTCGGTCTTTCAGAGCAAGAGCCAAATTCCTGCCAGAACCCTCTGTGGCCCACTGTTCCTGTGTACCCAGGCATGCACAGCTGCCGCTGTGTCGCGGCATTGGTGTCGAGCTCGTCCCGAATTGCGTTCAGAATTAAGATGGCCTAATGAGGGCGTCAGTATCATTCCCTGATTGGGGTCCTTCCCGGCCCATGTACCCTCATACAGATTGTTTTCCTGATCTCTTTGGTAAAGGTCTTGCTATCTTGAATTTCGTCTACCTACCATATCTGTTCTGGCATTATCACCGTTGATCCCGTTGCTAACACATCACTCGTCGTCTTGTGGGCTGCCATCCCGATGGATTCAAGGCATCAATATCTATACGAGCCTAACCTGCTAATCTTCGAGAAGCTGACTGATAACATAGAAAGACTTGCAAGTATTGATCAGTCTTACAATGACATGTTCGTCCTTTTGTAGCTGGTCCTGCCGAAGTATAACCCCCAAATCTCCACAGTTACGATTAATATCATTGTTCTCCACCAATGTTTTGAAATCACTGCTAATCGTTCTCACCTGACCTACATCTTCTGACGCAGGAAGCCGTCAAGTCACCGAGGGGAATCCTCATCGCCCACCGGGCAAAGTCCTTCGTGCCTACCAGCTTAGAGTCGTATTCTGACGGAAGCGAAGCATGTCTGCCAGATGGCGAAGAGTCAGAAATTTAGGTTATACATCCTACACATTCCAGTGGTTTTTATAAAAGAGCAATGAACCTGCTTCATGCAGAGTTCTACCCAAATATTAGCTACCTTACTTATATAAGTCTATCAGAAACAGTTATCAGCAAGAACTCGTAGAGACTCGAGATATTCTAGGCGTTCTGAATCTTGCTTCAGTTTTAAATTGCTTGTGGTCCTCCATGTCCAGTCGATTTGATCAATAGCGCCTGTCCGTTTCCGCCTTGTGAGAAACAGAAAGGGTTTTGCTGGGGTATGGGGGTTAGCCAGCGTCACCGGTATGGAGTAATGAATAGCAGATTCGTTTCCCCCTCGAACGGGTTAGCATAAAGTCTTATAACAAGATCTCTTACTATAATCACTACAAGAACCAGAAAATTTACTGGTCATTCAGCCCAAAATCTGTCGTCAGCACTACGGAGATCTACCGGCAACCCATCTACCCAAACCCATACGAACAAGTAGACCTCTACAGCTCCTCTATTCCAATATGGATGCTCAGCCGCCAAGATAACTCTAATCAACCACCCCAACCCCCAAAACACCCATAGACAACCCCCACGCCTTTTACCCACCAATTCTTAGTTACAGATGCGTGTAAGGCTCTACGGCGTTGCTGACCCTTGACGCGCACTGATCGAATACTTTCCTCAAAAACCCAAGACAGCGGATGCCGACGGATGTGCGGTATCTGAGGGTAACGTATCAGATTAGATGCCGGGATTGTTGCGGGGGGTAAATGTGGTGGGTTGAGAAGGTTACGGAATAGAGGCTTGAGGGATGGTGATTGTAAGGAAAAGGGGGCAGGAACATTGCCAATATTGCGGTACTTCAAAGCACGTGTTGCGCTGCTATTTCAGGACGAAGAGTGTATGAAAACGGATGGAAAAGACTAGAACAAGCTATACGTTTCTTCAAGTTATGTCCTGGTTCTATATGTTCAGCACCTGTTCCGAATGAGCCATAGAAATCATGTAGTGGTTGGGGGTGAATAGGTCTAAGGTTTAGGTAAGGTAGGGCTGAAGACCTAATTCTAAGGCGAGTCCCGCCGAGACGAACAAAACATTCACAACCCGATCAAGCACTCATGCTTCTGTACCTTACCTATGCTTAATTCTGTAGAGGAAGCGCTTCAGTCATGGAGTTTACCAAGGAATGCCAGAGCTTCACGGATGTCGGCACGTTGACGGCTACTGGGAGCTACTCTAAGAGACAGAGTTTTCCCAAACCCCAACCAGAGCACACCACAGAGTTGCAGATGCCGCAACCGTGGGCCGAACAGATTGGGATACTGGGATACTGGGATACTCGGAATACATCCGGACAAGATGAGGCCAGATTGAGAGGGATTGGACCAGCTACCGCCGAGTCCGTCCAATGGACGTACCTCGGCAACAGTCCTGTGAGGGAGCAATCCATGGACGTCCAAGCAATACTACTATGTACGAGTACTAGCTCCCTAGCTGAGTAATTTGGGACCTGCATTCCTTTTCTGTAAGGTCCCGCCGACTGTGGATCTCGATCTGGTAGGAGGAAATTATTGATCCAGCCTGTTGAGCGACTCATGGGCACAACAATGGCCGTATTCGCAGCAGATGTGATTGACTGCGCTCTTCGAGCCTCTAGCGAATTTTCTCGTGGATTTGTGTTTCGCGGGCATGCACCCCACAAAGCTCCTCCGGCGCTATGAGATGAGGTTTATGAGCGACTCGGGGCGACCAGGCGCAATGACCACGCGAGCTCCTCCCTTCTCTTACGTGCATCTTCTACGGGATTTGGCCAATACCAGTGGAACTTAGCCTCGGCTAAAGCGTACAATGTTATTCTTTAGCTCTGAAGAGGAGGAATACTCTAATACTATTCGCTCCCTTTCTAAAGCATTCAACTTACAAGCCGCAACGCTGATTGAAGCCCACAATCATAGGCTTCGAGACCTTTCCGCAAGCCACGTTTCATCTCTGTCCAACGAGCATTTTCACGTTCTTCAAGGGGCTTTTTACGAGTTGCGGGGAACCTCTCGTTTGCAATTCGTGGTGTCAGAAACATATTTCACACTTCTTTTCTGCACCTATAAGCTTTTCCCGGCCGGCGGATACTTGCAGCATTGCGACGGTATTAGGGTCCAGAACCCTGTCTTTTAGGAGGCATCAAGCTTGTGGTAGGGGAAAGCCTCGAACCTGACATTAAAGAATCAAATCGTTTCCTTCTGATTCCGGGTATACTCATCTGTTTATCTGCTGTAATACCATGCTGTGCGCATCGAGAAGCGGTGTCTGAAACGAATATTCAGACGTGAGCTTGAACGGGCCGTCAACATATTTGTCCTAAAAGCTGCACCGATACAAATTTGTCTTGGATTGCCAAAGTCTTGGACTGCCAACCCGTATCGTGTCTAGGTAACGACCATTTTCTTAGTCAAGGTCCTACCAGATTCAACGGTCTTGTCACATTCCTAAGTCTCACGAACGGAAAGTTGCCTCACCTTGCTATACTTCCCTATATCATGTTTCTCCTTTTTGTTAGATAAATCATAGTACTGGCTTACTTGTGTTCCATATCCTTTGCGTAGTGGACTATCAAATGCTCATTTCAGGCTTAGGTAGTACAAAATCAAACGTACCACAACCTGCAACAGAAAGGAACTGTCAGGATAAGGATACTATGATAAGATTTGGCCATTGAAGAGTTAGGTAAATCGATTGAGGCATACCTGCATTTTGGCAGCGTAGTATACGCCGTAGCCCAAGAGAACAACGTATAAACACCGGCGAACTTGCTTTCCCAGAGTCCTGCCACATCCTGTTGCCTTATCTGTCCGCAACGTCCCAAGGGCTAAAGGTTATATTGGTTGGGATAGTCTTCGCATCTGTCAACTTCTTGACCTGGATTTAAAGAGATTCATCAACCCAAACAGCAATTTTGCTGTCAACCCGTAAAATGGCTCAGCCATCCTCGAGTGAGGTTCAGTACCAGTTGAACCACATTAACGACAACAAGTCTCTTGAGATGGTGTCGTCGCAAATATGTGGTATGGTCATAGCCTTCGTTGCGGTAGCTCTAAGACTTTTGTCTCGGCGAGTTGGTCGAGTACCCATCTTGTCTGACGATTACATGATCGTTGTTGCTTTGGTAGGAGCCAATCCGAGTAGCTACACTTCATCGAGATCGCCTTGCAACAAATAAGAGTGTCCGGCTGATTCGAATCATTGATAGTTTTTTGCTTTCGGGGAGGCCATTTCTACCCTGATCTGTACGTCATATCTTTCAAATCAATATATCCGCATGCTAATGACACTCGTTAATGGTTAGGTGTTCGTCTGGGAGGCGGAAAGCATGCAGTTCTTATGGAACACCCACTAGACCATGCCAAAGTAGAACACCTTCTCTTTCTGCACGACCAATAGCAAAGCGCCTGCTAATCATGCGTCCAGGACGTCTTCGCCGTCGAACTTCTCTATAATCCAGCCATCGCCACCGTTAAATTCTCTGTCCTGCTCCTCTACCGCCGAATCTTCCCAAACCAGCAATTTCGTACCATGCTCTGGTGTCTCGGTGGTTTCGTCTTGGCCTACAGCTTCGTACAAACCATAGCCATCATCTTCCATTGCATACCTGTGCAAGCGGCTTGGAACCCGACTGTCCAAGGCAGATGCATCAATATAAACGCCGTTTTTGTTACAATGGGTGTTTTGAATGCCATTACGGATTTTGTTACACTATTTTTGCCCATGCCTATGTTGTGGAACTTGCAGATGCCGAAGGCGAGGAAGGCGCAGGTGATGCTTATCTTTTTATTGGGAGGCTTGTGAGTACACATGTATCACGTATCCAAAGGCAAAAGCACTAACGATCCTCAGCGTTTGCATTGTTTCGGCCTACCGAGTTACCAAACTCAACATCCAATTAACAGATCCAAGCTGTCAGTCTCGCTTCTCTTCCTCGGAAAAATACCCTACTGACAGGGAATCCCCCAGATACCGACGCTGACGCAGCAATTTGGTCCACCGTCGAAGTCTGCGTCGCCATCGTCTGCGCCTGCCTGCCCACCATCCGCCCCCTCTTCCGCCGCAAGGCAGCCCTCACCACCGAAAGCAATTACCACCCAAAACACACCGGCGACGCCTCCATCGATGTCAGGAGAGGCTATTCAGTAAGATCGTGGCAGGGCACGGATCTGGCAAGGTCGGGCATTAGCCATCAGATGCTTGCGCCGACGACCTGGACGGAAATTGAGGGAGGCGCAAAGACCGGAGTGGCGTTTCAGGTTCGGGAGGTGGGAGGGTGAGGGTTGGATGGGGAGGAGGTGTGGGGTGGAAGGGGAGATTGGGTGTGTGGTTGGGTTTTGTTGGGTGGGGCTCTGGCATTTAGCAGGGTAGTACTGGGTGGGATTTTGGCATGTCACCGACGCTCTTTGGTTTTACCCCCTCATGTGTTCTTCTGTGTATAAACCCACAAGAATTCTCTTTTCCAAACAAACCATTCCTCACATCAACCACTAACTTCCACAACGAACCCCAATAATGCCGAAGCTAAAAAGCAAGTTAAAGAAAAAGGAAAGAAGAAGAACATTGATCTACGTCCACCTTCACGCTCCTACATCTTGTATTTATCCTACCAATTCAGAACGCGGAACAGAGTCGCGGAATTGGAGGGAGGGACGGTGGGGAAGAGAAGGGGGCGGGGAGGGATGCGGGAGGGATGCGGGAGGATTTATGATGGGTTTCCGGTGCGGGGCGGGGCGGGGTGGAGAGGGGGTTATGAAGGGAAGGAAATGGGAATGAAGACGGGGTTGATTGAACAAAGAATGAGAGTTGGGATCTAGTGGGGGACCTCGGCTAACATACTGGCCCTCTCGGCCACTTATTTTAGGTACTCGTACGAGTACCCGTGCACGCCCGTGGTTCCTTAACTTACCGGTAAGGTACTGTAAGGTATGCCCTGGGCCATGACTCATCTCCCAACATATTTTGCCTTCATTTACTTCCATCTCCATGCGGTTTCGTCTGACCCAAGCACGATCGACATACCCGCTATGCAGCAAGGCAACGACAAAGAGGGAGCTTTGTGCAACTTGTCTGAACCAAGGAATATACATCCACAACAGTCAAAGCTACGAGTGCGTTCTGCAGGCTTGAGTCTGGTGGAGGGATTGCGCGAATGTCAAAGAAATTTACTAGATATACGCTCATTTTTTAGCTTTTGTCGTCGATGAGAAGATGCTATCAAATTTTCTAGTGTTTTGTGCTTACGGTATCTGTGTGGAAGATAGCCAATCGGTCGATGTTGGGTGACCGGTCCACCACCGTCAATCCGATGCTGCCAAGGTGATCTGTATCGACATGCTTCAGGATCTTCGCTTGTGTGTACAGGAATCGAGTCTCCTCGTATCATCTGGTCTCAGCCATATCAAGCAACGGGCTGAGAACCGCATTTCAGCTTTCCATCTTGTACAACACCCCGCTTCAACCTCAGGCTTCTAGAGCAGCGCTGTCGCAGTCTTACAACCTTCAGTATTGCTCAGGTATCCAGCCACCTATTCGCGCAGATGTAACGCTTGATAGGCACGCTTCTGTTCATTCATACGGGAGCATGCGGTCAGCACGTTCGTCAAGGCGGCGTTTGGTCCTGGGACCAAGCTGACATACATAATACAGCCGCCGCTAAATTTCATTATGATACACCAATCCCCGATGTAGTCCTTCAGCGTCGATAGTTGGGAAGACGACCTCGATGAGGTGCCGACGTCGTCTTTATGCCGCGCAGACAGTATCGTCTGATCTTAAGCTGGAGCTCCTCGTCTGTTGACAAACTATGTGTCAGAGTGGCGTCCGATGGAACATTCAGCTACAGCGGCTAAGATGGTGAAGCCAGGTGTCAGCTGGGCGCAAAGAGGCTATCGAAAGAGAAAGGACACTGCAAGGAAACGAAGCCGGCGGGGGAACCTGGCACTTGTCCTATTGGTAGCATTATGAATGGTCCCATATCTCCGTAAACAGAATCGCTTCGTGGCAAAGGGTACTTTGTCCTCTCAGAATTGCACATTCAGGGTTGCTTGCAGGTCGAGGATGGGTACTCGATCAACATCACGCTTCGTCCCATGAGCCTGCTCGTCAAGCACCGGGGATGGTGGATGTAACATGCTCTTCGGCTCCGATATACACTCTAAGCCTCCTCCCTCATGACCTTGGCCATCAGGCTAGCAAAATCAGCGCTATAAGCTTGATATTGCAATACCACGTCGGACAAGAAGATGGAGACCGAGGGACATTCTCCACAATTCTCACCGTAATCGACCGATCCATTTCGTGAGAGCATAAAAGGAAGCTCCACCCCGCCTTGAACCATCATCTCCAACAGCCAGCAGCCGGCCTTGCATCCACACATCAATCTCAACAGCTAACAATTTCTTACCCAAACATCTACTCAACTTTTTACTTACACAAGCTTTTCAATCTCTAATATGAAGTTCATCACCGTTCTCGTCGCAGCCCTCCTGCCCTTGGCCGCCTTGGCTGCCCCAGTCGCTGATGCCGAGCCCGTCGCAGAACCTATGCCTGAGCCAGTCGAGGTGGCCGAGCCGGACGTGCCCGGAACCAGCGCCGTCGACAGCCGCGACGTCTTGAAGAGGGCCACCGAGTACTGCTACATTATCGGCAACGACGGTAACGTCGCATGCCGTAGCGGGCCTGGCACCGGCTACCCCGTAGTTGTCAGAATGGTCCCAGGCAACGGGTACTATTTCACCTGCTACAAGACCGGGACCGTCGTCGGTGGCAACAAGTATGTTCATCTAAACTCTGTTCCTGGTCGGTTGTGAGAGTAAGTGACTGATGGAGACTGTAGCTCTTGGGATTATAGCCGAACCTACGGCTGCTACGTGTCGGGGTACTATACAGATTCGAGCTGCACCAAGGGTATGTCTACGTCTTCTTTTGATCTAGCTCTTTCTTTTGAACTTTGGCCGGGACGAAAGACTGATCACTCTTACAGCGAAACTTGGCCTCTGCTGATTCTGACTCGTATCGCTGACGAGTTGTGGGAGCGTGAGTTGGCTGGATGGGCGATGAAGTGAAGAGGCAGGTTAAAGGGGGATGAAAGAGGGAGACGACAGGTCGACGTAGTCCCTCGTTTTCTGATGCGTAATTTGAATATGCAACATATGTCCTCGAAGAAATATTGACAGGGGTGTTGCACATGACGCGCGCCTCGCACAACCACTTGCGAGGTTGATAGCCAATCAGTAAATTTATATATGGCCCTGGACACTACTATAACAAATTCTCCGTCCAGGTGAAATCGCTGTCGCTCATGTAATGAGAGAGCGGGGATGGGTTATCAAAAACAACGATAGAGCGCCACTTTTACGCACTCCAGCTACAAGCCCCAGAACCGAATTCACCACTGGAAAAATCCGATGAATATCTGTCTTCCCTCGTCTTCACCCCCAAACCAGTCATCTCGACAAGAAGATTGCTGTGCTGTACGTCAACAGCTTATCTACGTTCGGAACTACTGTGTGGGCTGCTGCAACAAACAGAAGGATCGATAGTGGCAGCCGTTAAAAGCTGTGTATACCTTATATACTGTAGGTAATAACCAGCCGGGTGTCCCCGCAGCCCTGTTTTCATGAGAGTCGTCGTCGCCACGCATAGGGGAACTAACACTATTGAGATTGACGAAGAGGTTTGTTTGTTTAAAAGAACCCGAAACACCGTCTCAATATCGATCCCCGTACTACCTTCCTTTCTTTTTAAAAAAAATATGAGGCCGAACGTCTAATCGATGCTACCCTATTATGCCGGGGGGCATTCTCAAAACATATGCCCACGCGTTTCTAAGACTCAGAAAGTGCGAAATATAAACGCAACGGTGTTTTGCATCTTTCAAAGGCCCGAGTTTTTGAAAGACCCTTTTTTTCAAACTTTGGCGGTTCGCAAGTTTTATTTTTTAATTTTTAATTTTTTTTTTCTCTCAAAGCAGTATTGTATACTTTGGCCGACTAGCCTCGTCTGGTTATCTAAAGGTACGTTTCTTTTTCAAAGCGCGTGCGTTTTATCGAAACGGTGAGGGCGAAGGGAAGATTCTTGATGGGTGTAGGGAAGTGCGGACATCAGGGCTGGGTGACTGGCTTGGTTGGTTGGGCCTGGCGACGGAACGTCGGACTGCTCAGGTGAGAAGGCGAAGATTGCTCGTGCCCGGAATCCACATTCCACGTTTTTGCCAGCGGTCAAACGGTCGTTTCTAGATGTTGATGGATTCGATATCTTTGGCCTTTTGCTACTCAGAGACTGAGAGGTAGCTAAGTGCAACATCGCTGCGACGACTTGTAATCTTTTATGATATATGCTTCTCTACTTCGTTCGGGCTCTCTTTGGTGGCAAAGTCTTGAGATTGCGTTTCAAAAGCAAAAAGAATGAGGTTTTCTTAGAATGAAGAATCTTTGCCGACGGTCTTCTGGAGGAATCCTCGATCTATTCCGACCAAATTCGCTCTCTTGATTTTTAACAAGCAAACCAAATATTCCCATCTGCGCGAGACCTTGCGTACTTTCTTCATACACGGGAGTTCCGATCATGATCATGTTTTCGATCAAACAGGCCTCGAATGTCTGAAGACTACTGAAGGCACGTACCGCAACGTGTGTGACTGTCTTGCCGAAAGGAGCTACACCATATTGTTTCCAAGGGTACGAAAGTGGCATTCGAGTGTTTTACGCTCCAAAGAAAGGCGATAATTTTGAGAAAGAGGAAAAGGCAAAAGTTCTCACCCGCAGTGACGAAAAGACTGCGTTCAAAAAGGGAAGTGTGGATTTCGGGTTTTTGCTCTTTGAACCCTTCCGGTTTATGCTACTTGGACAGAAACGTTGGCTTGGTGGCCCCATGAGGTCGAATTCCGGCGACATTTTCGCCGTGGAAGAGGATCACTTGGAAGGGTAGCTCTCTCCCCCTCTGACCATTGCAGGTTGGAGAAAAAAGAGCACGAAAGAAGGCAGAGGAGGAGACTTGATCCAAAACACTGTCTGAATGTGCTCTACGCGTAAGAAAAATCGGGGATTTTTTCATCATGTGATAAAAGTTAGAATGCGCGAGCTCAGAAAACGTTTCCTGGGCGGAATCCTACGATGAATCTTAGACAAGCACGAGCCGTTCATCTCAAAAGAAAGGACTGCTTTTTGAAGGGGCAAGCCTCCAGGAATATACGCTGTAGCGCCACAGTGACGCTTCTCACTCACGCTGGATGATTTCGTGGTTTTCGGGCCCGTAGAATTGAGCGAGATCATACTTTTGATAATGTTAATAATAAGAAAGAATACATCAATCTTAGGGCCAAAGGTTCCTCTCGCATCACCGAACAGGATTGTGCGCCTCTGATGAATGCCGGAGCGAGAGGACCGTAGGAGTTTCTGCCAACAGCGGAGAGAGCTGGGTAAGAGAGGAGACTGACAGATTCGCGGACCAACCAGGGATGGGCACTATCGATTGGACGTTCTGACGAGCTGTGGTGTACACCAAAGTCGGTCCGTTCCACGGGTCGTGGTTCACACCAAGGGTTCGAACATAAACCGTGGGCAAGGAATGCTGAAGCCAGAAATGGATGCTGGGAGCAAGAAGTGGATGCTGGGAGCAAGTGATTGCTGAGAGCAAGAAGTGAATGGCGATGCAGAAGGGTGAAGCGCAGCAAGAAGGGTTGAGAACAAGTAACATCTATTCTATGACCAGACAATGGGAAGCCATGTTCTTCCAAGGACAGAGCCTACAACCTGGCTTATTCACTGATGAGAGAAGCGAGCAACGAGATGTAGATATGAGATATATGAAATAAGAACGATGAATGAAATACAAAGTTAGATGTATGCTAAAGGGTAGATCCCAAACGCTCATGTTGTTGCGGTAGATCTAGAGTAAACCAAGGGAGTGCTGCTCCGTTGAGTACTACACTGGCGAGTGATTTCTCCCCCCTTCAAGTTTTTGGAGAATCTACTTGTGGGGAGTGCCCCCCTGGCAAGTACTCACTCCGACGAGTACTGCCCCCATCATGTGGTGCGAGCTCCGAGGTTTACAAGGCACTGTATGATTCCACCTCAAAGCTCGAGGCCTATTCCCGAATCGTCCGCTAGTGACTTGCGTCTGCGCCGAGGTGACTGGAAGGATGTTGGTAGTAACAGAGACTTGATACTGCTTATCAATGGCCATAACTGGCGTGTTTGAACCTGTACCCACAACCACCACACAAACACTGTGCCAAAAGTCAATGGCACTGAGATGGCAGCGAAAAGCCAGGTGTTTGACGTGACAACGAGCCGTTTTGCACCACCATCCGGTTGCTCCTGACCAACAAATTGGGTAGAGAAGAAATTCTGGTAATTTATCAGTAAGCAAGAAACAAGCAAAGGGTTTTCATATTACTGACTAATACAACGGTCGTAGGTAAGTATATCAAGGTGATTATTGTTAGTACTTTGATAGCTGCAGCATCCTGCGTGCTTTTCTCGGTGAGCTTCCTCATGGTGACATTTTCTTTTCGAGTCTCTTCCGCTAGCAGCTTGAGCGATTGACCATTGCCGAGATCAAGGATACTAGAGGACTGGCGCAGTGCAAATGAATATACAGAGGATACAAGAGTGAGTTATGTGCATGCTTACGAGGTTTGACATGCCCTGAACTTTCGTCTGTAACGTCTCAATCTTTTTGCGGCTGAACATGACTTCGCGGTGCTTTTCGCGAAGTGCAAAGGCAACAGGATCAAATTCTTCGCCATTGGTTTCCAGTGGATTTACATCAATGTCCAGACAGAACTGCTTGTAGTTATCGAGAAGAGATGATATGGTATCGATCGTCGAGTCCAACACTAGCAACATATCAATTATTGCATCCTCGAAGTCCTTAAGAATTTGACGTTCGTCCACGTCGACTAGTTGCAGCGGGTCCTTCTCCTGAATGGAAGCGACAATAACTCGGTCCGACTGTTTCCACTGTGAGTGTTCTTGCTACACTAGATGTAAGATAAATAATTGCCTACCTGTTTTATAATTCGTTCTGTCAAGTTGATGATATAAGGTCGCCAATCGGCCAACGCCGCGTCTAGAACAAGCAGGTGCACTTCAAAAGGATTGAGCCCAACCAGGTTGGGAGAGCATTTGAGGTATCGATCCAAACATTGCTCTATTTTACCGGATGCTGATACCATAACCCATGTGGAGGACTGGTCGCTCACGTCGTATTTGTGGTAGATCACACTTGGACATAGCGACCAAGGACTATTACTGTCTCGGTAAGTAGATTCGACGTATCTCAAGGCATAAGCACATTCTGAAAGAGTTAGTAACATGAAAGCGCCACATAGATGGATCCGCTACCAAAGCCAGCATATCGGCGGTGCATCAACCCAGCGGACGGAGAATCGCTGGTTGTTCGACGCCTGAACCGCATTTGAGGCGGTCCGACCTCATTCTCGTTGTGCCTTAACCCAAATAATAGTATAAACTCGCGGAATCTTGGAAAGATCTCCAATTCGGACATCAAGGCCTCAAAGAGTTCTTGCGTTATATATAGCCGGCTATACGAATGTCGTTGGCGGATAAAGCTGCCACTTGTCAGCCCGCCGGAACAAAGTTGTAAGATAGAAATTACACGTACCAGACTCGAAAAGAGTGCTTTGACTCCTTCAGGTTGAAGTATATTAGCTTAGACTAGAAGGTTTTGCATTGTGAAAACCCACAAGTGTGATTTGACTCAACTCCGCAACATCTTGTACTTTCTGGCGATTGAGTTTCAGACCTCCTTCGCTCTCTGACTGCGGTTGTGAATAACCGTTCGGTATCAGAGTGCGAGGTCCTTGCGGAGTACTTCCAAAGCTTGAATTGAGAGCCGATCCAGGCGTTCTTACACTATAAGAAAGGCCTCGCTGGGAAATGTTTGTTGTCTGATTCTGCGAAGCTGTCTGAAAAACGATCTCGACGGATGATTCGGCCTCTTTCAGCACAAACAACTTGGTTGCTCTCTCCGAGAAAAAGGTATCCGTTGCAGAGGTCTGATCGTAGAACAGAGCCTGCTTGAAATGCTCGGATACTTTCATTCCGCAAGATCTCATTCCCATATATAATTGTATCAACTAAGGAATAAACAAGAAAGATCAATATACAGGCCATCGGACGCAGCTGGACGCGATATATAACTACTGGTTTACCATCTGTGGTCGGCGTCAATTTGTTTGAGCCTTGACGCCCAGCCTTGCCCGCGAAAGACTGCCATTGGCCGCACAAGAGAGGCACAGTGGTGCACATGTTGCATGCCTAAGATAGATGGACTGTGCCACCCCCTTCATGATGCAGGCATTTTGCGCAGGTGAAGTATGTCATATTTGGACGAGTCGTAGAAGCTACCCCGTCAAATTTTAAAGTATTACTAGAGTACCCGATAGATAGGAATGTCTCGGTTCCAGCGCCTACCTGCCACCCTACCAACGGCTCATCCCTAAACGCCCCGAGTGATTCCAGCGCCAGGGAACGAATGCAGTATAGAGAGCAAACCAAGAACTGCTTCTTTTTGTACGCGAGTTACCTTACGATAGAATCCTGATGAATGCGAACCTTCAAGGCTTCGCTTAGGATATCACCGCGCATCCAAAGCTAACTACATCATATAGACAAACCCATCATGGCCCAAAACGCCAAACTCCATCGCCAATAGCCTTGGTACAAGAAGTGAACTATTACATCGGGGTAAGCCCAAACATTGCCCGTATTATCGCTTCTCAACTAGTAATATATGCATAGCAGCATAAGCAATGACTATGAAAGCCCCGGACATGGCGCCTAGAGCAATGACATCCTGCCACAGCGCCAAAGCGTCGAAGCCAAAAGCGCTAAGGATAGAGGCGCCGGGGACTTCGATGTCGAGACCGTATTTGTGGTCGATGAGGGTGAGGTATCTGACCTCGTTGACGATGAGGCCTTCGAAACCGTAGTGGAAGATTGAAAGCTGGGGACGTGTTAGCGCTGCTTGTGAGTTTGTAGATTTTTTACGGGGGCTTACACTCTGCAGCCATAACGCCGCGGAAGGGATGGCATCGTGGTTGAGCAGGAGACCGGCAAATAGCAGGCTGAAAAGCATGACCAGACTGCCGATCAGATTTGCGACGCCGCCGTCCTTGAAGACGATGCCGATGAATAGGCAAATCGCCGCTGCGGCCAAGTTGAAAAGGACGAGTATTAGTATGAATTTCAAAAACTCTGGCCATGCGGGCACTAGACCAGTCATTGGATATACGATGGCGCCCATGATAATAGGAGGTATCAGACGCAGGGGGACGATGTCGAAGACAACTTTAGCTGCGAAGTAGGTTATAGGGGAGTAGTAGCCGTTCGCTCGTTCTCTGACGAATAACAGCCGTTCGGAGGAGAAGACCGTGAGGCTGGTTAAGGTGCTGAAGCCGAAGAGTGCGAGGACAAAGAAGAAAAGGCCGAGTCGGTTTTGGAAGCCTTTAATGTCATCTGTTAGGCCGTAGAATAGGAACCCGGAGAGCACGGCGAGGAGTATGGCGATAGCGTAATGGGTTAGCATCAGCATTGGGTTCCGGTAGAGATTTCGCCATGTTCTTCTTGACAGTATCATGAATTGACCAAGCCAACCGACTCTACGGTAGCTTTTCATCGTGCCGGAGACAGAAGCGCCATTTGGTTGGCCATTAATATGTCCGTTAGCAGCTGCAGCACTAGTGACGGCAGCGTGGATGTCATCTCTAATGGAGTTGGCCACATCTGACCTCGCATAACTACACACCAGCTCATTTAGACCTGAGTCTAGACCATGAGCAGGCGGGGGAAGCTGGTGTGGGTCATCTAGTATCTGTGGGGGCACCATCCCTGACTGCTTCGACAACCTCAGCCAGTCTTGAGTGCTTCCACGTGTGTCATTAAGGTCCGAAGCTTCATCATCTGTCCGTGGAGTCAGTGGCGTTTCTCCGCCACTACTCTTCTTCCGGGTATACAGCTTCCGATCTTGCTGCTTCTTTAGCGACTCTCTTCGCTTGGTCTTCGGTCTTCGATCAGACTCGTTATGGCTCCCATAGCTGCTGTTTTGCAGGCTCACATTCGAGGCGCTAGCGATAGACTTGATAGCGCGAACACTACTATTGACAGTCCGCATGCCCTCGCTGCCGCCGTCAAGACCAGACGAGCCGCCCTCGTCCAACGGGGTATGAGCCGTCTCTGCGTGCATCGTCAAATCTACCAGGTAGTCGGCAATGTTGAAACCTGGAGGGCAGGAATATCCAATGCGGTCGAAGTACTGCTGACAGCTGGAGAACGGACCAGAGTAAACGGTTCTGCCCTTGGCTAGAAGTACTAGATGATCGAAGAGAGCCACGATATTTGAACGAGGTTGATGGATGGTGAAGATTACCGTTCTATTGTAGTTCTTGGCCAGATTTACCAGACACTCAACCACATTGAACGCATTGAAAGCGTCAAGTCCACTAGTGGGTTCGTCCAGGAACAGGATACTTGGACTTGTGACTAATTCACATGCGATGCCAACTCTTCGCTTCTCGCCGCCAGAAATTCCTCGTCCGCTGCCCTCTTCGGAACCGATAAGCTGATCTTTGATATGACTTATCCCGAGCTGCTTTTCGACGTCGTACACTCTTTGCTCCTTGACCGATATGTTCATGTCCCGTGGCAATCGTAGTAAGGCGCTTGTCATGATTGTTTCGTGTACCGTCAGCGTCGGTAGCATGGTATCGTCCTGGTCTACAAAGCCGATGACACTTCGATATTCGTTGTCGTCGACTTTCTCCCCGTTGACGTAGAAGTTGCCCTCTACAATGCCTCGCTTGTTTTTCCGCGCTAGAATATCCAGAAAGGTTGTCTTTCCTGCTCCAGATGCTCCCATGATCGCCATAAGTTGACCTGGCAGTGCAATACCCTGAACACTTGAGAGTATTTGTTTGCCGTTCAGTTTGTAGGAAACATTCTCAAACTGCAATGAGGCGGGCTTGTGCTCCGCCATCATTTGAGCGGCTTCGTCGTCGGAATCGTCTGAAAGGTGTATTGGGCCATGCTTGAAAGATCTCCTCGACAGGTACCAGACAAGCAGGATGATCAGAACAACGAAAAGGGCGCACCCTGCGATAACGCCGGCAATGAGTGGCGTGTTGATTTCCTTGACTGGTCGTTGGTAACCCGGGACGTCTGTACGATACAAACATTCTCCGGCGTCACAATCCAGCGTGATGCTCTCGTCACCGAAAACACTTTTAATCAATCCATTCATCGCTGGCTCTTCGAACTTACTGCCATCTTGACTGCTGCCGCCCTCTGTAGATATCGAAGAGAGTTTTGCTGGGCCCTTTATCTCTTCCTTGAGGAAATCACCAATATCGATGGAGCCTTCTTCTCCGCAAAGCATCCGACCAGGTACACATGCGCATCTGATATTTTGGCATGTAACGGTAGTAGTGTTCTTGTCGTAGTCGTTGTTTGACTCAAAGGCGCACGTATCGAGGTCGCAGTAGAATGACTCGATTTGACCAACCCAGACTAAATCCAGTCAGCAAGTGTATTATGATAATTACTGGGTCAGCCTACATTGGAAGTTGCAAGCCTCCTGCTCAGCATTACAAGAGAAGGTCGCTTGTGGTATCTGCTCCTTCAATTGATCCTTGATCTTTCTGTTGGTGACGTCGCACATCTGGAAGTTCTCTTTCACCACGGCGCCTGATTTGTAGCAGATCCCCTCTTTACCTTCCGGCATCAAAGCGTCACACGATCGATCTGTCTCACACACGTTGCAGTTTATGCCTCCCCATCCCTCATCACATTCGCAGTTCCCATCGCCCCTCGGTAACCTCTCCTTTCCCTTGGCCAATGAACCACAGACTGGCTTCGAACAGTCTTCTCCCCCAAAGCCAGGTGGACAAGAACATTTCCCGTTGTACTTATTACATGCGCCAAACTGTGCGCATTGGAAAGCTTGCAGGTTGCAGTTGAAGCAGGGAGGGCAATCTGGGGGGCGATCATCTTGAAGTGAAAAGCTCGACTGGAGCAGGTCGTATCGGGAGTAGTTCTGGAAGGCACATGTCGTCCGTATCGATGATATAGCCACCAGCGCCTCGAGGGCAGCCCAAGTCGCACGCATCTGTCTTGGCCGTTCAGAAGGACAGATTTGCGTTGAAGGCTGAGGCCTAAAAAGTAGAAGCTTCCGATAAGGCCAGAGAAGCTTAGGATGGGGGCGAAGGAGGGCACCAAGAAGAACGTTTACTCGCGGCTGTCTGAGATGGAATGGAGTTCGAGGCGTCTGGTCATTTCACGAGAAGTGGGGGTGTACTGCATACAACCACAACGTCGCAAGAAGCAATGATGGTGGGAGGAGTTGAACGGCCTCGGCTATGAAAGACCCTTGTAAGTTGGTGGCAGGATCTGTAACCGCCCGTATTATATGGATGTTATGGTATCGTACTCGGTATGCGGCGGACCATCAGTCTGACAAGCTTGAAGCTTCTCTGCGGAGGTATAAAACATCCAGCTATGACTGTAAGGCGAGGATAGGATCATGATGTCCCGAGGACGAGGTGGCAAAGCAGATGGTAAGGTAGTGATGCGATTGGCTCTATGTATCTATGGCATACCTTAGAACTACTTGGTATACCAGGGGGTTAAACTCTAGCGTGCGGGAGCAAATCGCTAGTTTCTCCACGCCGCCCTAATAATTTACTATGGCAGCTCTGGAGATAATCTATCTAGTATTTTGTTTCCTTTCCATTTGCTACGATGACTGCTTCACACCTTGCAGGCATTGAATCTATTAGATGATCCAATTGATCCTTTCTAATTGCAAGCCAGCCCCGATGAACAGCCTCTCGTATCACCTCATATTTCTTTAAATCCTCCATTATATAATTTTCTGCGATCCAATCCTTCAAGAGGTCCCATAGCGACTCGATTGGGTTCAAATCAGGTGAATATGCAGGCCAAAATATGACAGAAACACCTGCTTCGTGTAAAATCTGCTTAGTGTATTTAGCAGCGTGAGGAGAAGCGTTGTCCTGCATCAATTGTAGCTCGGGATGATCTCTAATTTAGTGACATAGTAATTAGCAAAACACTCTCTATCTTTGACAGAGTATATATACCTGATCCAAGCCACGATCTGCGGTACCGTATGTTCAACGTAAGAAGCCTGATTAATGGAACCCCAGCTCTTCTCCCAGAAAAGCCCTGGTCCTAAGCTCAGTCCACCAGAGAAACAGCCCCAGAACAGCCATCCGTGAGGTTTAGCCTCCTTATCTGTGACGCATGTATCATCATATTCTTCTCCTGCACGTCTTGTAACCCAGATCTTGCCGTGCCTGTTCGTGACCCACGTTTCATCCGTCCAAAGTATCCGATTCCATTGCTCTCGTGTCCAGGACAGATGTTCGTAAGCCCAAGCCAGACGTGCTAAACGATTATGCTCCGATATGTAAGGTTTTCTTCGAGCCTCATGTCTGCGAAAGCCATGTAACTCGAGGTAATGTTGTACAACGCGTTCGGAAACGTTCCAATTGAGCTCGTAAGCAACACGAAAGTAAGGCATTCGACGATGAAGACGTGATGCACAGACGAAATCAATCAATATCTTTCCAGCGTCGTCATTGATCATCGAGGAAGGACCTGAGAGCTTGTTTTGAGGCGTAAGACGATGATTCAAAGCGTATCGAACCTGACCTTGTGATATATCGAGTGAGGATGCAATTCTGGCGTATTGAAAGCCGACGTCGTGTAAAGTACGTACTTGTAGACGTACAGTACTCTGCAAAAAGTCACGGTCACTTAAGCGAAAACACGTAAAATCGCGTACCTTCAAAACAATCAACCTTTCTTCAACCACATTCACCATGCTCAGAAGAGCTTCGTTAACTACAATTTCTGGTAATAAGACCCTCAGAAAGGAGCTCGATTTGTTGACTAAAGGGAAAATTACGGGGCAAGCTGAGCTAGAAGCTACACTCACCCAAATCAGTCGAAATTTGAACGTTCTTCGCATCATCATAAATGGAGTTTTAGGAAGGCTTTGCACTGCACCCTTCGAAGTCAATAAACCCAGATCAGGAAGGCCTTTATCAATTATTCCTCGAGCAGCTAGAATACTGTTACGTCAGTTACGATCGAAGTCTAAAATCATCTGAAGACAGCTGAAAACGAACATCGGGATCGATTTGGACGCGAGAACTCTCAACGCAACACTACGAGCTCACGGAATTTCTCACTGGCTAGCTCTTAAGCGATCGAAATTAACATCTGAAGCTGCTCGGCTTCGATTAAGATGGGCTAAAAGACATGAAAATTGAATCGTGGATCAATGGAGGAAAGTCATTTGGTCGGACGAGGCATCCGTGGCTCGGGGATCAGGTAAAACACGAGAATGAATGTTTGGGACTCGCAAACAAAAATGGGATAGAGATAAAGTGATGGAAATTCTCAATGGAAAGGTCTTTTCCATTATGGTTTGGGGAGCTTTTTGGGGTTCTGAAAGATCGGATTTATACCTGCTCGATCGGGACTTCGAATTCAAAAAACACGGCTATTCAGCAGTCTTCTACATTCAGATTTTGGATCACAATTTGGCTGGTATATGGGAGTCAGGACTAGTGTTCATGCAGGATAACGCTTCGATACATAGAGCTCGAAAATCGAAGCTTTGGTTTCAGGAAAATGGTATAGAAGTCATGAAGTGGCCTTCGTACAGCCCCGATTTGAATCCAATCGAAAATCTATGAACCCTACTAAAGAAGGAGGCCTATAAAGTTTATCCGGATCTGGATTCGCTGAAGGGTAAAGGGGACGAAGCTGAAACTCAGTTGTTTCAGATTTTACAGATGGCCTGGGCGAATCTACGAGAGGAGGTAATTGAGGGACTAATATTCAGTATGCCCGACAGATGTGCAGCTGTAATAATAGCGAAGGGCTGGCATACCAAATATTGATCGGGGAATCATAAGTCATATATTACTGAATAACTAGCCCAAATATTGAAGTTCCCCAGCTGAATTTGATGGTTCAATGGTTGATGCAGGTGAGGGGTGTATTGGTTGGGGAGCGCGCGACCGTGACTTAATGCGGGGTACTGTAGATCTCGTGTCAATTGCTTGCGTACAGGCGTACAAGGTGGAGGAAGCTCCATCTTGATAGGAAGGGTCATGTTGATTGATTGATGAAGTAAGATAGTTGATGTCTCCAGAGCTGCCATAGTAAATTATTAGGGCGGCGTGGAGAAACTAGCGATTTGCTCCCGCACGCTAGAGTTTAACCCCCTGGTATACCAAGTATGTACATATCAGGGGCCAGGGTGATAGTCCTAGCCCCCGAGCAACCCTACCTTATCACCTTATGTACCTGAGCCCTTCTAGAACAAACGATGGAAGCTTGAGAACATCCGCCTTTCCGTCTGTGGTGGAAAAAATACATGAAGCCTGTCGACAGTCTACACTGTGTAATTGTTCGAAGTCCATGATTAAATCACACGAATAAGGTACCACAGCGGCAATGGCACTCACAAAGGTCAAACCATTTGCAGTTGAAGAAGTAAGAGCAACGGAACCATTTACTAAAGTGTTGTTATAAGTATTCCTGCTTTATTACGGACTACATGTTTTCTTACCTTGCTCTACAATCATCTCATTTCCTGTCAATCTAATCTGTTGGATATACGTCAAGACTCATTGTCATGCTGACAATGACTGTTTTCCTATCTTAGTGGATGGACACCTATGAAACAACCGCCAAGTTCAACATTGCTGAAACCTGTGCCGCATCTATATCTCTCGAAAAACTGAAAGAGCTCTCAGAAGACAAATCGACCGAGATATGGGACCATTCCACAGTTTTGACTTATGGACCCATTCGTGGCTTCGAGAAACTACGGTCTAATCTGGCGAATCTCTACTCTTCAAAGGCCCCTTCTCCACTGCATCCAGAGCATGTCCTGATTACCCCTGGGGCCATTTCCGCGAATCTTACCGTATTCTACGGCCTCATCGGAAAAGGAGACCATGTAGTCTGTCATTATCCTACGTATCAACAGCTTTATGAGGTTCTTGCCAGCCTCGGGGCTGAGGTGAGTCTGTGGCGAGCTCGTGAAGACAACAAATGGCAATTGGACGTCGAGGAGTTGAAAGGTCTGATAAGACCGAACACCAAGATGATTATCATAAAGTAAGATGAGCTTCTAATCACGATCTTATGTCGTACTCAGTACTTTCATTCTCCAAATTCTCAGTGTAACCTTCTCGAAACAACAAGGTCTCCAATGATATTTTTCCATTCTCGGTTTTAAACGTTCTTCCAAAAAAGACCGGCATAGTTTCCGCCAGGAAGAATTCCAGTCATGTTTCGCAGAAAAATAGAAAATCGCTGACCACCCCCAGCAACCCCCACAACCCCACCGGCGCCATAATCCCCAAACCCACCCTCGACCAAACCATCGAAATCGCCCGCTCCCACAACCTCCTCATCCTCAGCGACGAAGTCTACCGCCCACTCTTCCACTCCATCAGCCCCATCGACCCCGCCTTCCCCCCCTCCATCCTCTCCCTGACCTACCCCAAAGCCATCGTCACCGGCTCCCTCTCCAAAGCCTACGCTCTAGCCGGCATCCGCGTGGGCTGGATCGCTTCGCGCTCGCCCGAGATCGTGGAAGCTTGTGCGAGGGCGAGACAGTACACGTGTATCAGCGTCAGCCAGATAGACGACCAGATTGCGGCTTTTGCGCTCAGCCACAGCTGTATCCACGCGCTGCTGTCGCGCAACATCGGGCTTGCGAAGACGAACCTGGCGCTCGTGGACGCCTTTGTGGAATCCCACCGCTGGGCGTGCGAGTGGACGAAACCGGTTGCTGGCACGACGGCGTTTGTCAAGGTCTCGAAGATGGGGAGGGAGGTGGATGATGTGGATTTTTGCACAAAGCTGCTGGAGCGGACGGGCGTGCTGTTTTGTCCTGGGAGCAAGTGCTTTGGGGACGGGAAGGACTTCAAGGGGTATGTGCGGCTGGGGTTTGTCTGTGAGACGGAGGTGTTGAAAGGGGGGCTAGAGGCGGTGAGGGGCTTCATGAGGAAGGGGTTTGAGGGTGTGAAAATGGCGGAGGAGGAGTAGGGATTAGGGAAGGCGGATGTGTGTACATATTGTATATTCAATGTCCGTTTGAGATTATGACCTGCGCTCCGTCTCTGTATAGCTGTACCGGGGTCTTCTGTAACGCCCATGCAGATTGATACTACCACGTGGGCCCCAAAAACATGTACAACGCATCCTCCCAAGCTAGGCTGTGCTCACATCTTCCCTCCAGTCAACTCCTCCCTAAGCTTCTTCATCCTCTCCTTCGTCACAGGACCATATCCCTGGTTCCGATCAACCGCCTTCCCACCAGTCTCCCGATTTGCCTGGCTCAGCATATCCTGCACCGTCTCCGGATAGCCCGTATTCCAAATATTCAGCCCATGCCTGCTATCAGTCGCAAACTGCTTATGATCATCAAACACCTGATCCACAACTCTGTTCAGATGCTCTTCCGTGATGATGAAATTACCTGCGTTCAGGTACAGAGTATGCAGGGCGTTTCGACGGTCTTCTTGTTTTGCAGCTTCTTGGGCGGCGACGTTGGCCCGTTTGGTGGCCAGGCGGGAGGCGCGGTCGGGGTCAGGGAGGAGACGGCGGTTGGATGGGTGCGTGGATTTGAGGATAGAGGGGGACGTGAAGCGTTCGTCATCGCGCTCGGGTTTAGCGACTAGACGTTCGTGCTCGGCCATTTTGGAGGCGCTGCGTATGGCGACGCGCTTGTCGATTTTTTCTTTCCGATGCCGGAGCTGCACTAGACTCTCGCGGAGATTCTGTCGCCTGGAGGCAGCTTGTCGTGCTTTCCAGGTGACGAAGCCTGCGTGCGCCTTATCTGGGGTGGATCTCCTGGTGGAAGGAAGGGGCTCGGGGATCACAGCGGCGAGGTATTCAGGGGAAGTTTTGTCTGGATCACCAGGGCGGAAAATCTGCCGCGGAATTGGAAGGACACCTTTGACGAAAGGTTTGTAGATGGCTTGAGGTTGGACGGATTGCGGGACGTCGATGTATTTCGGGGATTCGGGAGGGATTTGCTTTTTGGTAGTTGGGGGTAGAGGGGAAGGGTGTGTTGCGGTCGTTGTCGAGCTGGTACTATACAGACATCTGCGGGAGAGTGAACGGACGCAACAGGGTGCTCTTGAAGCCATCAGTGGAGGCATAGTGGGTATGTGTTTTACAGTGGGGACAGCTCGATGCTGTTGAAATATGGTTTTCCAGATTTGGTCCTGCACGAAATAATTTTGCGCTAGCATCCCACATTAATGAGATTATCTATATTTCTTAACGAACTCTCAAATCCTAAGGGCCTGTGAAAACAATAACGCCACAGACCACACTCCTTTTATAATTGAAAATCAGTCAATTTTGAACTAATATGGGTACCTCCAAGAAGGAAGCTTCGAGGAAGGTGAGGCAGGGGAAGGTGGGTGATGGGATGAACAATGTCAAAACCAAGGGAGAAAACTTCTACAGGTATGTCAAGAGATTAGAGTATGAGCTATCCATGTCTCTAATTGCTGCGCTTAGGTCGGCCAAAAAAGCAAAGACTTTGAATATGTTCACAGGTGGCGGAGCCCAGAGAAATGCAAGCGGAAAGGTCACGAAAGCAGCTGCATTTCAGACTCGCGACATACCCAAAGCCCGCGTTGAGCCAAACAGAAAGTGGTTTGGAAACACACGCGTGATTTCGCAGGACGCGCTAAGCTCTTTTCGAGAAGCTATGGCAGAGAAGGCTTCGGATCCGTACCAGGTCCTACTGAAGACCAATAAGCTGCCAATGAGTCTTGTGAGAGACGGGCAAGGCAAAAATGGTATAAAGCAACATCAAGCGAAGATCGAGGTTCAGTCTGCTTCTTTCGGCGATACATTTGGACCAAAGGCGCAGAGGAAGCGGGTCAAGCTTGGTGTGGGGTCTCTCGAAGACCTTGCGGGTGAAACCGAAAAGATGCATGACACATATTTAGACCGTCTTGAACAGGCGAAGCTCCTGAGTGGTACATCAGGTGTGGAGGAAGATGCTGGTGAGGCAGTACCAGAAGAAGCTGTGTTATCAACAGCGAAGGAGCCGATTTTCTCGAAGGGTCAGAGTAAGAGGATCTGGAATGAGCTCTATAAAGTCATAGATTCTTCGGATGTTGTGATCCATGTATTGGATGCTCGTGATCCTCTGGGGACACGGTGTCGAAGCGTTGAAAAATACATCCGAGAAGAGGCACCACACAAGCACCTGATCTTCGTCCTGAACAAGTGTGACCTAGTCCCAACAGGAGTCGCTGTAAGTCTACACTATTTACGTCCTGTCCCGCATTGCTTGATTCCATCGTTAAGTCAAGACTCCTTCCTGCATCATTTTGCTGTTTCACAATGGAAGTTGCTCTGTTACAACTTTGGTAGATTGACCCCTTATTCGCCGCTCTTGATCATTCTGATCTTGGGTTGACCACTCGTCGTCTTGGAGAGTGCGTCGCAAAGGATTTGGGTATGCTGCGCTTGAGTTGAATTCCTCCTCTACTGCACTGGTAGTGGACAGGTGGAGGTGTTCTTAGTAATGCTTCATACAATTACGATACCCGCGGAAATTTTTAATAGTAGGGTTTCCGCTAATATTTACGCAGGCCTCCTGGGTACGCGCACTTTCGAAAGATTACCCAACCCTTGCGTTCCATGCCTCGATCACTAATTCTTTCGGGAAAGGATCTTTGATCCAACTCCTCCGCCAGTTCTCTTCACTTCATTCCGACCGCAAGCAGATCAGTGTCGGCTTCATCGGCTATCCAAATACAGGCAAATCATCTATCATTAATACTTTACGAAAAAAGAAGGTCTGCACCGTGGCACCAATACCTGGAGAAACTAAGATTTGGCAATATATTACCTTGATGAAACGTATATATTTGATCGATTGTCCAGGCGTTGTTCCGCCCAACAACAATGACTCACAAGAAGACATCCTTCTGAGAGGAGTAGTGAGGGTCGAAAATGTCGAAAATCCCGAGCAATACATCGCTTCTGTCTTGAAGAAAACCAAACCTCAGCATATCGAACGTACTTATGATATCAGGGGATTCAACACAGCCACTGAATTCTTGGAACTGCTCGCTAGGAAAGGTGGAAGGCTCCTTAAAGGAGGGGAAGCGGACGTTGATGGTGTCGCAAAAATGGTACTCAATGACTTTCTGAGAGGTAAGATACCGTGGTTTACACCTCCGCCAGTGGTGGAAGGGCAAGGAAACAGAGGCATAGAGGGTAGGAAAGGAGTCCTGGGAGAGATGGGAAAGGTAAGAAAGCCGGAAGACCCCGCGTCCAATCCAGCGGGAATACCAGAATACCACAGTGTCACAGAAAGCCAAGTGGACGAAGCTGATCAGTTCAATGGTTTCAATGAAAATGAAGACGAGTCCATTGCCCTTTCTGATGAGGTCTCACAACTCAGTGATGAGGATTCTAGTCCTTCGGAGGCGGACAACACTACAGTACTTGAAGATCAAAGTAAGCCCATAGAGAAACTCCAAGACTCGGAAGCTACCGAAGGCGACACGAGTCCGCCAGAAGAGCCATCCGCAAGGCCTGCGAAGCGGCGAAAGAAGGGTTGAAATGGGAATATAGAGGAGTTATGCCTTCGAAATCACACCTTTGCGACGCTTTCTGCGAGCAAGTAATGAGTACCAACCGCGCCCAAGACGAGCGTCAAACCGACCAAATTCGCTACAACAAGGGCAGTAATCCTCGTTCTTGAGATACAACCAGTAGACTTGGGGAGCAGACAAAATCGAGGCGTACATGTTCACCCGTGGAGGAAATGCAGAGACAGACGTACGTCTTGAAGTAAACTAAGTAAGGTGGCAAACGACTGGCTGGTTGTGGGGGAGGTCGAAATACTCCTCGAGGAGGCATTAGCTAGAAGTCTCAACTATCCATAGTCTGCAAAGAGACTGCGAGAAGGCTTGTCTTTTCAGATGAGATTTTCGGTGCGTTTCGCAAAGTCGTATCGTAGTCACTGTCGAATGTAAATTCCGGGATAGTATGACATTACAATTTACAACCAAATTTGTAACTACAATTTACTATCAAGAGTACGCGATTAATAAGCTTCAAATGCACTTTTAATACCAGTTAATTGTAGCAGCTCGCTCGGCTTCCTGGTAATTGATCATATCTGTTCAGTAGCACACGCCTATTTTCATCGACTATGTCTCTCGGACCAGCAGGCGCAAGCCTGACCCCAGAGCAGGCGGACAATTTTGAGGACGTAAGTTCAGACCCGCCATTGTAAACCCTATTGCTGAGCATGGCATCAGATGGAGAAGCAATTTGCCGTCAAAGGTCTGCATCCTACACGCTACCCCAGGCCTGGACGACATTGCTCTACATCAAAATCCTTTTCAGCTGACATGGCAAACCCCAGCCGTACAGCACATGGCTACATATTGGGCAATACTCGAGAAGATGCGGGGATCTAGCCTACGACTCACGAAAATGGACGATGAGATTTACGAGCATTTCAGGAAGGAATTTCCTGAGTTTGATCCCCGAGAAACGATCGATGAGAACAAGATGAAGAGCAAGGAAGGGAAAGAGAAGTGGCGGAACTTTATGATGGCATACGATAAGACGGTGGAGGATTATAATTTTGGGACTATGCTGAGGTCTAATCCCAAATTCGAGTACGGGGAGAAGGAAACGATATTCGGTCTGCGAAGTGCGACGCGTTGGACGGCATCCATGCTGACTTCATTATTCTAGCTATGCGTATGCAGTTCTATGCTATCGAGATTGCAAGGTACGCTCAAGACGTTTGATTGCTGTATTGGTCTAATCAATGTCAGGAACCGCGAGGGCTTGAACGACTGGGTGTATGAGAGGGAGCACCCAGAAGACGCCAAGAAGGATACATAATGTGTGGCCCATAAATTCGACGTAGACTGAAATACAGCCGAAGTTGTCACTCAGACACCGTCATCCTCCGAATTCGAGCCTACCATAACTTAACCTTCATCCCGTAAGACATCATTTGGGCAATACTAAGTACCTTGCAATCGCGATATCGTCAATCATTCATGACTTGCAGTAGGGCATATCCATATGGGAATATGAGTCTCGCGTCCTTGTCGCTTGATCCGGACAACTATGGCCTCCAAAGTTCACTACTCTGGTCTTGTGACTTCATTTTTCCCTACCTCTATAGGTGTCGAGCTCCCTTCTTCAATGTGCTTTCACGATAATATCACATGAGCTTCGTACAATCTCATTGTTTACGCGCACGTTGCTAGGTAACTTTGCGAGAGAACAATACTAAGCGGCACACAACAAATTTAATTACGCATTCCCATTGTGAGGTACGTATTCGCCCACCCCACTCGATTACTATTGTCTCACACGTTCTTTTCGATGTATTCTTTATGAAATGTCACTTCTAGCTGATACTCAATTCTTGATATCTTAGCTTTCACTTCCGACCCACAGATCATGCCCGTTTACGAGGATCAAGCGACTTCCACCGACAAAAAAAGACAGCATTTTCTCTTGCGAAGAAAACCCGATGGATGAGGGTGCCAGACATCCTGCGGATCCCGAACGCCAGGTCGACGGCGACCACCTTGTCGAACGCCCCGGCTGGCGCTCCCTTTTCAACTTTACAACGAGACCACATATCATTCCCCTTCTGCTGGCGCTTACCCTGTCCGTGGCTTCAGGAATCATCATACCTGCCCTCTCAATATTTTTGGGAAAGGTATTTGACTGCTTCACGAGTTTTGGGGCAGGGACTATCAGCGGGTCTGATCTCCTCAGGAAGATTTCAATGTACGGGCTTGCGCTTGTGGGGCTGGGCTCCGCCAGTGGCTTACTCAATGCTGGCTACTTCATGTTCTGGATTCTGTTTGGGGAACTCCAGGCGAAAAGTGCAAGGGATAAGTTGTTTGAGGGCATGCTGGAGAAGGAAATGGAGTGGTACGATATGCGGAAATCAGGGATCGACACATTAATATCGCGGCTACAAAAGTAAGTAAAGCCCGGTAGCTTCCTGATTAATTCTAATTAGGTTTGCAGTAATGTACGAGAGCTTCAGCTCGCGACATCACAGCCACTTGGCTTTGCTATTCAATATGCAGTAACGACTCTCGCAGCTCTGGGCGTAGCGTTTTACACGGCATGGAATTTGACATTGGTCACGCTTGCAACAGCACCGATATCGGCCTTGACTTTAGCTTGGATTTCCGCTAGAATGCAGCCAAGCATCGAGGCTCAGGCGAAGGAGCTCACCCGAGCGTCTCAGCTAGCGAACAATTCGATTTCGGCAATCGATACGGTCAAATGCTTCAATGGACAAGACTTTCAGTCATGGCAATACGCCCAGGCTGTCCATAAAGCTGCCAGATTCTATCTCATCCAGGCCCGACAAAATGCTCTGCAGATTGGGTTGATACGCCTTGTTACATTGGGGATGTTCGTACAAGGCTTTTGGTATGGCAGCCATCTGGTCGATAAAGGCAAGAAAAACCCGGGTCAGATCTTGACGGCATTCTGGGCGTGTCTTATGGCGGCACAAGCAATTGAACAGATTCTACCGCAAATGATTGTGCTCGAGAAGGGAAGAGCAGCAGGAGCTACACTCAAAGCCGCCTTGATTCAGATGGAGAGAGGGCGCAAAGTCACTAGCATGGTTGGTTGTAAGACGCTCGGAAACTGCAAAGGTGATGTCGAAATCCGAAATGTAAGTAAATCTGTACAGTCAGTTTATGCGAAACTAATATCTTTTAGGTCTCCTTTACGTACCCTTCTCGTCCAGATCGACTCGCTCTCGATAACGCCAGTTTTTTCTTTCCGGCAGGGGAAACTTCGTTTGTCATAGGAAGGAGTGGTTCTGGAAAGAGCACACTAGGGAACTTGCTCATGCGATTCTACAGCCCAGATTCCGGTGAGATCATGATCGATGGAAACGCCATCCGGACAATTGACATCTCTTGGCTACGAAAGAATGTGACTTTAGTCCAGCAACAAAGTGTCTTGTTTAACGAAACGATATACAAAAACATCATGTTCGGTATCAGGAATCCTGAGAAAACCAAGAAAAAGGAGGTGCAAAAGGCTATAGAGCTTGCGGGTTTACGAGATACCATCCAAGACCTGCCGCAGAGCTTGGATACCGTTGTCGGAAACGGAGGTAATGCCATGAGTGGCGGCCAGAAGCAGAGGATTGCCATTGCTCGAGCTCACCTTCGGGATACTCCGATCCTCATTCTTGACGAGGCCACCAGTGCTCTGGATCACGTTAGCAAAGCGCGCGTGATGAACGCTATTAGAGCATGGCGCCGAGAAAAGACGACGATCATCATCACCCACGACATGTCGCATATTCACGACAGCGACTTCGCCTATGTACTGGACAATGGAGTGATCGTTCAGGAAGGGTTCAGGCATACCTTGGAGCGACTAGTAGATGGTCCTCTTGGAATACCCCAGGAACTCAATGATTTACCCTTGAACAAGCAGCTTCCAAGTTCACCAAAGGAACGGCGTCAACCATATTCTCCGACCACAAACCCGGAATCTTCGCCGGCATCGATTATCTCTCGCGATTCGATGGACATCCAAGTACTTCCAAGAAAAAGCTATATTCCTAATGTGCTCTCTCCAAAGCCCGGAAATCTAGAGGCTGGGCGCCATTCCCGAAGCTTGGTACCCCAATTATCCCCAACTGCGTTCACGTTTCCACTGAGCCGTATGTCTACAACTCACAGGATGTCAAGTTCCCAACCGAAACGTACGGATTTACAGCCGATTGAGGCAATGGACCATTTGATCCCCGAGTTGCCTCCCCTACCAAACGAGGTGGAATTGACTGAAATGAAAGCGGTGGGTCCTGTGCTTGGCACTCGAAAGGCACTCGATCCAAGCACTCCTCAGCGGGGTACCACTGTGCAAGGCTCAACATCAGACATAAGATCCCCAAGAACAGTCGGGGTCGCATTGCCCAAGCATAAACTTAGGCTTACTAAGGCTGAGAGAGAGCGACGTGTTGCCCCAATATCAGAGATATTGTCTACTATATGGCCCACCTTGACATGGCGGAAGCGTATCGCACTGGTTTGCGGCTTCCTGTGCGCTGCAGTCCATGCTGCAGCGACACCAACATTCTCCTGGGTGTTTTCGAAACTTCTTGCAACTTTTTTCTCTGGTAACAATCATTCGCAAGAATCACTCAAATGGTCTATATCGGTGCTTGGTGTGGCTGTTGTGGACTCTTCCGCTTCCTACTGCATGCACTATCTCCTCGAGTACTGCGGTCAGGCTTGGATCGACACATTACGGATTCAGGCTATGAAACGTATCCTTGATCAGCCACGCGCATGGTTTGACAGAGATAAAAACGATCTCGCCCGGCTCACGGAATGTTTGGACCGCAACGCTGAAGAGATGAGGAATCTTTTAGGCAGATTTGCAGGCCTCGTTTTCGTTGCTGTTACTATGGTTGTGATAGCTGTTACTTGGAGTCTTGTCGTATCATGGAAGCTTACGCTGGTCGGGCTTGCCTCTGGGCCTTTCATGTATGGGGTTACCAGAGCCTTTGAAGCTGTCAGTGGAAAGTGGGAGGGAAGAAGTAATGCTGCCGGTGAAGCCGCGAACTCCATTTTCACAGAGACTTTCGGAAACATTAGGACCGTTAGGGCTTTGACGCTAGAAAGGTACTTCCAAGACAAATACTTAAGGGCCACAGAGCGGGCAAGGATTGTCGGTTTGAAGAGAGCAGCATACTCCGGCTTCTTCTTTGGTTTGTCAGATTCTGGTATCATCTTCGTTACTGGTGAGCATTCTTTACCCTTTTATTAAACGACCCAAAACCTAAATCTCTGCAGCGATGATCTTTTATTATGGTGCCGTACTCGCTTCTTCTAAGGGGGCGAGGACCGAAGACATTCTCACCGTCTTTACAATGCTACTCTTCAGTATCGCAAATGCCAATGGCATAATTGCCTTTGGTGAGTCTTCTAGTGCCCCTAAATTGGGCCAGTTACTTACATTGTATTTTTAGTACCCCAGATCAACTCCGCGCGTGATACAGCCACTCGTCTGCTCCGTCTCGCTAAGCTTCCTTACAAGTCTTCACACGAGCATACTGGTCACATCCGCCTATTAAATCCAGGTGCCATTCAGCTCACTAATCTAAGCTTCACCTATCCCTCACGACCGACAGCTTCCATTCTTTCCTCTATCTCCCTCACTATATCGCCGCACACGACTACAGCGCTGGTAGGATTCTCGGGCTCAGGAAAGTCTACAATCGCCTCTCTAATTTTGGGTCTCTATCCACCCACCTCAGGCAAACTGACCATGTCGTCCTGCCGCATCGACACCCTCCACCTTCCTACAATGCGCTCGCTCATCGCTATTGTTTCTCAAACCCCAGTCCTGTTCTCAGCCACCATCTCTCAGAACATCTCATATGGCCTTTCCGAAATTTCGCCCCTAGCTTCGCTTCCCAGAATCCGCGCCGCAGCTGTGTTAGCGGGGATCGATAATTTCATCATGAGCTTGCCCTGCGGTTACGACACGCTCATTGGCGACGGCGGAACAGGACTAAGTGGTGGTCAAGCTCAAAGGATAGCGATTGCTAGAGCTGTTGTGAGAAAGCCAAAGATACTGGTGTTGGACGAAGCGACGAGCGGGCTGGATCCAGAGAGCGCAAGACATATTCAGGGGATGATTGGGAAGTTGGAAAAGAAGGGCGTCGGAGTTCTTGTTGTCACGCATGACAGGGAGATGATGAAGGGCTGCCGAGAGATTGTCGTGCTAGGAGATGGCAAGGTTTTGGAGAAGGGAGGTTTTGAGGCATTACTCCAAAAGCAAGGAGGGCATTTGAGGAAGTTGTTGGGGGATGAGCATGAGGAAGATCAATAATTCATTGGTCTGGCTCAGTTTCTTGACGGCGCTCAAAGGGTTGTATTCTTTCGTTGTTGATAGATTTTTCGATGGCCGTATCGTTTGTCATCATACTTTCTGTCTTCGATGTCGTTTTGCTCCTTCAGCGCTACTTTCACCCGCGGTACCTAATTTAGACAGACATAGCTTAGCAGCAATCGTTCCTTCCTTAGGCGGTATGCCACAATTTGATCCGCAGCCACTCGTATCCGGGACAACATCAAACAATGGGATGTAGAGAGATCACAAGCAGTTCTTTTTCGCGGAGTCAGTCCATACAGACATGGCGACTTATCGACCTGCCGAAACCGAAGAGAATTCCGTATGTATTCGGAGCAAACAAGAGTGTATGACCGGCGTGCTGCAGCTTTTGATTTGGGATGATATCGCGGCGCATATACTTTCATCACCCGCGGCCAAAGAAATCAGCTGCTATCAACTTGATATAAACTCGAGTCACACGATATCATCCTCAAGCAATACCCGTTGGCCTCAGCTGTCAACCGTCGTCCTGATGCCGCAGCCAAAGAACGCGAAGCTGAAAAGGACCGTCGCAAGGAGCCAACGCTGGTTTGGCTACTTGTTGTTCTCGCTAAATCACTGATTTAGGCCCACATGATTTGTGGACGACGTCTTCTCTGGGGGTCTACTGAGATCCTCAGAAAAGCATTCGACAACTTTTAAGCGATATGACGATGGTGTTGGAGGCAGGGCGATATTACAAAGGCAAAGCCTATTATGGTATGGAAGTGTGCTAACCCAATTACAATTCTCAGAAACGGTCATCTACGCCCGAGATTATTCTTTACCGTCGATTTGCCCGGTGCAAAATACAGTCGTGATCGAGAATAGACTAGTTCCCCTGCAGGCGAAACAGAGCAAAAACGCCAGCGATGATATATAGGAGAACGAGACGAAAAGACATTTTTTCCCCTTTCACTTTTCACTTTTACTTTTTCACTTCCCTCTCCCTCTTTTTCACCTGACCGCCCTCCTCATCCCATTTATTCCACTCCATCCCCATCCGTCCGTCCGTCCGTCGTCCCCATCATCTTCCTTCACTTTCTTCTAATTCAGATAACTTATACTAAGAAAATTACACGAAGAAAGAACTCGGTGGTTTTAGGACAAAATTCTCGCGCTGACGTTGATGAAAGAAAGAGCGGAAAATTTGAACGAAATTGAAAGATGAGTTAGACTGAAAATACATATTATTAAGTGGAAAAATTACTTCTTTTTTCTTTTCGATCAGGATTTTAATACACTCATTTTTAAAAATTTTAGCCTACTGATCGACTTTAGAATTTTCTGCAGTGACGAGAGTAACATGGTGAGGTTAGAGCTAACGACAGACAGAACCTTTTCATACATTTTCTTTTCAGGCGGATTTCCTGGTTCATTGCCTTTTTCCTTCCGAGTGTACTGTATGTCTGATTCTTATACCCCTACGTCTGTATAAACGGAATCACATGCAGCAACCCTGCTCCTCTAATATTCTCCCCCCCTGATACATCTCCCACGCCACTTTCCCAGAGTACCCCTCCTCCCCATCCCACACAATCCCCCATCCACCAAGCTTCTCCCTTCAAACCCTCCCCCAAGTCCAACTTCTTACCCAACCCTCCAACAATCTCGTAGAGTCCGTCAACCGATCAAAGAGAACGGTTTCTTATGCTGCGCCGAGGCTTTTCCGTGATATTTGTTTCGCCATGGGGAAGAAGCACGTCGATGAACCCGCTGGTGCTGTCTGCTTCGTGTTTTCAACCAACTCGGTGATTCGAATTCCTGTTCTCTTGTGGGCTATCTCATACCTGGCAGGCCATGCTCTTGTAGGGTTAAACGGTCCTGCCCGTCATATTGGTCTCTGCCTGCCTCTCTTGTCGAGAAGGGCGCGGCCTTCTACAGGCACGACAAGGCCTCCAAGAGCGTGCGACTGCCTTTTGACCTCGGAGTGTACAGGTCCTTCCTGCAGCGGGCTGGACATTGCTTAAGCGTTGCCGGGCTTGTTCAGGTATAGCTGGCTTATGCTCTCATACAAATAATCCTTGTTCAGAGGCTTTTTGCTAATGCAATGTCCAGCCCGCTGCAGGAAGGACCTGTACCTCTCAGAAAGCGAACGATTTCGTAGAGCCTCGCTTGTCTTTGTTGAATATGGTGCTTAAGAATTCTTGCATAAACATCAACGCACCCATCTCCGTGCATTTCAAGGCGGGCCAAGTAAGAATAGCGATGAGACTTGGGACAACTAGCTTCAATCGAACAGCGTCCAGGTTTTCTTACAACCCTCCCCCAGGACTGGTACCTGCGATGAGATCAAAGAGTTCACATGGCTTAATGGCGGCAAAACCTGATGCAGCTCGCTTTCTCATTTAGCATTGTCATAAAGGGCCCTTTAAGGATCCGCAAGCTTGAAGAGTCCTCGAACATTTCTCGCCATCTGAGCACTACCATTGCGGGTTTTGTTGCGAGCACGGTGCAGCGACACGCACCTGGAGATAGCAGGCAGAGTCCAGAGCCGTCTTGAGAATTTCTACCACCAGCCACTATGCATGATTGCGACTGCTCCATGACCCGAGCTAGATCAGTGGAGGAGAGTTATGGTGGTTCAGCAGATCGAGGCGAGCATGTCGAGGCAGCCTTGTAAAGTTTATATTGGTAAATCCCTGCTTCGGCAACGATCCTAATCCTCGACTATCAAGTATCAAATGCCAGTTAATTGCGGAGATGAACCCGCCAAATATTCCTAGAGAAGTAGGATGGCCAGGTGAATACGTTGTTATGATCGATGTGAAGTGTGAACTTGCACACCAACCTCTAACTGCTTAAAAAGCGTTACATCATTGAAAGATCCGATGCTGGTGCTAAGACTGCTGTAAATAACAATGTCTAGCGATATCTACAACTCGCTGCAAATTTCTCTCCAAAAAGCCATCGTTCTCCAAATATTTCCTCTCTAAATCTTTCAATCTTCGAGCTGAAAAGGGTCAGGCATTTTTCCTGGCTCGCTGGCTAGAAACGTCGCTGGAATGCTTATAGTACAAAACGCGGTGTTTGCTGTGCTCCAATGGTCTGGTCCTGCGTTCTTTTTTCGGAAGGCCATAGTGCAATTATGGGCCAGCCAGGTATTCTCTGAGAAGGACTGGTTAAGCTTAGAGGATAGTGATGTTCCAGCAAAGTGTCTCTGTCTCCGTGTCTTGATCCCCCTTCTCGCCATCATGCTTCAATATAGCAACCCAATCAAAATTATGGAGGAATATTCACACATCCCACCCAAACGCGTTCATCATCGCCTCCACTCCTGCCGTCCCTCAATCGGCGTGGCAGGAACACTACTCGCTGGCGTCGTCCCCGTAACCTCGATCGCTGGTATCCTTCTTATCGACGGCAATCTCGGTACATCGGTCGCTCCCCTCTCTGCCACCGGGCTCGTATATGGTGGCGCTTCTTCCTCTGGCTCACTCCCACGTCTTCCATCCGCCGCATCCTCGTATCCAGGGGGTTCCCCGAGCGGCTCTCCATTCATTTCGCTACTACTTTCGGTACCATGACTCGCGCTAGGTGTAAGGATAGGGGGCGGCGGGTCGCTGCCGCTCCGATTAGACGTATACGGTGTATCTGCTGCATCGGAGTCGACACTCATCACGGATTCCGCGCTCGGCGCGCGCTGGTGCTGCTGATGTGTTGTGAAGAGCGAACTTCTCCTTGATCCAGGGATACTACCGCCCATACTGGCTGCGGAGTCGAGAAGTGGGCGCTGGTCGTTGGATTCAACGCTATCGGCTCGGATTCTGGTGCCGTCGTGGCGGGCCAGACCTAGGGAAGCGTAGCTAACACTGCTGACACGGCGGTCGCGGACCCCTGGGAGAGCGGTAGGGTCAATACCAGCTGCATTTACATTTATTATGCTCGCAAAAGGGCTACTGGTGTTGCTGCCTGTCCTAGCTCTCGTGCGCATTTGGCTTTCCAGTCGTAATTGTTCCAAACGTGCCCAGTCACCTGCTTCGCGAGCTGCTTGGCGTTCTCGGCGACGTTCGTTACGCTCGGTTTGCTCGTGGCGACGTGCTTGCCGTACTTGGTAAAGAGCTTCCATATCTTCTTCCCTGCGCTGTTCTTCTTCGTCGGCAGTTTCGGGGAACTCAACGACCATATCAACACCTGCGCGCTCGCCTTCGCGTGCAATGAGGCGTTCTGAAGGGGAAGGGGCGGGTCTGTAGGGTGGAAGGGTCATGATGCTGCGGATAGAGGTGTTGCGGTCGATTCCATTGTTAGTTGTAGTCGCCGTTTCGGTTAGAGATTGTGTGGTCGGCTCGTTGGTTGTGACTGAAGGAGTATATGATGTGTCGACATTGCGGGTTTGGGTGGGTACGGTAGATAGAGGTGTAGACGTAGCCTTGTTGAATATGCGACCATATTTGAGGGAACCAGGAGTCCATGACCGCCACCGGGATTTGAGGAACGAGGTAGGTACATATCTCGGATTTGAATATGCGCGCCGCAGTGATCGAAGATACATGAATGTTGATACCGAGAGGAACAAAGCGGAAGCACATATGATAGCGACCTAACGATTGGTTAGCGCAGCTGCGTCGGCGGATGGGTGCTTGCAGCTCACGACAAGAGCAGTGGTGGATGGACCCCCATCACCATTCGCTCTGGGGCGGATGGGCAGGCGCATGTTGGGTTAATGGTATGGTTATCAGCTCCGCCGTAAGGATTCTTGCGGCGGGCCCACAAGGGTTATAATGTTGGCGATAGGGCAGGACCTTCGAATGTAGAAAGAAGTTGCTTCAAGCAGCGATGCAAATACCAAAATCTACCGATTGACAGATGCCGAGGACATATTGACGATGCCAAAAGTAGGTCGTACAAAGATGTCAGGGACTCGTAAAGTCGGCTTAGGGCTGACGTCAAGGAGCAAGATCTCGGCGCTTGTGAATGTTTCACAGCCTCCGCAAAAGCAACAAGATCGGTCGAGTCTCCGTAAGGTATGAATAGGTACCTTAGTGAAGCCCTGTGGATCTCCGGGTTGAAGCAATGCTTTATCGAAATCTTCGACAGATGAGTGGGCTGCGATACAAGAATCTTGAAAGCTGCGGGTATTGTTAGAAACTATTTCTGACCAATCGTTCTTGATTGACGTCTGGATGACTTCACAACGCATCAAATCTACTTTACCTACGAATCAACGACTTTTCGGAATGGATGATTTGACCAGGCTTAGAATTTATCACGCGATAACGAATTGAGAATGTTCCGATAGCTTCACAGGTGGCGCCTTTGAACAAGAATGCGTACTCCTGAGAATAAAAAAGCCTGGGTCCGATAGGGCTCGGCTTGCGAGAAAGCTTGCGAGTTCATAGCACCATAACTACGAATACGCAAGAAGTCTACTCGGAGGGGAGACTGAGAAAGTGACGTTGCCTCAACATCCCAAGCATCAATCATTTGTTTCATATGTACGTGGAGTATCTGCCTTATATATACAAAGCTTCCAACGCTTCCAAGCTGTATTGTGAAAGCCAAGCGGCAATTCACATGTCTAGGTATTCATCGACATTCACACGCGAATAGAAGGATATGTGTCCGAATTCCTATGCGGAACGATAAGTACGGGGAGGAGAATGGTCGTCAAGTGGTAGATCTTACCTCCCAGTATTGGGCAAGGCTGTCATGAGAGATCATGATTAATTGCGTCGATATGTACGTAGCTGTTTGCTTGGTTGATCATTGTCGCATATCAAAATGCTGAACGGAAGACTTACGATTCCTATATCCTCTGACAGCAGTATTGCCTCGACTTCTGACAACTCGTGCTCCCTTAAAGATATCTTCCTGAGCGATCCTGATGATCCCTTTGGTCCCAATGTCCTCGGCAATCCAGGTATACTCCCCTCGAGGAACATTGTTATCGCCAGTCAACTTTATGGCTTCTAGTCTCCCTGTACAAGATCTGTCTATTTCTGTTCCGCCAGGGAGACGGTCCAACATGGTGTCTGGGGCTGGACCTTCCACGTCCTTTTGCAGCACAAACAAAAACTCACATCCATGCCCCGCATAGTCACCGACCCATATCCCCTGCCATGGTTTTTCCTTCGTAGGCGTATACGACTCTTCAGTCAGGGTGCTGAACGTCATGACGTCCTCTCCAATTCTAATCCCCAAATGCGCCCGCATGCTTCCGGGATCTACCCACCTTCGTATACGGAACGTGCTATCGCTGGCCTCAGCCATGATTGCAGGCTTGCAGGCCTCTCCGCGAAACATGGTAGAGCTTTTATTCCGGACACGGTGTGGCGCTGGACAAATTGCGGGAGGCCAAAGAGCCATACTCTCATCCTGTTGCTCGTCTGGAATAATTTGACAGAGCGATATCATCGAACGGACTCCGTGCGCTGCACCTGTAGGCATCGGGGTTTCCATCTGTGATCTACCACGGCTGTCAGAACTTCGAACATGGAGCTTGATCACAGGGTCGTCGCGCCAAAGTTGGACCTTTGGATTGAAGGTGTGGATAATGACATCAGGGTTCCATTCCCATTGATGAATTGTGTGAGGGCCATGCTCAGCCACAAGCCGGTATGCTTCGATGCAACCCCGCTGTTGGTCGTAGAGTGCAATAACAACGTTGCCAGTCATTGTACTCCCACTGCTGACTTTATCAGAGAACCAAAGTTTGTGACGCGGCAAGAACCAGTAGGGATAATGCCCGAGGTAGAGATCCTTCCAGCTGAGGCACGGAGAGGGACTTTGCACAGGCCTGGGCACATTCTCCGAAACCAACCTGGCCCATAGCAGGTCGTTCTGGGCATGATTTCGTAAGAGATGCGATGTTCGGGAAAGGCTGAGTAGAGATAGCGGATCCAGATAGGCAAGGATCTGGTTGAGAATCTCCGCCGGTAGAGCTTGGAGAAATAACTCGGACATTGTTAGGTTTGAAGAACCGCCACTGCAGACAGAAGTGGCAGAGGCTGCAGTGGATGGTAACAGGGAGGTGGAGGACTTGAATAGCTGGAGCACTTTATCCATGACTCTGGGATATCGACGTTCTTATACTGATGACCATGTTTGGTTTCCTCCACACACAATATGGTTTGCCTTGTGAGCTGACTCCGGTGTCTTTGCGAAGTCTAATGCATCATGCAAGCTTTCTCATCAGATGTTGCGGCTGTTGCAATTCAGCACTGGACACGACGCCTTCGAATGATTAACACATGCGATGGGCGAAGTAGTCGAAGAGGAAGCAGGTTTAGGAGCTGACGGATAGGACGACTTGGCGGGTTTGTGATCTGACGACATGCCGATTGGGCATGCCGCAAGCTGAAGGAAAGGTTACCCGTCTTAGTGATCTCGTTAACAGAATTCCAGCCTTGCGAACACCTTCCTCAAATGCATTTGTGAGAAGGACAAGGGCGGGCCAGGGTGCAATTCTAGGAAGGTGTATGAACATAGCTTTTCTTTTGAAGCGTATGAGTGCCCCAGTGGTGCTCTCCTAAGGTACCTTATGTACGGTGGTAGTGTACAATTTCAAGATCTTGGTACCTCCTTCTGCAAATAGACATCCAGACATCTGCTGCTCTACAGCTCAACGACACAATGATCGTGTAGCTATCTTCATGTGATTGAAGCGGCCAGGCAAGCTCACGTATGAACCAAGCATGCTAAGCAAGGTAGCTAATCAATTATTACTCACATCAAAGCTACCTTATGCTGCCTGGGTACGGAGTACTGTACTGGTTCTCTAGGTATTCTAGTCTTGTCCCGTGATGTCGTGACATCCAATCGTTGACGCGCCGTGACGTGTTTCTGCGGCCTTAGCCCGTGCCGGGGTTAGGGCTAGGCGATTGTTTACATCAACAGATGATCTATCAAATAATGTTGTAGCCTGGAATATATCTTCAGTGTTCTGTCTCTGCTTCTCATCTGTTACTATATGAACCTCGTTGCTTCCGACCATCCGTTGTTGTTTATTGAAGCATCTCAAAATCATGTTTTGGTACCTCTAATCTGCATCCTAATATCTTTTCGTCTGCGCTGAGGCTGTTTGGCATGGCGAGATACCCTGCTGGAGAGTCTGTCTCCGATGACAGACCCATAGCTGTTCGGCGTAAGAGACGTAGCAGCAGTGGTCAGGCTGATTCGCCGAGTCAAACAACCGTCTCACAGTCAACCAATCGTGATGAATCCCAGCAGACCACTCTTGGGGAAACAAAGACGCCAACCAAGCCAAAGAAACGTGTTCGATTCTCCGATCCTCGACCCGAGGCCTCTACCTCCTCCTCCTCATCAACCGGTCTCACTCCACATATTAAGCGTACTACACTGGCAACTGCTGCTCAGTCCTCCGCCCCCTCATGGCCTCGTTTACTTGCTGAAAAACCTCGAAGACGCGTATCACTTCCAACGACTTTAGCAGGGTCTCTCCCTTCTCCGTCTTTGACACCATCGCCAACAATACGTGTCTCTGGCGAATTTCAGATTCCTTCATTGCGTCAAACACTCGATGAGCGGACCAAGCGACGATTGAGAAGAAACCACATGAGTGAGGAGATCAACGACATTGATGAAGAGAAGAGATCAACGTCAAAAATGGTGCAACAAATACACGAGCTGAAGACTGAATTAGAATTAGCGAGGCAGTTAGGGAAAGAGGTTGCGGATAGCTCGAATGATGGTAGAGGGGACACGGTGAGAATTCAAGAATTAGAGAACGAAATCGGAAGACTCAAGGAAGAAATGCGGGAGGGGTCGATGACGGCTGATCCTTTTGTGACCGACGACATCTTCCACGACCCAACCCCGCCGCATTCAAGCTCCCAGAACGACAATGTTGACGACGAAAACCTCGTGGTCAGTGGTGAAGGTAGCGGCAATGTCCTTCGCGAAATCACTCAATTTCCCTTGGCTCCGCCTGTGATAGGAGCAGTAGTTCAAGCATCTATACCACCCTTCACCAACAGCGATGTTTTCCGCTCGGCTCGTTTGTCGCTGGAATACCTTTTTCCTGGGGAAACTGCTCTGGGTCTCGCTACAGAAGACCCGAAGCTAATAATTGACAACATGCTGGACCGATTACGGACCCTAAAAGCTCAAGCTCTATTGGCAGAAGAAGCACTATCGACTTCGAAAACCCAAGAATCCAATCTACGAAACCAGTTCAATGCAGTTCTCCAACAATTAGATCGTTCACGGAAGAATGCAGAGGCCATCTCTATTGTACAGTCAACAGAAAGGTCGAGAGCCGATCATGCAGAGAGCACGGCGCACAGCTTGGAGACAGTAGTCGAGCAGACAACACTCAGAGTCAAGGAATTAGAAAGTGATGTTGATGAGAAGCAGCGATCAATCCAGAAGCTCCAGGACGCTCTTGAGTCTTATAGGGTTGAAGTGGGGAAGCTAGAACTGTTGATTACTCAGATGGAAGCCGGACATAGTACTGCCTTGGCTGAACTTCGAGGCGAAATGGACGAAGCCGTTGCGGATCTTGAGTGTCACGTTGCAGCCGAGATTAACGGAAGACGAGCAGCTGAGAAAGAGGCAGTTGAGAGAGGAGAAAGAATTAAGCAGCTCGAAGCACTGGAACGAGAACTCAAGGACGCCGTCAATGAGAAACAAAAGATCATCCGGGCACTGGAGACCGAGGTTGGGGACGCTAAAGAAGCAGGAGAGAAGGAGATCGGGAGCTTGAACGTCGTGGTGGGAGAATTGGCGTCCGGTCTCGAAGGGGCAAAGGCCGATGTGGCGAAGATCGATCATGAAAAATCGAGGCTGATCAAGATGCTGGAGCAAGAAAAAGCTGCGGGTGTGAAAGCGGTAGAAGCCATCCAGGCGGAAATGGCGCAGTGTATGGAGAAGATCGAAGGGGTCAAGGAAACCCACCTCAAAGATGGTCAACAGAGAGGAGTAGAAGTGGCGGAGCACAAAGGTCTTTTGACGCCGGTCAGTGCGTGCAGATTCAAGGATGGGTTTAGGGAGGTTGAAGGATATGTAGAGGTAAAGAGAGGGAAGGTGAGGGGGAAAAAAAGGCCTGATAGTGGTATCGGGATTTTGGAAGAAGATGAGGAGGATGAGGAGATGTTGGATGCGTAGATTCTGAGAAAGGACATACTGATGGATTTAGTAGTGTTTTGGCGTCCGTAGATCAAATGGATGTGTAATAATCTGTACCACTTAGTCCCGATATTCCAAGTTTGCTGCGAGTCCTATTATTGTGAGCTATGTAGATCAACAGTGAACTATGGGTCGTGGTTTTGTCATAGGGCTGATCTCTGCCAAAATATATCCAGCCCTACCGCGAGAAGACCTCACTTCTTCGACTCGACTATTTGGCTTCAACACACATAGAAGAGACGTCACCTACAACTGGTTCTTCTAAGGGGGTTCAATCTACCCCTCCAACACACCTCCGTCCACGACATCCACCCCCCTCAACAGCACAACTCCACAAACATCACTCCAACACCCCCCGCGCCTCCCAAAAGGACCCGCGCACGTGCCAGTACCCCAGCTCGCCGGCGCCCAGCCATCGCGCACAACCCAAATTCCCACCAACCATGTCCCTCGTCCTCCTCTCCCACGCCTGCTCGCACCTCCAAAACGCCTCCCTCGCCCGCCTTGGCCTGACCTCCCTCCCCTCCACAACGCTCCTGCACACCCTGATGCTGCAGATGCAAAAATCCGGCTACCTCTCCACCGTCACCATCGGCGGTCCCACCCCGCCACCACCCAGCGCGCTCTCGCCTACCTTCTCATCCCAGCCGGAAGAAGAAGGAGATGATGAAGGGGCGGGCTCGGGCTTCGGCGGCCGAAAGCAGCTACCGGGGGCAGAAAGGTTGCTGGTAACACAGACGAATGTCTCTACGCGCCGGTTGTGGGTCGGCTTGAAGTACTACAATAACACGCCGGTGCTGTCGAAGCTGCAGATGGTGTCGAAGCCGACGCGGAGGGTGTGGATGGGGGTGCAGGATTTGGAGGGCTTGGTGTTGGGGGATCGGAGGGGGTATGTGAAGGGATTGAGGGCGGTGGGGGAGAGTATGTATGTTAGTACGGATCGGGGGATTTTGGAGGTGAGGGAGTGTGTGGAGAGGAAGACCGGGGGGATGTTGTTGTGTCGGGTTAATCCGGTTGGGTGAGTGGGAAGGGAGGAAGGGCTGGGAGATGGAAGGTGAGGATTGGAATGGGCATGTGGAACTACGAGACATATTGTGGAGTCTGGGGGTTGCATTAGAGGTGGGAATGGGGGATGCTTGTATATAAACACTCCAGATCTACTCGCAAACAGCCATTCTCATACTCTCCAACCTCTGCATGATTAACTCCCTTACTCATCGCAAAGGCCCTACCCCAGAATTAGCAGTTGGGAAGACAGCGTCACTGGGGCAGAAACCCATAGAATTGAAGCTCTCCTAACGCCCAAGGGTTAGCGTTCATGCCCATGCCTTTTCAACAATCCTTCCGCCAGCTTTCTGGAATTATGGTTTAGATTCTCGGGAGACAATACTCCCCAGCTACCAACCACTCCAGAATCTACAATCGAAAAGAAAAGAAAAGAAAGCTATATCCACCATCCCATATCCCATATGGAAAGCACCAAGTCTGGTGTGCACGAAACAGTGGCCTCTAATAATTCATCTGTTAGTACCGGGGGACAAAAGGGGAGTATATCCGAGTAGCGTAAATCAAATCGGCTTCCCTTACTCTTGAACAAGATTCTTCGCATAGGATTGGGTCTGTTTATGTAATCCATAGGAAAGAAAGTGGAAAGCTTGTTAAACTTGTAGTTGCATCAGCGAAATATTGGACTAGATAGTAGGATCCAGAGTCAAGTCAATGAATGTCCCGATGTCGAAGCGAAAACGTTGAGTCGGGAAGGTCCGAGAGTTGCAGGATCGAATCTAAGAGTTCTGGAATCTTAAGCTTGACATTGCTGATCACACATCGTGCCGAGCAATGGAGGGTTGATGTTAGTTTCCTATGTGCTCCAAATAAGATGGACCCTCTCGGATGTCAAGAAAGGTCATAGCTGCCCAAGTTGCCTCTTTAACTCATCCTGCAAGCTCATTGAATCTCGCCAAGAAATCCTGTTCAAAAGACTTGTATATAGGCTCAGGCAAAGTTGGCACATCACCGGGCGCCTCGAATATCTGACAGCTATCTGCTGGCAGTTCCCGTACAACGCCTGTATCTTCAGCCTCTACTCGTTGTGTAGAGGCGGCCATGTGCGGACCATAGCCCCTTGCTTCTCGGTCAATATCATCTGCTGCAAGCTCTTTCTTGGTCCAATAAGCACTGTGATCCTGTCCTTGAAGATCCCGCCTTTCTAGCTCGTAACCACAGAAGAAGTCCGGTTACGAGCGCTCAGAATACAAGAATTAGAGCAAAAATCATGCCTATCTTTGCGTCTATTGGGAGGCCTCTAATTATTGTGCTTTGAGGGCTGGAAGGCGAGAGGGCATCTTTGGGATTTGGAGGCAGACTTGCTGCTGCATCCGTTGGGCACGCCGCAGCAGTATTGGTTGGGGCATACTTGGCCCATTCGATGCTCGATGGCGAGATCCGTGCCATTTGGCTAGATACCTCCTCAAAGCTCCTACCTGTGAACAGTGGATCCGTTGGCAGTGACATATTACCGCCATCGATTACGAGACCTGAAACTTCAACTGATGGCCACGAATGAAAGCCTTGGGTGCTTACCATAGCCTCTGCTTCCTAATTGACCCATGAACTGATAGATGAGACCACCCGACCAAATTGAAGACATTGCACCGAATAGAATCGATATATCTAAAAAAGGGCGGACAAGGAATTCTCCTTTTCTCTCAAATGCTGTAGAGCCATTGAAAAAGGACAACCAACCATATGAGGCCATGAAAATTGGCACCGAATAGTTAGATGGTATGTTATTCGCATACTCGCTTATGTTCCCGTAGGGGAACATGTTGAGGCCCCAGAAATCGATGGTTTCGCTCTGATTGCCGCAATTGAGGTAGTCCGATACAGTACCTATTGTCGATACCGCCGGCCAGCGCAAATACTCGTAGATGGAGCTAACGTAACCGACAGGAATGGTTCGATAGTTCTTACGTCGAATGTGCGCTTTCACGTCACGGACGGCAGCTTTGACATAAGGCCCGGATGCGTTGGTGCCTATACCATTGGCAGCGTCATCCCCAATAACAAAGCCAAGTAGGTTGGAATAACTGTGCATTGCGTCAACCACGGAAGTATAGTGATCTAGTGATCGTACAGTACATCATTCCAAACAGGGTTAGTAGTGCTTAGGGTAAACCCAGGTGTCATAAGATCAATCAAGACATAGATGCCGGCGTTTGCTAGCTCGGTCATGCATCCAGAGTGATCCTGCGATGGGTCAATGCCGCACGTACGGACAACGTTAGTTTGCAACTTTTGCAGAAAAGGTATGTCGCGAGAGCAGCTACGGTCGCTGTCGAGGTAATCGTAAAAGGTAGAGTCATAATTGGGGTCGCTCACTGGGACGGCGGCAAGATCCTGAGAAACATAGCCAGAATCCGGGGACCAAGCTATGCAAAGATTCAGTTTTAGCTGATCAAGCGAAAGGGTGGTTCAGATACTTGCGTTGGTAGACGAAGCCTTTGAGAAAACTGCAGAGCTGAGCATTAGCGATGGAGAGATCAATGTCTTAAGATATAGGTACAGACAATTGACTTCCATTGTTTTGATAGAAAAACTTCGACCCCTTTGAATCACGGAAGATTTCGTAAGCAGATGATATCGGTCACCAGGTCATAAAGGTTTGCATCGAAGTTTACCTTGATCACAATCGGATCTATTGCCTGACTTTGGCCTGATCGTGGATAGATGATTGTCGCTAACAAGGAAAGCAAAATCAAAGGAATTCTTTCATAGAGCATGTTTAGCAGCCTACTTGACAGAGCAACTCTCGAAGCATTTCGAAGGAGGGGACGTTGAAACAATTTATGGTAGCAGTCAAACGCATCTGAGCCCTAGCTATTGTGGCGAAGTATGTAAAATTAGAAGAGGGTATCTTTGAAAGGATGACAATGGCAAGGTGCAGAATTTGTTTCAAAGTAACGATTCGTTCGATTATCGTGTTCATGTAGGACAACCGTTGCACGAACCTTAGCCAGATTCGCCAGACGCTCGCTTGAATAGAGCTCAGAATAAATGCTGTTCAGATTTCGACCCAACATTTCGTAGGAGGAACAAAAGAGATAAGCATAGAAAATACAATTGAGGGTCTGACCTGATTTGCTGCCATTTTGCCGGTCTTGGTGTATGTAACGCTTAGTGTTTTACCAGACCCTACAATGTGCGAGGGAGGAGCGAAAATGTGTGTTCACCCTTTAATACTTGCAGACGGTAATGGCAATGATAGAGCGTAAACCTACATGCTTTCTGTACCTAGAACTCCAGCTGGTACAATGCAACAAGGTATAGCCCAAAAGACCCCTCTACGGTATGAAAGTACACTCGCTATGCAGAGATCACCGCTGAAGGCGTATCACCACCCCCGTTGATGCCCTGTTTCTCTCCTTTTGTGCCCGAAGCCTTAGGACTTGCTACACTGCTCGCATCAGCCTCCACATTGGTGTCTTCTTGGGGGGTCTCGGAGTTTGGAACATGCGATGGCTCCAGGGCATCTTGTGAAGGTACAGAATTGCCCTCTACGTTCTCTTGGGCCCCGGGCTCAATAGTCCCTTCGCTAGCCTTGTGCGATGTCGTGACAGCAGTCTTCTTCGGCGGTGTCTTAGGTTCAGCCTTCTCGTGTGTCTTGCTAGCAGAACTCTGCGTAGGACGCATCATTCTCGCTAAAAACCCTCCATCTGCAGGTTTCGAGCCTGCGATACTTGTGCGTGCCTTTGTTCTGGGTGCCGCAGCAGATGGAGCTGGCAAGGATGCACGTGGTGGCTTCGGGCGGGGTTGTGGTGCCGCAGCTGATGCCCGGTCTTTGTTGTTGAGAGTCGAAAGATTGCTGGCGGTCGTGTGAGATGTGCCATTAGGAGGACGGGCTGTAGTTGTACCGCCAAGCTTTGCTACCGAAGCGGCTGTTGGTGCGGTAAGAGAAGCTGGAAGGCGGACAACGCGTGTTGGGGATTTGGGATGTGGTTTTGTGTGTGGAGAAGCAGGACCTGTCTTTTTAGTATGATTCGGGTTTGTCGAGGTTGAAGCCGGGCCAAATTTTGAAGCTGTTGTAGTAGACGCTTTGGGTGGCGCTAAAGATCGGCTCGATTTCTGAGCTGGTGCTTGTTTGGGGTCGTTCGCAGATGATTTGCTCGTAAGTTTGGCAGAAACTGTCTGCTCCGTCTTTGATACGGGCTGTTTCGTTGGTGTGCTTACATCTTGAGGGGTCTTTGGTGTTTTAGGGGGTTTGCTGATGATTTCGGACGAAGCTGCCATTGAAGCAGAGGGAACCACGGGGTTGTCTTTATTTGTTATGATTGGCGAAGGGCGGATTGCGGTAGATTTTGTGTTGGTTGTTGACGTTGTGCTAGTCTTACTTGCCTCTGTAGGCTGGCCGCCGTTGACCTTAAGGTGCGTTGAATGTATCTTGGGGTGTGATGGAAGTTTGCCGGGATTCGTGGATTCTTGAGCTTTCAAAGTCTCCGTCTTTGCAATCTCAGGCATCATATCTGCTTCCTGTTCGAATGCATGACCCTTCAAGAGATCACCAAGGCTTGTCCGTCTTTCTACCGAGGCAGCAACCTCAGACACTGCTTTCTCGTCCTTCGGGTCTGATGGGAGCAATGCAGCGGTGTCGTCCTCGGCCGCAGAGACAAGCTTATTAGAGTCTACGGCTACTGTATTGCTGCATCCGGTTCCCGGCGCTGCCTCGGTGTGCGTGACGTTGGGCTCCCGTGGTCCACTTGGAGTGTCCTCTTCTTTAACCTTGGCCAAAGGGTCCCCCAAATCTTTGGCTGAGCAAGGCAAAGTAGCACTGCCGTTTGCCCTTGGCTTCTCTGATATTCCACCATCCATACCGGTTTCAGGATCCACCTGGCCGTCTCCGCCCAGGTGCCCCTCAAAGTTATTGCTCGAATTTCTCAACGAAGGCGCCATCTGACCACTTCGCTCGACAGAGACGAAGCTCGTCCGTACCTTTGAGAATGGACGTGATTCGGTACTTGTTATGCTTTCTGATCCAGTTGGAGATCGTCCACGGGAGGGTGGTGATATGCGCTGGCTGTTCTCTTCGAACTTCCCCAGCAACTCGCGTACACTACTGGCTGATCGTCCTGACATGTCTGTAGATCAGGAAAGTCGTTAGCCAAACCGATGCTATCAACGGTAATGTACATTTTCTGGGTGTTGTGAACCAGGTGAAGACATTTTCTCGCTGGTAAATGGTAATATGCAAACACAGACTTGAAACGAAGCCAAGCGCGTCAGTCGCGCCGCATCGTGAATTGCCCGAGTTTCATCTCGATGAACCCATACTTACAAGTCTTCAGCGCAAGGACTGGTCACCGTCGCAAGCATTAGGACCCCGAGAAATGTTTCAAACGCAAGGAAAGCAAGAAGACATGTCATTCAATCATCTTGGGCGTTGGGCAGAAAGGAGTGTATTATATTTAAATTACATAGCGCATTCAGGAAATTTGTTTCTTATCCACCAATGGCCCCGCCCCATTCTAAAATGTGTAGAGGGGATACCCGAAGCTTTGCCACGAAAAAGCCTCAAGCCGCAAGCCAAGGTTGCTATCGTCTATAGTAATCAACAGAAAGGAACTGGCAATACGGGCTTGGAGAGCAAAAACCCCCTTTTGTTAATGACTATGAAGAAAGTTTCAACATTCATACTATCTGCTGTTGGAGATTTGCTTTGTTCCATCATATGTACAATCCAAAATAAGCTCTGAAAACCACGAGGACCAGACAACCGCCAGGCAATCTCTTCAAGATCTGAGCCCAACGAGGTTGTGCATCTGGCCTTGCCATCAATGTATACCTCGTTCATACATTAGATATAAGTGTACTATTTTGCGGCTGGTAGCGCGAATGACGTCGACTCTCAGCTGCCTTATAAAGCGTCGCAAGATCTTCAACGGAGTGCTCAAGGTACTGAAAGGTCGAGAAAACAGTGGAAGCACAGCAAATGTATACAGTAAGACCTGGCTATAATGATGTCCAATTTCCCGACTAACCATATCGTTACCAGAAGGATAGGTATCATTATAAAAGACGGGCATACATACAGATATCGTTACATGGAATATCGTTATAGATGGTCTTACTATAAGGTAGTGTTAATTGATGCAAGACTACTGGTGCATGGTCTGAGAATCCCTCAGCAGAAAGGGGCACATATGGTGGCATAATTGGATGCAAACAGGTGAGAACGGCGGCCACTGATTTTGCTTTGAGAAACTCTCCTGAAACATACTCGTATCATTGGATCAACTTATTCGAAATCCGCACGAATGCCATACACAGGCATTTGTAAGTATCGTTGAGTATCTTCTTGTTCTAATTGTCGGTTGGCCGTCCGTAGTCGATGCTCACCACCCATGGATGAGATACGAATGCTGAGCTGTCATTATTCCTCTGTGCTATCGTGTCTTGCATCCTATTTTGAAACGGCAGGCTAAGTGAGCTGGCCATTTGAACGCGTTTATAGGGCTGAGGATGACGCGCTTGTGACGCTGCATCGGCGGTTACACTCGCTGCCTCACAGAGTTTCGGAATCATTTCTTTTCATGATCTTCACTTTATCTAGTCATACCTTATATCGCTTTTTAAAAAGCCGCTTCGAGTCAACGCACGTTCGCGTTGCATAATGTCTGGACATACCGGCGAGGAGCGCCTATTGACCCTGTATGGACTTGCACACAGTGATACTGCCAAGATGAATTGAGGCTAACCAACAAATTTAATACAGCTATGCAGACGTACACTACTATTTCAGTGCGCCTACTCCCCGGCCACTTTCTCACCGGTTCGACAGAGGATCCTACCTGTACCTGTACCGGAATAGCAATGGCGACGGAGGCAGGTTGGAGATAGCTAACAATGTTGGCAAGCCGGAACAAGATGCTTTCACTGGTAGTGAGTGCTATCGCCTTATGGTGCAACATACTGCAAAGCTCACGCTCAAAACTGTACAGCTTTAGAATCCCCAACAATTCGGCAATCTCATAAGCATCCAACCTTATGCACCATAACGGTAGATGGCTACCAGAATCCACAAGCAGTTACTTCTTCACCCGTTAAATATCCAGAGCATCATTGGCGCCTTCCCAATACTGATCCTCGAAACGAGGGGAAATTCCTCTTCCGCCTGCACACCCTCGACGTCTATTTTTGGACAGAAGACGACGCCCATTCTTTTATCCGTACTGTTGGCAGAGTTGTCCAGCAACAGCAGCTGGAAATTCTCGATGTACCTCCAGCTCCGGCAGCTCACGAACAGATCATGAGTCCTGTGGTACAGCAGCTCGAAAATGTAGCAATAGAGGACCCAGCCTATCACAACGGACAGACTCGTAATTCCCGCACGACCTTGACGTCCCCCTCGCCTCTGTCGGCTGCAAGCGGGCATCTAGGAGCCACGAGAGATATTACGCTAAAAGTAGAGGATCCAGCGGCTTTCAAACCGCTTCCATACAATCCCGCTGCACCTCCAGCGCCAGAACCTATCAAACATCGCGAGAAAACTCCTCCGCCCCCGGAAGCTGAAGCAGGGACAGGACTTGCAGCGGCTGCACATCACGATCAAGCCCATGCAATATCTTCGTCTAGTCCTGCCCCAGCTCAACCACAGTTCTCGCAAAGCTATGCCACTGCTCACCACGATCCAACACGCACATCTTCCTACGCATCACCGTCGCCCTCTAGTAGGTACACGGCCTCTTCGCCGCTTGTACAAGGTCACCGTATTTCAAGTGCTTCTTCTTTACCAGGGCCTCCATCCCAGACCAGGGGGCCTTCATCTAGCCCATACGCAAATGCTCAGTCTTTTGGTCCACCCCCAACAAATCCGGGGAACTCGCCAATGGTACGTTCCCAGCAACTCACCACCACTTTTGGCCCACCTCCACAGGACCCGAACGCACATCTTTATGGTGGGGCCGAGAAGCCTCTGGACTCTCCAGCAACTCAAATTCTAGGAGACTCATACGTTAGTGGCCCGCCACAACCTTTACAGCATTTACAACCGCAATACGCAGACTATCTCGCATCCCATTCTCCACCACAGCGGCCTGTAGCTAGCCAATCTGACTATAAGGATGACCAATCTCGACAACATCATGGACACCATTCGCACGGCAACGAGTACGATATCCATAGTCAAGTATATCGACCTACCGAGGAAGAAGCACCTAAAGTCAAGCATCACAAAGTACCTGAAGCCGGAAAGGTAGATAAAGGCGTGAATCGGTTCTTGAAGAAATTGGAGAAAAAGCTTGGTTAACGCACCGGCTTTTCCACTGGATCTATCACCCTAGGCCACCAAAGCTCTACGTAACTCGGATACCTAAGTCTCTAGATCCTGAAACCAGAAGTACAAATAGAACACCAGTCTTGGGTTGGCAAGCGACCATGTAATGCTTGTCTGGACGAGTGCATTTTCATGGACGAGTTACATTGGGGCAACAGGGACAGATGCCGAACCATAAGCTGACGAGCACCAAGAAAATATACCAACAAATCCAGATCAAGGAATAAGGTTGTTATTGGGATGAGATGAAAGCACCGATGCTACTCCCACAAGCAGGCACCCCCTTCGTTTCCATTGACGAACCAAACAAATTCGCACTGTTCCTTGTTGATTGCCTTAGGTGGTCTCTCTGTAGAGGTATGGGAGGCATTTGGTGGACGTCACTATTTGGCTTGAACCCAGGCAGAGTGCAATGTACTTTGATATACTAGGTTAAAGACATCGGAATTGTCTTGAATAGTTACTGGAGATATGGTATACTGACAGAAAAGAATGCAACTTTGGATTTGGAATATATAGCAGAGCCATTGATTCATACCCTACAATTCACAGACAGAGCAAACACCTTGAATGAATTGCCATTGAAGATGAGGAAATAGTCCCATCAAAATCCTTGTGCTAGCTAGGGTACGAATAATACCGTCTTTTCTACAAAAGACGTGTTTAAAACCTCCTAGCGGCTTTTTTGCTTCGTTTTATTGGTCTTTAATTATGTAAGCTGGGTAAGTAGGGAGGTTCACCTTGCTGTTGACCGATGACCTCGCTGTCGCCAGTACTAACCTGCTTGCAGGTTCCTTCCTACCTACCTCCTACCTCCTATCTTCAGCAATGCCTTCGCAACGTGACGATAGACCTTTAAATCAGCTTGTCGCCGATAAGCTATACTCGTATGCACGGGGTTTCCGCGCAAACTGGGTTTCTGCGCACTCTAACCTAGAAAGGTTAGCAACAGATAGTATCGGGTTTAGCGTGCTAAAAATGGCACTAATATAAATAGTTTTAGTTAGCGTGCGCGGAAACCCCGTGCATACGAGTACCCAGGGGCCAGGGCGTTGAGATCGATGAGGAGAAGCTATGTGAAATGAAGAATAGACTATTGCAGGAGGAAATTGCCATGGCTAGGCTAAATCCTTCGAGCGAGGACACCCTCAACGAGTATTTGAATAGCGTCATCGACGGCCAGGTGCTTTTGGAGCTTCCTTTACATGGTGAAGGGGTCGATCTGCAGGCCAATTAACCCTCTATAAGTTGCTACTATAAATATAAACCACCCCTGTGTTTAAAACATCCTTCAAGAAACGAGTTTAAAACACGTCTTGAGCTAGCCTAAAGAAGATAGTCAAAAAACATGTTTTAAACAGGTTCGCACCCTAGTGCTAGCCTTGCCCTTTCTCGCTTGCACAGAGAAGCGAGTAGGCGCGACAAGCAGCACCTTCCCGAGAACACACCACTGAATGTTTCATCTATCTACTTTCTAATAATTCAATCATATGATTCTTACATGAATGACCTGCGACGATATAAAGACAGGCTCTACTCAGCTGATGCTCTTTGAACAGCCATTGAGCCAATCCCCACCATAAGCACCTGGGCCAACAATTTCGATTTCTCATTTGTGCGTATTTTAATGCGGTGTTGGATTTTCTTGCGCTTCTCCTCAACTTACCAGGGCCGACGGTGAATACGAATTATTTAAATGTCGAACAACATGGCCGCGAACAATGGGGATGGCAAGGAAATCCTGGCATGGTAAGATATCATACATTGAGTAGACAACTCCCCTTCAGCTTATAACTAAATAGGTATGGACTTTTACCGGCACGAATAGTAGACCTTGTCGGCGATTATGCCGGCAAGGAACTCTTCCTTGTCGAGGGAGACTCTTTACTTTTGAGGTGTTTTAGTGACCCCAAACTAGACTTTGATGGTATGTACTCCTGTTTCCTTCAAAACTACCCTACTACGAATTGTTCTATCTAGAGTACCATAAAGCCCCCAGCGCGGCGTTGAGGATTCCCACCGCAGAGGAATGTCTCTCGTGCATGGTTAATCTCTCTATAGGCGGGTTCCAGCTATTACATGCGGCATATGCCGTGGAATACTTTCTCAACGGCCTCGTGCAAAGGAAATGCAATTTTCACATTGTATTTTTCGAAAAGCACGAAGAGCTATGCATTCCTCGGGGCACATCCGCTTCGAACAGCAACAAATACACCCTAGCTAGGGCTGCCATTATCCGGCACCTTTCAGTTCATCTTCGAAAATCACGGCCTTCTATTGAACTGCATGTGTTTCAATCGCTGAATGACCCTAAATTTCTACGTTACTTGAACGTGTCCGGCATATATTTTGTAATGTGTCACGATGGTGCTAACCCTGTCCCGGCATCCGAGGACCCTTCGATCTTGGTCAAGTCTGAGGCAGAAAGAAACCGGATTGAGAGTCGAGAGACTTCGAGAAAGGTCGCTTTCAGAGGAATGATCTGCTGGCTGATCAATCAAGGTTACAATGCAGCACTCATCAATGGGCTTGAATGGGCAGACACCAAGGTCATGACTATGGTTGTGGAGGGTTTACGCCGCTCAAGGCTAACACTCAATGTATTACGAGATACTGCTCCTTCCCGAAGCTCGCAAGATCTTCTGTTTCCGGACGACTTAGAGTCACGGCTATCAAGGTTGGAAATCAGTAATAGATCAGAAGGTGGTCGTGGTGGGAATAACTTTACTGAAAGGATTCTCTTAACCATCTTCACACTTGCCCAAATACTACGGGAGGATTCCACGTTCCAGGAATTAGCTCTAGCGTTTCTTATTCATACAGTCCTGATAGAAGAGGTGCCCATCTCTAAACGACGACAAAACTGGACATCGATGAAGGGGGACTCAGATATGCAGGTTGTCAAATTTCTTTCGGCATTTGCCGCTGCATCAGGACGCATTATGCAAGACGATTCCTGGAGAGGGGCCTTGGAGAGCAGGAACATGCTGTGCGACATCGTTGATTTGGTAGATGGACGATTGTTCTGTGGAGTTGTTCATCAGATGGCCGAAGGATACAATGAGAGTAATCTCTCGCCAGAGATAATATCCAAGCTCGGCATCCTTACGCAGGCGCTTTACTCGAGTTCTGGCATTCGGCTCCGATCCGACATCAATGGAAGTACTCCTGACCACACAGTGACTGCGTTGGAAAACCTCGATCTCCAGGATAAATCTCGCAACATATCAGTCCTACCTTTCTCAAGTCGTGTATTTGACAAGCATCTAGCATCAATCAGCATCTCAGTCAATGATTCTAGGTTACCTGAAGGTCAGTCTGCAAGAATCTTCCGCGAGGTTTCGCACTGGCACAATGCCAAGCGCCGTCTTGATGCAAAGATTGCTCCGCCTGTCTCGGATAGGGAAAAGTCGCGAGCCTTGAGAAGAAACCAATTCTTCATGGCCGAGATGCAAGCTTACGCGGCAAGCTTGACAAATGCAGCAGGTACGTTAAGTATTTACTCAGGCAAGACCTCAAAGTCTACTGATTAGATGTCTCGGTAGGTAAAATATTAGAACCAGAAATCGTTACAGTCTCTGAGTCTTCAAAAGTCACGAAGACTTCCCAAGAACCACAAAGATCTCAAACTTCAAAGACAAGTTCAAAGGGTAAGGGAGCCGGAAAGAAGGCGCAGATGCTCGAAGATATAGCCGCTAGCAAAGCCGCCAAAGAAGGTGAGAATGCCGAAAAGACTTTCTCGTCATGGCAGACTGTACGCAAGAGTTTTGATTCAGAACGCCTTCTTAGATCAAAATATCTTAAGACAAAGGCCTACCTGAGAGACCTTCCTCAGTCCAAGCGGGTAATCCTTCAGGCTGAGATTGAATTTTACTTAGTCGTAGTACTGCTCGATATCTATAGAGGTCTTTGCAAAATGAATAGAGACGAGGACAAAACGAGCAAGGAAGAACTTTTCGGTATCGCAGGATTGGTTTGGGACCATATCCGTAGGCTTTCGATTTCTACCAAGGGCTTGACTAAGACGATTGCGGACTATATCAAGCAAATTGTGAATCTTCTTGGATTACCAGCAGTCGACATCGCACCGCCAGCCGTAGACCGAAAGCTCTCTTTCCATCCCAATCTTCGACTTTCAGACACAAAAGAGCTCTCGGTATCCCTAAATCCACAAGACTTTCAACTTCTTCATTGCGGGTAATCTTTCTTCTATTGCTCCTTCAAAGTAGTATTGCTAAATGATAGCTAGTCCTTACATGGACCGGAATCTAGATTCTGCGCCAGATCCTCGCGTACCTTTCGAACCCGATGGCTGGCAAAGGAAAGTCCTAGATGAACTAGATGCCGAACGAAGTGTATTTGTTGTGGCACCCACCAGTGCTGGGAAGACCTTCATCTCTTTCTATGCCATGGAGCGCATCTTACGCGCCAATGACGACAGCGTACTAGTCTATGTTGCACCGACAAAAGCATTGGTCAATCAGATTGCTGCTGAAATCCAAGGACGGTTTAAGAAAACGTACAAGCATGCGGGTAAATCAGTCTGGGCCATCCATACTCGTGACTATCGGATAAATAATCCATCCGGGTGCCAGATTTTGGTTACTGTTCCTCACATACTGCAAATCATGCTCTTGTCGCCTTCGAATGCCAAGACTTGGTCGCCAAGAGTACGATACATTATCTTCGACGAGATCCATTCCATTGGACAAGCAGAAGATGGTGTCGTATGGGAGCAACTCCTACTCTTGGCTCCGTGTCCGATAATTGCGCTGTCGGCGACTGTTGGTAATCCTGGGCAATTCAACTCTTGGTTGGCATCTACGCAGCAGTCATCTGGATTCAAGTTGACCATGGTCACCCATCAACACCGGTACTCCGATTTACGAAAGTTCGTTTTTCATCCACCAAAGAAATTTTCTTTTCAGGGCCTAGCAGAGAAACCTTCCTTTGCCACTCTTGGCTTAGATGGGGTTCAGAACTTTGCGTTCATGCATCCAGTGGCAAGCTTGGTAAACAAATCTAGAGGTGTACCTGATGACCTTAGCTTAGAGGCAAGAGATTGTTTGACCCTGTGGTGGGCAATGGAGCGGCATAAGACAAACGACTATCCGGTCGACAAGTCGCTAGATCCTTCCAAGCTACCGAAAGTGATCAGAAAAGCTCACATCATCGATTGGGAGAAGGCCCTTAAAACTCTTTTGAAGGAATGGATGAACGACCAGAATTCTCCATTCGACAAGGTCTTGGAGGATCTTAGTAAACCTTTAGACGAAGATCGTGGTGATGGAAACCAGATCTCGAAGCGTCAAGCTACGACTGCAGCCACGGACGATTTTATGGATGTCGATACCGAAGATCTATTACATACTACACTTCCTCTAATATGTAGGCTTCATGAAAGAGATGCGCTTCCAGCAATTTTCTTCAATTACGAGAGAACGAAATGTGAAAAAATCTGTAAAGCGGTCTTGATGCAATTGGTAGCCGCAGAGGAAAAGTGGAAGGAGAACAGCCCGTCGTGGAAGGCATACCTCAGCGGCTGGGAGCAATGGAAGAAAGACAAGACAAAATTTTCCGCAAAGAAGGCACCAAAGATCGTTCCCAAGAAGAAAGGAAAAGGAGATGATGATGATGATCCAACCTCAAAAGCCGATAGAGTACAGGATGCAGCAAATGATGAAGCAAGTCCTTATGCGAGTTTTGATCCCGAGGCCCCAGTCGACGGCTTTCATTTTGCAGCAAAGCAGAAACTCGAGACCGCGGAGTTAGCCCAGCATTTCTGGCAGCTTAGACGAAGAGGAATCGCTCCGTGGCTCATGGACGCATTGACCCGCGGGATTGGTGTTCATCATGCTGGAATGAACCGCAAGTATCGTCAAGTGTAAGTTAAAATTCGCCGTCCTTGCTCGCTCTCGTACACATGCGTCTCTTTTGTTGCTCCAATTATGATCTCCCAGTGCAGCTATCCTAATTGCTATCGGACTACTGACATCAATCTTAGTGTCGAAATGCTATTTAGAAAAGGGTATCTCCGGGTCGTGATCGCAACGGGAACTCTAGCTCTTGGTATCAATATGCCGTGCGCTACTGTGGTTTTCTCGGGTGATAGTGTTTTTCTAACGGCCCTCAACTTCCGACAGGCAGCAGGTCGTGCTGGACGTCGAGGTTTTGACCTACTCGGGAATGTCGTCTTCCAGAATTTAACTACGGCGAAGGTCTGCCGCCTGTTAAGCAGTAGGCTGCCGGACTTAAATGGTCACTTCCCTGTCACGACTACACTTGTGCTTAGACTGTTTTCGCTGCTCGAGGAGTCGGGCGAAAGCCCATACGCTGTACGAGCAATTAATTCCCTGTTATCGCAGCCACGACTGTATCTAGACGGACCGGCATTCAAAGACCAAGTGCTACACCACCTTCGATTTTCCATCGAATATCTTCGAAGACAGAGCCTTCTGAGTTCTCAAGGCGCACCAATCAACTTTGCTGGTCTGACATCCCACCTATACTTCACAGAAAACTCGAGCTTTGCGGTGAATGTACTTCTTAAAGAGGGATTCTTCCATGAACTATGTTCCGATATCAACGAGAAAACGTCCAGCGTTCTTCGATCGTTAATGATTGTCTTAGCCCATCTCTTTGGACGGAGGCCGTGCAGGGAAGCTGACCAGGAATATATCGAGAATGTTGTGAAGCGATCCCCCTCGATCGTCTTCTTACCTCCACTGCCTCCTCAAGCAGCACGCATACTTCGCCAACACAACCAGGAGACGCTTCAGATATTCACGACGTATGTCAAGACGTTTGTTGATCAACATATCAAAGAGGATGACTGTAAGCTGCCATTGACTGGGGTCGAAGCTGGAGGTAGTAATGCCGATGTGGCACTCGCCGGCACTCTGCCGCCTACGCGGGTTAGATCTGCCTTTGTCGCTTTATCCGGGCATGGAGATACGTTCGACACCATTTCGGATTTATGCCGCACGACGCGTGGAGGGGTTTTCTTAGAAGAAGCTGTGATACCCCATCTGGATGTATATCCCGACGAGTCGAAGACTCCACTGAATGCTTGTAAGCGTCCGATGTTACTTGTTGTGTTTTATGCGAACAAGGTGCTGACACATGAAACACAGATCTGTATGATTTCTATATGCACGGAGATGTAGACGCTATTGAAAAAGCAAATGGTGTCCGCAAATCAGACGTGTGGTTCTTGCTGAATGGTCAGTTCCTATAACTTCCTCCCTATCATCTCTTCATCCTGTGTTGAGCTGATTGGTTCACTCTTGGTTAGACTTTTCAATGGTGCTGGCTACTATCACCACAAGTCTAGCCAACTTTCTCAAGCTTCCAAACTCCGATCTCAGTATGCTCGACATAGTCGGAGAGGGCGATGAGCAAAATGCCCAGGAAGATGATAAGTTTGCAGCAGACGTACCAGATCTGACAGATGGCAGCAGTGTGACCAGCACGCAATCGGAGCGGGGAAAGGCACTCGCGAATGTGCCTGTTTTTTCAAAGGCTCGTACAAAGAAGGTTGCCGATGCTTGGGATGATAATGATGATGATGTCGATGATAACAATACCCACGAGACCACGAATGGAGGATTGGATGAAAAGAATGCTCCTGATCTGAACGGCCAAACGGTCGATGAGATTGAAGAGGGATTTTTGAAGGTTTATAAGGCGTTGTCGAAGCTAAAGTTGGAGTTCGATGAGAAGTTCCATGCTATGTTTGCATAGACTTGCTTTCTGGAAGCAAGAGGTGGGGATATCTGGAATCAACACCGAAATGGCATAGACGATAGAAAGGGTGTATGATTCTAAACCATGGCGGTGTGCTGTTGCTAAATATGATGAAGTGCGACCATGAGCGCCGAGAAAAGCCTTTCAGTCAAGACTTTTGAACAATAGATGAGAGCAAGGTATTTCGTGGGACCGTGACATACGCGTGCTGCAGAGCTGAAGCAGTAAGTGCTTAACGAGAGGAAGGTACCTTATTCCGTAGAGAGTAGAGAGTAGATAACGTGACACGCGTTGGTAAGTATCTATTTTGGCGTTGCCCTAAAAAGTCGGCGATTGGAATGCCGACAATCGTTGGAAGGTCTTGACTTCTACAAGGCATTGTTCATTCAGGATGGCTTCCAGATCCTTGCGCATTGGCCTTTTGCCCGGGGATGGCATCGGGCGTGAAGTCATACCAGTCAGTACCCTCATCAGAACAGAATCTGAAATATATCCCGTCTAATTCACACAGGCAGGTCGACGAGTCCTCGAAGCTATCTCAACCTTTTTTAACCTCAACTTTTCCTTCGTAGACCTCCCCGCTGGCTTCGAAACCTTCCAACAAACAGGCACTGCCCTTCCCGACAAGACCGTCGAAACTTTGAAAAAAGAATGCGACGGCGCCCTCTTCGGAGCTGTGAGCTCCCCAACCACAAAAGTCTCTGGCTACTCCTCCCCCATCGTCGCCCTCCGAAAGAAGCTCGACCTTTACGCCAATGTCCGGCCCGTCAAGACCACCCCCTCATCAAAAGCCCAGATCGACCTCGTCATCGTTCGCGAAAACACAGAAGATCTCTACGTAAAAGAAGAGTGCACCTTCGACGCCCCCGACGGCTCCGGCAAAGTCGCAGAAGCGATAAAACGTATCTCTGAGCGCGCAAGCCACCGTATCGCTACAATGGCTGGTGAGATTGCGTACCGTCGCCAGAAGACTAGGGATACAGGCGTGCAAAGCGTGCACTCGAAACCTCTGGTCACCATAACCCACAAATCAAATGTTCTCTCCCAGACCGACGGTCTCTTCCGCGAAACCGCCCGTGCCGCTCTCGCCGACCCCAAATACGCCCATCTCGCTGTCGAAGAACAAATCGTCGATTCCATGGTCTACAAACTCTTCCGCCAACCATCCGCCTACGACGTCATTGTCGCGCCTAACCTGTACGGAGACATCCTATCCGATGGTGCCGCAGCACTCGTGGGTAGCCTAGGACTCGTACCAAGTGCAAACGTAGGTGACAACTTCGCGATTGGGGAACCCTGTCACGGCAGCGCACCAGACATCATGGGGAAGGGCATCGCAAATCCAATCGCAACAATCAGGAGCGTTGCGCTGATGCTTGAGTTCATGGACCAGGAAGCGGCTGCGGCGAAGATCTATGAGGCTGTGGAGGGCAATCTAGACGACGGCAGGTTGTTGACGCCGGATATGGGGGGGAGGGCTGGGACTGAGGAGGTGGTGGAGGATGTTTTGAGGAGGTTGTAGGATGGATGGATGGATGGATCTGTAAACTGGTGTATATAGAATTAGAAGGCATATGTCTGGAAGGTTTGGGGATTGTGGATCGTCGTGACTTGAGCAATGGTGTGACATAGTTACGTGTGATAGACTCTTGACACATATATAAGCTGCATCCTCTGGCCAAATCATCTACTTCTTCAACATCTTTCGAAAACCACCACCCCTAACCTAAAACTTCTGGAAGATGTTGACTCCATGATCATAACTTCGACTCGAAAACCAAAACTCAGCCCCCGTACCAAGGAGGTCTCCACGACTATAATATCTATCTGATCTGATAAACTTAAATACCTCTTCGATTAATTCTCTTACTCGACATTCGTAGCATACCATCCCCTCTGCCTTTTAGCCATCAAGAAAAAAAACATGGGTTTTATCTAACTCCCTTATGGAAAAGCCGATCATTGCCAAAATCCCAAATCTTTTCCTCTTGTATCCTCTCTCGTCTAGTCTATTCTATATCCAAAGAACCCCCCTTCCACGCCCCTTCGTATCTACAAACCCCCCCCCTCCCCCCCGGCTCCCATCAATCTACATCATCATCTCCCGGCTGGAACCCCCCTCCCCCATCTGCCATCTTCCCATGCACACCCCCTTCCTTCGCCTCCAGCCCCTTCACTTCCCCCTCGTCAACATCGTCTTTATGCAACAGCGTGAACACGACAACGAAGTATACCTCATCGGTTTCTTTGTTTTTGAGCACATATCTTAGCGAATCCTCGCCGCCGAGATAGCCTAGGACTGAGAGGGAGAAGCCTGGGAGTTTTAGGGAGAAATCTGTTGGGTGCGTGAGATTGTTGGGTTTGATTCTCCTGGGTGTAAGTGGGTAGAGAGTGCGACGAACCATTGAAATCTAAATAAGGGTTGAAAAAATCCCCCCAATACACCCTTCCCCCTTCCCACTCCCAGGACTTCTTGTTCTCCTCTATCAAAAACCACTTCTTCCTCGCATCCGCCGTCTCCGGCACCCTCAATCGCTCCCTTGCCTCCTCCCCATCCCCCTCCCCTCCCTCCTCAACCCCCTTTTCCTCCCCCATATTTACCCCACTAACCACCCCATCCCCCTTCCCGCCCACCTTCGGCCCCACTCTCAAAACATTGATACTACTCAATGCATTCCCATACAAAGACGGTTTATCCGCATAAACGTCCCCATCGAGTCCTGGATCAATGGCCCATTTTACGATCTTGAGCGCTGTGCCGAACCCCGGGGGGAGGCGGTCACGGACGGGGTGGTCGAAGTCGTTGCCGAAGACGAGAGAGTCGCCAGGGATCGAGGTGTGTGGGAGGAGAGAGAAGGAGATGGAGTATTGGTCGTGGGTGTGTGGGGGGTGAGAGAAGTAGGGAGATGTGGTGGGGGAGTCGTGGGGGAGACCTGAGGGTGGAGGGGAGGTTAGTGGGGTATTCCAAGGGGGGGGGGATGGTAAGGGGATGAGGGGAGGTACCGCGGTAGTTTTGGATGCGGACGGAGATTGAGGCTTTGCAGAGGGGAGAGGAGATGTGGGTGGGATGCGGGGTGTTTACGTTGACGATTTGGTGGGTAGAGGGGTCATAGCCGGGGCCGGCGGTGACGCGGAGGAGGTACTTGTCTGCCATTGATGGGATGGGTGGGAGAGAAGGCTGGCGGCGGTGATTGCCAGTGTATGTTACATGGTGAAACTTGCAGGATAGGTAAGAAAGAGGGTTTGAACGCTATGGCGTCATTGTTTACAGTTTGGAACGTCACATGTGAAAGACCGTTTTCTCCGTATGATTTGCGCAGCCCAAAAATGTAGCTTGCTTTTAAAGTAGCAGGGTGGTTTTTCTTTCGGGTTAGGGGGTGTCCAATTTGGAAGACTCCAGGCTAACAGATGTTCAGCAATTATGAAAACAGGAACTGAGTGAGAACAAAATCCCAGTAAACGCGATATCCAGATTCCAGAGCTGAGATATGACAGCATAGAGATGGCAGCCAACATCGCACAGCTCGTATAGTAACATCACGAACGCCCAGTACCACTAATTGTCAGGCTGGATTTGCCCCCCTGGCAGAAGATGAGGCCTCCTGAGACCATGAATGCCACAAATCCTCTTTGCAGCCGCCAGTACCTTACTCTTAGCCCCTCAAATTCCCGGTCTCTTCGCCACCCCAAACAATCATCGCCTCCTCTCAAACCAACTTGTCGCCCCCAACGCTGCAACACTCTGATCCATCACGAACTCGCCTACATCAAGGTATTTGCCGACCCACTTTTGGATTTCTTTGCTATCCGAAAGCTTTTCTGATTTGAGACTAGGGCTGCCGTCCCCATTGAACAGGGTAGAGTTAGCTATCGATCTCAAGTTCCTAAGCCATGCTGTGCTTTGTTCATGACCGAGGGCCAAGGGCTCAGGGGATGGACGGAATGGCATACGTGAGGCCTGTTGAGCGCTTGACGCCCGCGAGGAATGCAGATACTGTTCGAGGTATTAACATACGCTTATACATCGACTTGGATATAAGACATACAGAGGACTAAGTCAAACGCGTAATGGGTCAGTCGACCGAGCTTGATTTACATCGTAATCAGTCCCTAGACTCTTGGTAGAGAGAAGGAACAGAAACCCACCATCGTGGCTATGAGGTGACAATAGAGCTGTAGATACTGTTGTACTTTTGGAACGAATTGAAGTGTACACTGAGATCAGCGACTCTTTAGCCCAATTATTGAGTTGGCAGATTCGAGGAGCAATTTTTTGCACACAATCTGATCGTGCTGTTGTGGTCTTGCTGTCGAGTAGTACTAGGTATGAGAGAAGAATGCCTCACTGTGCACCCAAGTTAATCATGCGGGTCACGCTACGAGGTGATGCTTTAAAGTATTGGAAATGGCCACCGTACAGCCTTAAGGGCCAACGTAGCTGATTACATAAGCACTTATATCTATCATATATTTCAATATATATCTTATAATCATTCTATTCGC
>JAABUU010000401.1_pt1 | contig 100257 bp, 118 predicted proteins | sample 5559301 | NCBI WGS metagenome assembly JAABUU01 (sample SAMN10711884, study PRJNA513360) | rock metagenome | isolation source: Antarctica rocks | place: Antarctica: Victoria Land, Richard Nunatak white | reverse complement strand
GCGGCGCCGGCCGGCGCCAGGCCGGCCGTGGCATCCAGGCGGCGCAGCTCGACGCGCGGCGCGCGCGGCGCGCCGGCCCCGGCGCGGCCGCCGGCGGGGGCGGGCGCTGCGCGGCGCGCGGCCCGCCGCGTCAGCAGGCAGCGGCCGCCGGAGGGCCGCCAGCGGCACTGACATGCCAGTGTGATGCGCACGGCACATGGTGGGCCGGGAGCGGTGCAGAGCGCGAGCTGCGGCGTGGCTACAGCAACAGTCGGACGCGCGGCCTCAGACGGGCGGGGCCCGGCAGAGCATCAGAATGAAGACACGAAGCAGAGGAGCATGGGGAGCGAGGGCGCGCCCGGCACGGCAAGCACGCCGCCGGGGCCCCAGCCCGCGCGAAACGAGCGGCCCAGCAGCAGCCCCGCGTCCAACAGGCTGCGCGCCGCGGCCGCCTCCCCGGCGCCCAGCGCGGGCGGCCGGGCCTCACGCGGCGCCGCCAGCGCGCCCGCGCCCGGCTCGCCGCCGCCGGCGGGCGGCGCCAGCGCGGGCGGATGCATCGCGGGCGCGGCGCGCAGCCACGCGCAGGGCGCCGGCGCGGGCACGCGCGCCGCGGGCGCCTCCGCCGCCTCGGCGTCGTCGCCGGCGCCGCCCGCGGTCGCGGCGCCGCCGTCCAGCCGAGCGTCCGCGCCGGCGGACGGGCGGCGCTTGCGGCGGGCCTGCCGGCCGCCGCCGGGCGCAAACCCCGGCGGGTCGCGCATGGCCCCCTCCTCGCCGGACGGCGGGAACAGCTCGGAGCGCAGCTCGGCGAGTGCGCCGGGCGGCAGCGCGAGCCGCGCGGGCAGCGCCAGGGTCAGCGACGGCGACGCGGCGGCCGCCGCGGCGTCGGCGCCGCCGGCCGCGGCGGCCGCGGCGGCCGTGGCCGCGGCCGCCTCCTCGGCGGCCGCCGCGCTGCCGCCGCCGTCGTCGCTGAGCCGCTCCATGGCCTCATCGCCCTCGCCCTCCTGCAAGCCAGGACCTGCCTGCTTACTTAATGCACTCTAGCCGGCTTTGGCCGGCGGCTCGCCAAGCCAAGCGCTCAGCACTGGAGCGCCGCCGCTCCAGTACACAGACCTTGCTCGGCAGCGTGGCAACACCAAGCTAGTGTGCCTCGTATGCACAGCGCATCAGTTGGCGTGCCACGAGCATGCAGGTCCAAACAGGCTAAAGGCATGCCCGCAGCAATGCAGAAGCGTTCAGAAAAGTGGCAGCGCTGCATGAACGCGCGAGCCTTGAGCCTGCTGGTCGGCGGGGCTGCAAAGATGCGGCCAAGCCTGTCAGGCGGAGCGCGCTGGGGAGACAGGGTGCGCGGCGGAGAGGCGACACCAAATTTGTTACAGCCACCAGCTCATGCCAGCCCTGGTAATGCACACAGCCCTGCTCCTACCGCGCGGGCCGCCCCACAGTCCAGCCGGCAGGCAGGGGCGGGCATGGAGCGGCCTGGCGCTCCTGCATAGCCTCTTCCTCCTCCTCCTCTTCTTCTTCATCCTCATCCTCATCATCTTCGTCCTCGTCCTCATCAGCGTCCCCTTCCCCGTCCTCCATGTCCTCGGCGCGCTCAGCGCGGGGCGGGCGCCTGGCGCCGCCGCCGCGCGGCGGCGGCGCGCCCGGCGCGCCGCCGCCCGCCACGCCCTCGTCGTCGGAGTCCTGCAGGCCGTAGCGGCTGAAGTGCTCCACCTCGAAGCGCCACACGCCCTCCTTGGCGTCGTAGCCGACAAAGCGCGCGCCCTGCGCGGCCATGCCTTTCCCTTCACTTCTCTCCAAGATAGGTCACAACGAAATATCGAGCCTGGGCCCCAAGCAGGCCGACACACCCTTGCGCTGCTGCGCGCGCCCCCCTGGTGCGCGGACCGGCGCAGCGCGCGGCGCGCGCCGCACAGCAACGGAAGCTGACAGCCCACGGGTTCGGTGTGGGGTTACCCCTCAGTCCATGCCAAGCAGCCCGGCGCGCGCAGGCAGCGCGGCGGCGCCGCGCAGCCGCGCGCCTGGCCGGCCACGGCCGCTGACCCCGAGTCCTGAGCCCAGGGCTTCCCTAGAGCCGGCGCGCCTGGTCGGCCACGACCTTGCGCAGCTTCTTCTTGTAGCGCTCGATCGCCTCCGGGTCCGTGGTCGGCCGGTGCGTGGCCTTGTCCATGCGGTACACCTGCCGCGCGCCCGACGCCGAGCGCGTGAGCGCTTCCTCGCGCGGCGCCCCCGCGCGCGCCTCTTGGCACGGGTCAGGCCGGGCCTGCGCCCCAGCCCGCGCCGCGCCCGCTGGGCAGGCCGGGGTGCGCGCTAGCCGCAGCGCCGGCGGCCCGGGGCATGCACGAAGGGAGCGCGCGCAGTGCGCTGCGCCGCTACGCTGCACCACTGAACAGGCTTCAGGCGACGGGCAGGCACAAACGTGCGGCACGAGCGCTGCACTGAGAGTGCGCCCTCTCTCTGGCGCGGCACTCAGGTACCTGTCATGATGGCGCCGGTGCTGGGGGTAGGGTTCATGGCAGACCCCCTATGCTGCTGGTGCGCCGGCTGCGGGAGGCGGGGGCCCCGCGGGCGCGCACGTTCATCAGCGTCACCTCCGCCGGCCGGTTCAGGCCCTCGCCCACGGGCGGCCGGTCGGCCTCCTGCAGGTACACCTGCGCGGCGCGCGCCGCCCTCACGCCCAGCGCCTCTTGCGCAAGTCCCACGCGACACGCCCGTGGCAGCCAGGCGCGCCTCCCCAAAGATGGGGCACAGGGACGAGGCAAACAGCCAGGTAGCTTGCGGCCCTGTGGCCCGCCCACGCGACGACAGCGTCCAGCAGGCGGCGGCGCACGGGGGAAAAGAGAACCTTGGAGGACTGGTCGGCGGCAGCGCCAGGCAGAGCGCACGCATCCATAGACCCCTTGCCCATGCGCACGGTGGCGGCCAGCCCCCAGGGGCGCAAATGGGCAAAGGTAACAACTGCGGACCGGCCAGCGTGAGCGCCGGGGAGTGGGTAAGGTTAGGGTGGGACGCGCCTCCACGGAGCCCTTGCCCAGGCGCACGATGGCGTCCAGGTCCAGGCCGCGCACGTCCACCGGCTCCAGCCAGCGCACGCGGCCCAGGCCGCGCGCGCACACCGCAAAGTTGGCCACGGCGCCGAGCGCGCCGGGCTCCGCGCGCGCCATCGCCGCCAGCTGCGCCAGGCCCGGCTCCAGGAAGTACGCGTCGCGCGTCAGCCGCGGCAGCAGCCGGCCCACCTGCGCGCGCGGCCCTGGTGCTCTTCAGCTTCCCGGCTTCATGCCGCCCGGGCGCAGGCCACCGGGGCAGGGCGCCCGGGCGCCGCCTGCAGACCGCGGCGGCGTCATGCAGGCGACGGATGTTAGGGTCGGCCATGGCTCAGCACGAGCGGGGTTGCAGGTGCCGCGCAGGAGAGACGCACAGGGACCAGCGGACCAGGGCCGACAAGCGGCCCAAGGGTGGCGCGGCAGAGCACCTCCTCGTCGGAGACGGGCCCGTCAGCGGGCGGGCGGCCGCCCCCGCGGCCGCCCGTCGCGTCGTCGGCCGTGTCCCCGCCCGCCTCCCGCTCGTCCTCGCCGCCGCGGCCCTCCTCGTCGCCACGATCCCGCTCTCCTTTGCCCTTTTGCTGCCCCGCGTCCTCCCGCGCCCGCTCCTCGCCGCCGCCGTCCCTCTGGCCGCCGCCCTTCTGGCCGCCGCCGCCGCCACCGCCGCCGCCGCCGCCGCCGCCACTCCTGTCGCCGCCGCCGCCGCGGCCGCCGCCGCGCACGCCCAGGCCGCCGCCGTTCTCCTCGGGGCCCGACGACGCGGGCGCGCCGTGCGACGCGGCGCGCTCGGGCGCCGGCGACGGCGACGGCGCCGCGCTGGTGCCCGGCAGCGGCGCGCGTACGAAGAACTGGCGCGGGTCGTCGCGCGCGACGAAGATGCTGCCGCTCGCACTGCCGCCGTCCTCGCCGTCGCGGTCCGACAGGAAGTCGCTAGGGCTCTGCTGCGCGGCCACCCTGCGCGCGCCGACCGCGGCGCGGCCGTCAGGCCTGCATGCCCGCCGGGCAGCGTGAGCGGCGCCGAGCGGGTAGCGGATGTATGCAAGTAGCAAACGTGTTGCGCTCCTACTGCATGCCGGGCGCACGCGCTTCCGACCTGCGACGGATGCTTGCAGCGCCGGAGGCGCCAGGGCGCACGCGGCGTGCGCCTTGGTGTCTGCAGACTTGCGGGCGCGCACGGCGACACGGCACAAGCACGCAGACCGCGGGAGCTCGTCACACGCTCTAATTCCTCCGCAGTGGCCACTGTAAAGAGCAGTGAATGCCCCGGAGGACCTAAGCAGCCATGGGGCAACGCAACAACGCTCAGGGAGGCGCATCGGCCGCAGGGAGCCGCGCGCGCGCACCGCGCAATGCCGCGCGCACGCCCGGAGCGCAGGCGCACGCCTGCGCGCGGCGTGATAGACCGCGGCGCGACCACCGCGGCCGGCCGGCCGTAGGCGCCGCCGCCGCCGGGCGGGCGCGCGGTGATGCCGACGCGGTGCTCCGGCAGCGCGCCGCCCGGCACCTGCGGCGCCGCCGGCAGCACGCCGTACGGCGACGTCGCCACGCCTGTGGCCGCCGCCTCCCAGGTTAGGGTAGGGTAGTTGCTCCGCCACAGCAGCGGTTGCACGTGCGGCAGCAACAAGGCACTGGGCCACCCCAGTTTACTGATTGCCCGCTGCAAACCGCTGCACGCGGATCCCGCCGCAGTCAGGCACGCCCAGCGGCCCGAGCTTGAGCGTGGGAGCGCGCTGGGTGGAGGTGCATGTGCGGGGCGGGGGCGCGCCTGGCGCCTGGAGCGGGACCATCATGTGCTGCTGCTGCATCTGCTGCTGCTGCGCCTGCGCCTGCTGCCCCGGCAGCGCGAAGCTAAAGGTGCCCGGCGCGGCGGGCGTGCCGCCGCCGAACGGCGCGCCGAACGCCGGCGCAGCCGCCTGGCCGAATGCGGCGCCCGTGTTGGCGAAGCTGAAGGGCGCGGGCGACTGGCCGAGCCCCGTCGCGGTCGAGCCAAACATGCCGCCGCCCGCCGGCTTGGCCGCCTGCCCGAACAGATTCGAGCCGAAGCCGCCCGGGCTGGCGCCGAACGGCTGCGAGGCCTGCGCGCTGCCGAACAGCGACGGCGAGCTGGCCGCGCCAAACGCGGGCGACGACGACGCAAAGCTGAACGCGGCCGAGCTCGCCGGCGCGCCGAAGCCGCCCAGGCCGCCGGCGCCGCCGCCAAAGCCGAACGGCGACGGCGCGCTGGCCGGCGCGCCGAACGCGGGCGCGCTCGCCACGGGCGCGCCGAACGCGGGCGCGCTCGACGCAAAGCTGAATGCGGGCGTGCTCGCCGGCGCGCCAAACACGCCGCCGAAGCTGGAGCTGCCCGTCGCGGCGCCGAACGCGGGCGTGGACGCGCCGCCGAAGCTGCCGAAGGCCGGGGCGCTCGCGGGCGGCGCGCCGAACGCGGGCGTCGAGCTCAGGCTGCCAAAGGCGTTGGCGGGCGCGGCCGCGCCGAACGCCGGCGTCGACGCGCCGCCGAACGCGGCCGAGCCGAAAGCGGGCGTGGCCGGCGTGCCGCCGCCGCCAAAGCCGCCGAACGCGGGCGTGGCCGCGGGCGTGCCCCCAAAGGGCGAGCCGGCGGCCGACGGCGCGCCGAAGCCGAGCGCGGGCGTGCCAAAGCCGCCGGCGGCGGGGGCGCCCGCGTTACCCTTGACGCCCGCCTGCGCGCGGCATGATGTGGGGCGCTCGTGCCGACGGCGTGGGGCGCCTCAGGCGCAGCGCCAGGAGAAAGAGCTGCGCAGCACGCTGCCATGGAGCGAGTGCCTCCGCCGACGTCCTGCCCCACACTGACAGGGGACAACCTTGGCCCGCTGGCGCAGAGCAAGGTCAGGTTCCAAGGCCGCCGCGCCGCCTGATCACATGCAAGCACATGCAGTGCTTTTAACACGCACCCAGGCGTCCGCCGCAAGCCCGGTGGGCCGCCGACGGGCCGCGGCCGGGCGCACCGCGTAGTCCTCCGCGCGCAGCTCCTCCACCGACTTGGCCTGGTACGCCGGCATGGCGGTGATGGAGCTGAAGTAGACGATCTGCTTCTGTCCGCCCGCGCTGGTCTGGCTGTCGGTGTCCTGCGTCTTCTGGTACGGCACCGCGCGCGTGCCCGAGCCCGCCGCCGGCGCCGCCGCCTGCCCGAATGCGCCCGCCCCGCCGAAGCCTGCGCGAGCGCGAGCTCCCCTTGACGCGCAGCGCTGCAGGGCGGGCACGCCCGTACTGCCAGGCCTGCGGCCTGAGCGACGGGCAGACACGACCACTCACTCGCGACCATCAGTAAGGCAGTCGTGGGAATATATGCCACATACATTGCAGGTGTTCCAAGGCCCTGTGACTGCAACGCCGTGGAGAAGCAGGCACCACTGGAGCCAGGCTGGTGGTGTGCAGGCCGCATGTCGCTGACGCGTCCCTGCTCGCGCGGCCGCGTGGCGGCGCCAGGCCCCGCCGGCGCGCACCGCCAGAGCCGAACGCGGGCGTCGCGGGCGTGCCGAAGCCGCTGCCGCTGGCCATGCCGAAGGCCGGCGTGGCCGCCGCCTGGCCGAACGCGGGCGTGCTGGCGCCGCCAAAGGTGGACGACCCGAACGCGGGCGTGGCCGGCGTGCCGCCAAAGCCGCCGAACGCGGGCGTCGCGGGCTGCGCGGCGCCGAAGCCGCCGGGCGCCGCGGCCGCGCCAAAGGTCGGCTGCGCGCGCGCAGCGGAGCGGTGACTCAACGTGTCGAGTCAGGCAAGCATCAGCTGCATGTGGGCTGCGGGGCAGACAGTAAGATACGGAAAAGCCTCTTGTGTGCTGAGCGCAGGCAGCCGCTGCTGCGTTGCAGTACGGACAGCCCAGGACCCCGCCGGCCCATGCCGGCGCCCAATGCTGAGAGCCGGGAAGCTTTCAATGTCACTGTCACGGGCTCAATTTATGTATGAACGGGCTGCGAGCGGGCGCCTGTATGAACGGGCGCCTGCCGGGCGCGCCTGTGCCTTCCTCGTCAAGATTACGCTGGCAGGCGCACTTTCCCCGAGCGGGGCGCCTCCTGTGACAAGTGCTGCGCTGCAGGGCGGCGTGCCTGCGAGGTGGTGAAGGGGTTTGGCGTTGTGCTCACGCCAAAGCCACCGAAGCCGGACCCCGTAGCCGGCTTTGCCTGCCACGCACGTAGCTGGGCTTGAGCGCCCGGGCGCAAGCTGCGGCGCGGCATGGGTGAAACCGCGCGTGTCCCTCAGCGCAACGCACCCCCTTGCGCCCGGGTAACTAGCTCTGCGACACTGCCCGTTGTCCCAGCTCCCGCCCACGCCGTGTCTGGTGCACTTGGCTGGGGCGCTGGGCCTGATGTGCGCACCCCGAACGCCCCTCCACTGAACGACGGTGTCGATGCTGCGCCGAACGTGCTTGTCGTTGAGCCAAACGTCTGCGCCAGGTTGAAGGCGCCGCCAGTCAGCTCTCAGAAAGTGGCTGGCGGCGCTGCTTGCGCACTTGCGGGACATGCCACTGGCACAGCGCCGCGCGCACCGGCGTCGTGCTGCCAAACATCCCGGTGCTCGGCGTTGCGCCGAATGGGGCGGAGGCCTGCGCTGCGCCAGACCCCCGTTCACTACCAGTGCCGGCAAGCAAGCTGGGCGCAGTCGCCGGGACGTCGCCAAGCATCGAGGTGGCCGCGCCGCCAGCGCAACGCCCCGCTGCGCGCCTGCGTCTGGCCGAACGACAGCGGTGTGGAGCTGAATGCAGGCGTCGTCTGGCCAAACGGCGAGGCGGACTGCGTCGCGCCGAATCCTGGCCGAGCGGCGAGCTGAGATCAGCCACAGCTCCTCACCAGGCACCAAGCAGGGCAAGCGGGAGCACATCGCGCAGGGCATGTGCGTCCTCACCAGCGCCGCCAAAGCCTCCAAAGCCCGCCATCCTTCCACGCGGTGCTCACCCGCTCAGGCCTACGGTTCACTCATGTAGCCGGTCAGCGCACCTTCGCGCCACCCTCCAGCAGCCTGAGCCGCTCCCTCTGGTCGCTTCATCTTTATGCTTGTGGCAGTCGGCATGCAACTAGGTCATGCCTCATGAAACAGAGTAGGGCCTTGCTCGAATGAGCTAGAACCGTGTGGGCTACCATGGCGGCTATTGATGTATACCCGTGTGCGTCCGTGTAGAGCTGCCGAGAGCCACCAACAGTGCAAGGTCAGGGACTAGCAGCACGGGTGGTTAAGAGAGCTGCCCTAAACGTTTTGTACAGACAGCAGCACCAAGCGCCGCAACACCGCACGCTTCGTCCGCACTTAGACAGGTCTGCAAACAAGAGCACGTCCTGGCCCCCACAGGCAACGAGTCACCGAAGCGGCACAAGCCTTGCAGAAGCACAGCACTTTGGCATGAAATCAGCACCCCAGAACCTGCACAAGAGCTCAGCGAACCCCTAGGCCACACAGGGGCAAGCACACAAGTAAGGACAGCCCAGGTGCAGAGTGTAGTACCAGAGTGCAGGAGACCCACCTGCGCGGGCCCGCGCGTCTAGCAGGACAACCCTCTGCCCCATGCCAGTCAGCGCGCCCGCGCATGGAAAATTGCAGCCCGGTGCCGCCGCTGTTATTGTCCATATCAGCTCAGGCCCGCCAGGCCGGGCCCCGCGGAGCACCCGCAAGGCCGCCTCTGACGCAGTGCATACTTCGGGCCGCCCGCCACAGGCAAACGTCCAGAGCGCGCGCCCAAACACGGCTTCTGTGCAACCACACTCTGCATGCAAGTAAGTGCAGCAAACCGCTGCCGCGCACGGCGGCGCGGCGCAGGACATCCAGTGCGCTTTGGTGCGCGGACGCACCAAACAGCAAGCGTAGTACTATTGCCCTCTAGTGCCAGCAACACACCCAGCCTCGTCAGACAGCTCCACCCTCGGCCCCGCGCCTACCCCATCCCGCTTCGGCGCTGGGCCCGCCCCTCCGCCAGCCAGGGCTCGCGCGCGCGGGCGAGCAGGCCGCCGCGCGCCCCCACCGCGTCCGCGCATCGGCGCGGGCGCGAGGCCGCCGTCCTGGCAGCAGGATCAGGTTAGGGTTAGGACTAGCCCGGCGCGCTCACTCCTCGCGCACGGGCGCCACGACGAGGCGCTGCCGGTCGCTCGGCTCGCCCTCCTCGTCCGCCTCGGCCGGCCGCCGGGCGCCGCCGCTCTCCTCATCGCGCGGCCGCGCCGGCGCGATGCCGACCGAGCTCGACACAGAGCCGCGGCCGCTGCGGCCGCTGCAGTCGTCATCGGCGGCGGCGGCGGCCGCGACCGCGTCCACGCGCGCCTTGTCGCGCGGGTAGGACCAGTAGACGCCGCAGAAGATGACCAGGCACAGCGCCCAGGGCAGCGTGGTCATGATCAGCAGCGCGCTGCTCAGCGACTCCGCCTTCACCAGGTCCTCGTCCACGCTGCCCGCGGTCGTCGCCGTGCCCTGCGCGCCCGCGCGCGGGTCCTACAGCGTCAGACTCTTGAAGTGCTGAGCCTTTCGCCCACACTGCCTCTGGCGCTCCTTTTGGGCGTACCAGTCACAACCCGACACAAGAACTCGACACGTGCGCACTTGGTCGGCATTGGTGGTCAGGGACGCCGCGCGCTGGTAACAGGCTAGCACAGGTTTCCTGATACGGGCCCAGGGCTTGATGATTGGCACGGCAAGCGGGGGGCGCACGTCAAAGCCGAGGCGCTCGGCCAGCAGGCCGACCAGCGGCGCGGACGTCGCCGCCACCGCCATCTCGAACGAGCGGTCAAAGCTGTAGATGAATGTGCGCAGCCGCTCGGGTACGATCTGGCGCGGCACACGCATGCTCAGCTTTCGCTTCACACTTGTGGTGAGAGCAGATGCGCATTGGCGCTCGTGGACTCAGGCGTGTCATGCCAAGTCCAGGCGGGTCGCTTGGGCCTGCAGCGCTAGGCACTGGCGCTGTCACTACAAACAGCCCGGCACACAATGTGGCAATGTTACTCAACAGCATTCCCGTCACCTGTAATGAACGCCTCAGCAACCTAAAGCGACACTTGTAAACGGTGTCCCCACGAGGCCCCGGCCACGCGGCTGCCTCATGCCAACCCCCACTCCCCTTCTCCTGACGCACTCAGGTGTCCTAACAAGGTATCCGAACCCGGCATGCGCGCGCACCTCCGCGAAGATGGGGTTGTTGCAGGCGGGCGCCGGCCAGGCGTTGAGCGCGCCGTTGGCGACAAACACTACCGCGTACGCCGGCACCAGCGACGCGACGTCGGTGTGCGGCAGGCCCTTCAGGATCACCGCCGTCAGCACCAGGCCTGCCGCGCCGCGCGCCCCCGCCTCGGCGCCAGCCCTGAGCTGACGTGCGGCGCAGCCGCGCAGCGCTTCCCTGCTGGCAGGCTCGAATCAGGTCTGCTGGCTGTCGCCACCGGGCCGCGCGCTGGTCACCCCCCATTCCAGAGAGGCGCTTGTGTGACGCGGCTGCAAGGTGCGCGTCTGGCAGCCGACGGATCAGCGACCCAACCTCGCTACGAGCACGCAAGCCCCGTTCGGCCCTGCGCCGCGCCCTCAGCACACACACCCACAGCAGAGCGCAGCAGAGCGGGCGCTTCCTCGTCCTCGGCCTCCCCTGCACGCTTGGGCGAGCGCTTCACCTACCCGCGCGCGGCCGCGCCGCCGGCCGCCGGCAGGGGAAAGAACGAGGCGCCAACCCCGGGCGCCGCACCTGCCGCGACGCTGACCTGGCAGACCACGATGCGGCCGTAGCGCGGCGAGCGGCGCGCGGCCCAGTCGCCGAGGAAGCCGCCGGCCTGGCCGCCCAGCGCGTGCGCAAACATGCCCAGCGCGACCAGCGCGCTCGCCCAGAAGTCGGTCATGCCCAGCAGCTGCAGGAAGAGCGTCATGAACGCGACCGCCTGGCCCGGGATGTTGCCCACGATGCCCTGCGCGCCGGCCGCGCGCGCGCCGTCAGGCGCCCGGACCCCGCACAAGCCTCGGCCCCGGCAGGCGTGCGCAGGCGCGCCGCGCGCCGTCGGCGCGCCAGCGCCCGACAGGAGCACGCGCCTGGCGGCTGCGGCAGCCGCGCCGCGCGCGCCGCCGCCCCGCTTGCGCGGCCCGCGCCGCGCTGCCGCGGCCGCGCACTCGAGCAGGGTGCCAGCGTGGGCGCATGGCGCACTGCAGGGGGAGGGCATTGACGGGCAGGGCAAAGGGTTGACCTAGAGGCGCTGCTGCGATCAGAGGGAGTATGAAGGGCAAGGCCGCACCTGAAACACCACGATCAGGAACGTCGGTACGCAGAGCACGGAGCGCATGCCGGCCATCGCGCTCGCGAGCGACACCTCCTCCTTGTGCGCGTCGCTCTCGGGCCGCGCGCCGCCGCGCGGGCAGCGCGGGTCGGCCGAGAAGAAGAAGTTGACGACGCCGATGCACGCGCTGATCGCGCCCAGGATCACAAACGCAAAGCGCCAGCCGTCCAGCCCAAACGGCCGCAGCGTGCCTGCGCGGGTGGCAGGGCTCAGGTTAGGCAGAGCGACCGCGCGCGGGCTGCCTGCGTGGCGCGGCGCTGCGCGGCGGTGCGCAGCCGCGAGAGGGTCGCTGCGCTGCTTTTCCGGGCAGGCGCAGAGCAAACAACTGTGGCTCGGGGAGGACCGCAGAGCCCAAAGCACACCCTGCGCCGCGCTGACAGCGGCGGCGCGCACGGCGGGCGGCGCGCGCGGCGCGGCGCGCACCGACATTGGTGGCGTACAGGCCGCCGAGCGCCGCGCCGGCCGCGGACGTGAGGTGCAGCGTGCCGAACACCTTGCCGCGGTCCTCCGCGCGGTAGTAGTCGGCCGTCAGCGACTGCACGTTGGGAATCACCTGCGCGCGCGCGCGCGCGCTCAGAGCACGGTCTCTGGCCGGCCGGTGCAGCTGTATGCTGGGCCTGCATCGGACCCCTCGTGTCCCAGACCCCCCGAGGGCAGGCGTCCGGCCGCTCTGCCAGAACGCGCATCGTCCGTCCAGGACACGTGCACAAACACACAGGGCAAGTAGAGATGGACCACGGAGGGGCTGCCAGCATCCGGGCCCCTGACGGTGCGGCCTGCCAGAATCAGCAGCCAGTGCATGCACGCAGCCTTTGTTAACTGGAGCAGGCAAGCCTGCCAATATTCCTCCGCACAGCCAAACCCTAGCCTGTGGACAGGAGGCGCGCCGCAGCTCACAGTCCTGGCAGGCCGGCCGTGCCCGCGACATGGGTGGGGCGAGTGCGAAGAGTTTCGGCAGGCCCGCGGGCGCGCACCAGATCCCATCAAAGTCACAGGAGGCCCGCGGGCGAGCACTAAGAGCAGGCGCAGCGCGTCAGACTTACGAGGGGCCCGCGGGCGCGCACCAGCGCCAGGCCCAGCCCGTTGAAGGCCCAGAAGAAGATGCCCTCGCGCAGCGTGCGCGCCAGGCTGAAGCCGACAGTCACCACGCCCCAGATGAGGCACCCGCCGGAGATGACCCACGCGCGGTTGTAGTAGTGCCCTGCACGGGCGCAGGCATCAGCCGCGGCGCGGCTGCGGGCTCTGTGCGGCCAGGGCAAGCACAAGCGCGCGCAGAGCCCCGCAACTCAGTAAGCTTGGGTTGCGCACCCAGGAAGCCGCCCAGCGGCGATGACAGCGCCTGCATCAAGGAGCGCGCCAGCGTGATGTAGCCCAGCTGCGCGGGGCAGCACGCACATGATGTGAGTCACCACAGCCTCGCCAGGCTCAGCCGAGAAGCAAGGATGCGGGTCATGCAGGCAGCCAGAGCGTCCGACACGCGCACGCAGCGGCCGCGCCGCGCCTGGCTCGGCGTCGCGTTGAACGAGCGCGCGACAAAGCGGTACACGGCCGGCAGCACCACCTCGTCCGCACGCTCGAACAGCATCGCCGCGTTCATGCACGCGCTCGTCGTCGCCCGCCGCTGGCAGAACGCCTTCCTGCCCGGCGTCCTGCGCGCGCGCGCCGGCGCTCGCGCCGCGCGCCGCAGCGGCAAATGCGCGCTGCCAAGAAGTTGAGTAATTCAGGCACTGTGCGCCGTGCGCTAGCTCTGCACCCGCGTCATGCGCTCTGACAGCGCTGCCCTTGCGCGGCGGGGCGGCGCGCAGCTGTTGCATAATTTGCACATATGACGGGCACGCTCAGCGTGACTAGCGCGTTAGTACATTGCAGGCCGGAACAGCGCGCCGCGCGCCGCACGCCCGACCTAGGCGCACGGGTGCCACCGTTGTCTTTTTTAGGGCGTCTTCGGGAGCCGCACCCCGGTGGCGCCGGACCGCTCGGACATGCGCTGATGCGCAGCAGGGGTTTGCTCGCCACGGCTGCGCCGCTGTCCGCATCGTCGCCCTTGCCCCGGGCAAGGGGCTCGCTGTGATGGCTCTGCTGCGGCGCCGCCGCGGGGCTGGACAGCCGGTCATACTGGCAGCCATGCCCGGGCGCCGCAGCCTTGCCCTCGTCCGTGCTCGCCATCTGCACTTCAGCTGCACGCATGCACCGTGGGCGACACCCGTGCTGCCGTCCAGCGCACGCGCCGCACGCGCCGCGCCCAGCTGATGCTGGCGCGCCTGTGCGCCCGCGCGTCCAGACCGGCCACTAACTCGCCTGCTGCCTGCAGTGGGGGCCGCCAGCCTCCGTGCCCGGCACGGCGTGCGGGGGCGCTGCCAGGCGCAATTCAGCACCCGCGGCTGCAGCAGTGCGCCTGGCCACCGGTCAACAGGCGCAGCACTGCAGGATCGGTCAGCAAGGCGTGAGAAGAGCCCGCCCCTGCATCCGCGGGCCAACTCTGTTCACGTCCAGCTGGCCAAGCCCTGTAGGGTGGACAGATATCTGGGCTGTTACACTGTAACTACGCATGCACGTTCTGCACGTTCTCTATCACGCGGCGCTGACCTGTCTGCCACAGCACCTGCCACGGGTCGCCATGCCGCAGCCGCCCGACGCTGGGACGCTGCCCAGGGTGGACGGCGCCTGAGCCCTCCCGCGCCCGCGGCGCGGCGCGGCAGATGCGCGGCAGCGCGCCGGCCGGGGCGCCGCCGCACCGGCGGATCCTGCTGAACCAGGCGCAGCAGCCGCAGAAATACAAGGGCAACTATGTCGCCACCACCAAATACAACCTGCTCACGTTCCTGCCGAAGGCGCTCTACGAGCAGTTCAGGCGCGGCGGCCGCCAGCAACACACAAACACAGCTCGTGCGACCAAACAGCAGAGCCGCCCCAAAACGGGACGCGGGCTCCTGCAGGCGCATTGCCAACCTCTACTTTACGCTGGTGGCCGCCATATCATGCACCTCGATCAGCCCCATCAGGTGCGGCGGCCGCCGCGCCGCGCCCGCAGGCCGCCCCCTGCTGGCGGATTGCATTACAGGCTCCGCAGCGCGCTCGCGTTGGGCCGCCAGCGCCGAGCGCTCGTGCACGCAGCACCGGCGCTGTGCTGCTTGGGCCCCGCATGCGCCTGGTGCCATGGGGCGGGTGCAGCGGCGGCGGCTGTCACAGCCTCAGCCGCAGTGCGCGCACGCCGGCCAGCTCGCGCACCAGCGTCTCGCAAAGCGGACCCACCAGTCCGCCGAGCAGGGCGATGCGCAGACGCAGGCGCCGCAGGCCCGAGCGGCGCCCTGCGCTGCGCGCGGCCCCGGCCAGGGAGGCCTGGATGGCCGCTGCAGCGGGTCCGCGGTGCAGGCCCCCGACGGGGGGCGCGCTTGCGCGCGCGCGCGCGCGCGCAGGCCCATCACCACCTTCCTGCCGCTGGGCATCGTGCTGGGCGTGTCCATCGTCAAGGAGGCGCTGGAGGACGTGCGGCGGCACCAGGCCGACCGCGCGGTCAACCGGCGGCCCTGCCAGGTCTTCAGCCCCGCCGCGCGCGCCTGGCAGACGCGCCGCTGGCGCGACGTCAAGGCGCGCCCCGGGCATGCGCCTCCGCCCTGTCTGCCCCGGCGCCGGCCTCTGACCGCGCGGTCCAGCCAACAATGGCGCTCGCTCTGCACGGGCTGGGCAGGCTGGTCACCGCATTAGGGCTGCAGGCATGCTTGCGAATTGCAAAGCCCTCGGTCGTCTCTGGCCAGTGTCAAGGTGGCGGCCAGAAACTGGCGGGTTGTAGAGCGCACGGAGAGCGCCAGTATGCTTCCACCAGGCTAGTACCCGGCGGCTCTGAGCAGAAAGGCTCTGAGCAGCTGGCGAGAATAGTGACAGGTTGGTTGGCCCCATGGGCCCTGCCGCACGCTGCGGGTGTGTCTGCACCAGTGGCCATGGGCCCTGCCGCATGCTGCGGGGCGTGTCTGCACCACCGGTCTGCATCAGCGCTCCTGGAGGCCGCGGGCGGGCGGGGGCGGGCCGGCAGGTAGGCGAGGTCGTACGCGTGGAGGGCGGCGGCTTCTTTCCGGCGGACCTGCTGCTGCTGGCGTCGTCGCACGCGGAGGGCATCGCGTACGTGGAGACGCTCAACCTGGACGGCGAGAGCAATCTCAAGATCAAGAAGGCGCTCGAGGCCACGCGCCGGCTGACCGAGGAGGCGGTCGCGGGGCTGCAGGCGCGGGCCGGGGCCCCGAATCAACCCCATCAAGACCTAGCGCAGGGTCTAGGGCACTGCAGGTGCGCGAGGGTGGCGGAAAGGGCTGGATTGCCTGCCCAGGTTGTAGCACGTCTGCAGAGGTCGGCGGTGGCAGAGTGATTCTGGTTGGGGCGCGCAGCAAGCTTCAGGTAGGTGGGGCAGGCATATGCTCCGCTGGACGCATGCTTGGCAGCAGCTGTGCTTCCAGTCTGGGTAAGGCCAGCAGACTGGGGCAGGCGCTCGATGTTCATGTTGTGCAGCGTGTGCGGCAGCACGAGGCGCTGCCGCGCGGCTGACACGCCCTTGTTTGCCCTGCCTGCGGCACCGACAGCGATGCTTACGGTGCAATCCTCCCTTCTCAAAAGGCCGTGCCCCCCCTCCCCTTCAAGCCCGAATGCTCCTGGTGCCCGAGCAGCAGAGCCCGTGCCTGCGGCCGCCCACGCCGCGCGCGCGCCGCCCAGGGCGAGATCCACTGCGAGCACCCCGACGCCTCGCTGTACACGTTCATGGGCAACCTGTTGCTGCGCCCGCCGCTGGCGCCGGGCGCGGCGGCGGCGCTGCCGCTGTCGCCCGCCTCGGTGCTGCTGCGCGGCTCCGCGCTGCAGAACACACGCTGGGCGCTGGGCGCGGTCGTCTTTGCCGGCCATGAGACCAAGGCGCGCATGCGCAGGCTGGCGCATGTGCTAGTTCGATGTTCTCTGTCGGTTGCACACTATCTTCTAGTGCTATCTCAGCACTTGATCAGGCTGTTGGTCGCAAATATGGCCGCCTCGCTGACGCCTCGCTGATGCAACGCACAGCAGCGTCTGGGGCCCTGAGGCATGCGTTGCATGCATCGGCCGGCCCTCCGCACTAACCCTAGGCCCCGCGCCGGCAGGTGATGAAGAACGCGACGCTGCCGCCGTCCAAGCGCAGCACGATCGAGCGCCAGATGGACATCATGGTGCTCGTCATGTTCGCGCTGCTGTTCGCCATGTGCCTCGCAGGCTCCGCCTGCTTCTCGGTCTGGACGCGGGCGCGCCCCGCGCGGAACCCTGGGCGGCGGGGGCGGGGCGCGGGCGTGGCAAGCAGGCGACCTTGACCTGGTACAGAGCCAAGATGCAAGATGTTGGGCTTGGGCGCGCGCGGGCCACCTTGTCGGCGTGAAAATGGGCACGGAGGATGAGGCCACTGTTGGCTCTCCGCTGCTCCTGCTGGGGCAGGCGGATGACTTTTGAATGCGCGGACATGCTGGCAAAATTTCCACAAATCATCGGATTGGTGAAAAACAGTAGCAGTGTAGGAAATATTGAAAATGATGCTATGGCTTGGCACAGGACGATGCGGGGTGGCCTGGTTCAGATAAGGCCTCCGTGTCTGTGTGTCGCAGTCCGCTTCTTCTTGAGGAGGCGCGTCGCATGCGGGCGGTGAGATGCGCGGCCTGCGCGCAGGACCTGTCGCCCGCAATGTGGTACCTGGCGGCAGAGAGCGCGCCGCCGTACTACGACCCGGCCAACCCCGCGCTCGCGGGCGTGTACTCGTTCATCGCGTCGTTCGTGCTGTACGGCTACCTCATCCCCATCAGCCTGTACGTGTCGCTGGAGATGGTCAAGGTGGCGCAGGCGCGTCCTCCCTAACCCTGCCCTGACCTACTCTATCCTCCCATAACCCTACCTCATCCCCACCAACCTGTACGTCTCGCTCGAAATGATCAGGGTGGCCCATGCGCGCGCGCCCACCCCCTTGGACTCACGGCCGAGCGCGGCTGGCGGGCGCCCGCCTCGCACAGCCTCAGGGTTCTGCCAGGGTAGCAACACATCGGCGCCGGTGCTCGCGCGTGCCTGTGCCTGTAGGCGGCTCGCTGAGGCACAGGCTCCATCCGCATTGCTATCTGCATGCTGTCTTCTAGGTGCGCGCGCCGGGGTCCATTAGCGGGCGCGGACCCCGCGGCGCACGCAGCGGATGTGGGAGCGCGCCCACACCGCGCTGCGCGCAGGCGTTCCTCTTCATCAACAGCGACCGCGGCATGTACCACGCTGCAAGCGACACGCCCGCGGCCGCGCGCACGTCCAACCTCAACGAGGAGCTGGGCATGGTGCACACCATCCTGTCCGACAAGACGGGCGCGCCCCCGCGCCCCTGACCCCATCCCGAGGCCCGTCTGTCTGGATGCGCCTGACAAACCAACATTGAGTGCTTGACCAAAGCGCTTTGAGATGAGGGCATCCGGCAGCGGCTTGGTTGCAACTTGAGCGTCCGTCTGCATGACCGTGCACCAACCGATGCTCCGAGGCTCCGCTGCGCGCCTACATCGGCCGCAGCGTTCGGGTCCTGACCGCTCCCGGCGCTGCAGGCACGCTCACCTGCAACGAGATGGAGTTCTTCAAGGTGACCGCTGCCGCCGCCCCTCCCCAGCGACCACCTTGGCTACTGCCTGGTACTCACCCGCAGTCACAGCTGTGCCACGCAGATGGTAATGCGCCGCACGGAGCGCCCTCTGTCCAGAGCCCATCGCGCGTGCGGCCAAGCTGAGCCCGCTGCGCGGGCTGCAGTGCAGCGTCGGCGGCGTGTCCTACGGCCAGGGCACGACTGAGACGGAGCGCGCGGCCGCCGGCCGCACGGGCGGCGCGCCCGCGCCGGCGCGCGCCCCAGCCGCCGCCGCCGCGGGCGCGCGCCCGGAGGCCAGCGCCCGCGGGTCGCCCGGCGCCGGCGCGCCAGGCCCCGCCGGGGACGCAGGGGCGCCGGCGGCGGCCGAGCCAGGCCCAAACCCTATCAAGGGCTTCAACTTCCGCGACGCGCGGCTGATGGGCGGCGCCTGGCGGCGCGAGGCGCGGCCGGAGCTGCTGCGCGAGTTCTTCCGCGCGCTCGCGGTCTGCCACACGGTCATTCCGGACGGCGCGCCGCGCCGCAGTGTGGCATGCGCGCGGGGCGCGTCGCAGGCAGCGGGGCGCTCCGTCGCGCCGGAGCGTCATGTGTCTTGCATGTGTGGGCAGCTCCGTGCCGCCCAGCATCAGCGCCTTTTGCCACCGTGTCCTGGCGCATTCCCCCAGACTGTGGGCTCTAAGCCCCGACTTCTCCGGGGCCACCAGCTGCACAGCCGCGTTGAACATATATTTTGACACAGACACATGGACACGCGGAAACATGCACCGCAGAGACGGCATGCGCTGGTCGCACCGCGCGCAGGCCCCGAGGACCCGGAGCGCATGACGTACCAGGCAGAGTCGCCGGACGAGGCCGCGCTGGTCGCGGCCGCGCGCGCGTTTGGTTTCGTCTTCCATGCGCGCACCAGCACGGCGGTGCGCGTGCGCGAGGGCGGCGCCGACGCGGCGTACGAGGTGCTCAACATCCTGGAGTTCGACTCCACGCGCAAGCGCATGAGCGTCATCTGCCGCACGCCCGAGGACCGCATCATGCTGTACTGCAAGGCGCGCCGCTGGCGCCCGCGCGCCTGTCCATATAACTATCCAATGCATGTCTTGTGGACTGCCTGTGCTACTCTCTGCTGCAGATCACAGACGCCATGTAGATGAAGAGGCGTGCATACCGTGCAAGAGCTGCTTGCATGGTATGCTCTGGGCTGGTGTCGCCAGAAGGTCCCCTGGCGTGCATCCGTATGCTGTCTGTGTGAGCCTCTGCGTCACCAGGCCGCTCCGCCTTGCAGGGTGCCGACACCATGATCTACGAGCGGCTGGACCCTAAGAACGCAGTAAATGCGGAACTGCGAGGCATTACCCGCGAGCACATGGAGGGCTTTGGCGCCGCCGGCCTGCGCACGCTGTGCCTGGCCTGCGCCGAGCTCGACCCCGACCAGTACGACGCGTGCGTGCTGCTCGCCTCTGCGTCGCGCTAGGCCTCATGTGAAAAGATGTCAGCCAAGCCTTCAGCATCCGTGTTCTGTGTGTGAAGTCTCCTGCGCCACACTTTATCGTTGGCCTTCAGTGCTCAGACTGAAGTGCCGATATTGCGTGTACGCTACGGACAAAACACATTTGCACACACACCGCGCGCGCCGTGCAGGTGGGCGGACAGCTATGCCGCAGCGCGTACGGCGCTGACCGGGCGCGCGGAGGCCGTGGCGGCCGCCGCAGAGGCGATCGAGACGCGCCTGCAGCTGCTGGGCTGCACGGCGATCGAGGACAAGCTGCAGGCAGGCGTGCCGGCGGCCATCGCCAACCTGGCGGCCGCCGGCATCCGCCTCTGGGTCCTAACCGGCGACAAGCAGGCGGGGCGCCCGCTCCCGCATTCGCAAGCACTCACGCTGCATGCAGGAGTTGGACCGTCAGGGATATCACGGCTTGCACGTGCCGCAGACGTCCCACTGTGCACGGCGAGCTGCGCGAGGCGAGCCATGTGTGCGGCAGGAGACCGCGGTGAACATCGGGTTCGCGTGCAGCCTGCTGCGCACGGACATGGCGCTGTATAGGGTCACCGCGGAGCCGCCGGCGGTGCTGAAGCTAGAGGACGCCGGCCACTTCGCGGAGGTCCGCCGCGCCCCGGGCGTGCGCCGTGCTGCCCCGCAGACATGCTCGCTGCGGGGCTGGCTGCTCTGAGTGCGCCGGCCCATGCGGCCCTGTTGGCACTGCATGAGCCAGGTGAGGCGGGCGCAGCGATGCTGACCCCCTGTGCCGCGCGCTGCGCCCGGCAGGCGGCGGTGCTCGCGGCGGCGGCGGTGCGGGAGCAGCTGGCGGAGGCGCGGCTGGCCATCGAGGCCGCGGCCGAGCTGGCCGGCGGCTGCGGCGGCGACAGCGCGCTCGTCATCGACGGCAAGGCGCTCGCGCACGCGCTGGGCCCGGACATGCGCCAGAGCCTGCTGGCGGTGCGCCGGCATTGCAACGGCCTGTCCCTTTGTATGTCTCGCTCTGCAAGTCGCTCCGCCACTACACAGTGCTGCTAGCCAGGTACATGCGGGCACGCCCAAATGCGTTTCGGGACCGGCCGCGCCCCCTCCTGGAGACCCCTGGCGCCCGCAGGAGCCTGCGGACCCTGGCCTGTGCCCACGCATGCCCGCTCTGTGAGCGCCTCTGCTCGCATGGACGTGTAACTGCTGAGCGCCCTCTTGGGCATGTGCGGTCCTTGCTTCCAGCCAGGGGCTGGTCGCCGGAGGCCGCTCGCGCAGTGCATTTGATAGTCAAAGCTGCTCATGTTTCATGGTCAGGCAGCCAGGGTTGAGGCCGGGGCGCGCAGGTGGGCCGCGCGTGCGATGGTGTGCTGCCGCGTGTCACCCAAGCAGAAGGCGCTGGTGACCGCGCTGGTCAAGAGCACCGGCGTGATCACGCTGGGCATCGGCGACGGCGCCAATGACGTCAGCATGATCCAGGAGGCGCACATTGGTGCGCGCACACGCAGCGGCCGTGCGCTTGCGCCGCCTGACAGGTAGACATGCTGCTGCGCGCCAGTCTGTCAGCTGGAACGAAGCTGCTGGGTGCCACAGTCGCAGAGGATGAAGGCGGCGTGGTGCGTAGGGCGCGATGCAGCTGTATGCAGAAACGCGCTAGCCAGTCAACACAATCACAGCCGCCCTGCAGTGCACTAGCTGGTCGGACTCGTCATGCGCCCCGACCAGCCCTACACAAGCACAACCAACAGGGCGGGGCCGGCGGGCCGCAGGCGTGGGCATCAGCGGGCAGGAGGGCATGCAGGCCGTCATGAGCAGCGACTTCTCCATCGCCCAGGTCCGCGCCGCAGGGCCGCCTCTCCCCCCTGGCGCCTGCGCGGTGTCACAATTTCGTCTCTCCCCATGTCCCCGTCCACCCGCCCGGCCGTCTGCCAGCGCCCCTGCTGTGCGCCGCCCTGGTCCTGTGTCCAAGCTCATGCGGCCGCCGGTTTGCCTGTCACCACCCTGCACGCTCGCAAGCGTTCGTGTTAAAGAGCAGGCTGATCAGCGCACGCGCGGCGGGGCGCGCGCAGTTCCGCTTCCTGGAGCCGCTGCTGCTGGTGCACGGGCGCTGGTCCTACCTGCGCATCGCGCGCATGGTGGCCTTCTTCTTCTACAAGAACCTGCTGTTCGGCCTCACCATCTTCTTCTACAACATCCTGTGCTTCTTCTCGGGGCAGATCCTGTTTGACGGTGCGCGGCCCCTTGCATGCTCAATGCAGCGGAGCTTTCACAGCACCCACATAATTCTGGCAGCGGTGCCTGGTGTAAGGAGGTTCGCTGCCTGGATTGGTGAGTGCATGCGCATGTCTGGGATATCCTGAAGGACCACATGTATTTGGAGGCGCACGTCACGGACATGTTTGCTGTCTACAGCGGCTAGCTGTCTCGAGGGGCAGACTTTGCGGCTGCAATGCTGCCCGGTGTCCATGCGTCGCAGCGCGTGCGCAGACTTTTACATGTCCCTGTACAACGTGGTGTTTACCATGCTGGCGCCGCTGGTCATCGGGACCATAGACCAGGACGTCAACCGCGCCACCAGCCTCAGCCATCCTGGTGCGCGTGCCAGCAATGACTTCATGGCGGTTGACCACGCTTTGCAGAATAGAGTTATTGCATCTAATTACGCTCAACATGAAGTGATGGTAGCTGATTGCGGGCCAGTGTGCTCTGTGAGTCTGCCTTGCACTGCTCCACGCTTGCAGGCAGCCTGGCCGGATGTGTGGCTGTGGAGGCTGTCGCAGTGCGCGCAGCCCTGCCGGCATGCCGGGAGCCCCCGCCTCATGCTGCCGCGTGCGCCGGCGCAGGGCTGTACGCGGCGGGCGCGCGGAATCGGTACTTCCGCCCGGCGGCGCTCGCGCCGTGGCTGCTGGCCGCGGCGGCGCAGGCGGGCGGCATGGTGTCGCTGGTCATGGCGGCCACCGCGCCGACGGCCGCCAGCCGCGCCGACGGGTCCACCTGGTCCCACTGGGAGGTGCGGCCGCCAGCCGTTCGCCAGCGCCTCGGGGCTCAGGCGCGGAGTTTCAGCGCATGTATTGTGCATTAGAGCCTACGATCTGCGCTCTTGTAGCCCATTCGCATAGCCATGAAACCTCATTCAATAAGGGGAGAGCACTAGTGTTAGCAGAATGGCAGGGCACTCCATCAGCATCATTGGTGGTGCTCAACTAGCTCCTTTACAGTGAAAATAATAACATGGCATGCTCGCACAAGAGAACTTTATATGTGCACGCATAGCAACACACCATACATGCGCTGTGCGACGTGTTTCCCTCAGCACCATGCCCGCTGTCAGTCCTGGTCACATTTGCAGCAGCGCGCCCAACGGAGCTTGCTGTACTGGCATGCCGTCGTGTCGTGCAGGTAGGCACGCTGCTGTTCACGGTGGTCGTGATCACGGTGCACCTGGAGCTCGCGGCCGTGCTGGAGCACTGGACATGGCTGCACTGCTTCGCCATCTGGTTCTCCGTGTGTGCGCGCTCCGCCCCGCTGCCACCCCCGCACGGACAAACTACTGCGTGCCTGCTGCGACGGAGCCAAGCAGCTGCGTTGAGCCAAACCGCCGAGGCAGCATAGGGAAGCACCAGCCAGCCAAGCCGAGGGCATGCACCCAGTCGCATACTACCCGTGCTGCCAGCAGGCGCCTGCGCCGCCGCGCGCGCGCCGCGCCCGGCCGCCGGCCGGCCAGCCGCGCGCCGCGCGCGCAGGCATCTGGTTCGTGTACCTGCTCGTGTACGGCGCGCTGCCGCTGTGGATCAGCGGCAACGTCTACGGCCTGCTGGCGCGCGCGCTCGCGCCCATGCCGGCCTTCTGGCTCGTCACCGCGCTCGTGCCCGCCGCCTGCGTCCTGCCCACTTTCCTGCTGCGCTCCGTCGCCAGGCGCGCTGGGCTCAGAAACCGTGCGGCAGCCAGTGTGCGCGCGACTGCATGCATGCAAGGCAGATGCGATGCAGGCTTTCATGCGACCGTGTGACAACGCCAGGAGCCAACAGCACATGAGAGGCTCCTCGTATGCCAAAGCCCTGTGAGAGGCTTGGTTCAGGTCCTGGTTGCCACAGGCGGAACGCTGTGCAGGTGTTTGCGCTCTGCCAAAAGGCATCGGGCAGGGTCTGACATGCAGGCATGCCGTGCAGGCAGCTGTGGCCGGGCGACCGGCGGCTGGCCATAGAGGCGCAGGTGTGCGGCGCGCGGGGCTTTGATGCCCCCGGCCCTGGCAAGGCTGAGGCCACGCCGCTGGTCGCCCGCGCAACAGGATCTCAGGCGCTGCAGCGCAGGCTGAGCGTCAACACTGGTGTGCTCGCGCGCTTGCACCCCTGTTTGCACCCTCGCGCGCTCCGATTTGGTATCTGAGACGGCGCGCCAAAGCCCTGCCATCTTCAGTCAGGTCCCATGTCTGTAGGCGCCTGTCCTCGCCTAGCTGTGCGATGTTCGGAATTGCAAGCGTGTTCTGCTGCTTAAGACGAAAGCCATGTCAGAAGCCACGGAGAGAAAACACAGCCGGCAGAGGGGTCTCTTAACCACAGCAGTGCCCAACGGTCCCTGACTCGCTCCCTTGCGACTCTTGCGCGCACAGGCTATGTGCCCTCTGAGGCGCCAGGCACAATGGGCTACTACACGCCGCGGGACAGTATTGTGCAGAGCACCGAGGCGCTCGGCCAGAGCAGTCTTCGCAACCCCGTGCGAGCTTACCCTTGCACATCCCATCAACACATGTCTGCACATTCTTGAACTGACTGCAGGGCCCAGAGCCGGCCATACTGCGCTGAGCTTTGCCCGCCTCGTCAGCAAACATGGTCGTGTATGCAGACAGCATGTACGGACCCCATGGCTATATGCCAATACACACAAATGGCACATGCAGATACAAAGCTGCAGGAGTGCGCCTTGCTCAAGTGCCATGCTGCTCCGCCGAAACCCAGCACGCAACCGGTAGTAGTCAGGAGGCGAAGAGTGCCGCTAACCATCAGGTCATCAAGCGCCTGGGTTGCGGCAGGTCATCGCAGCGCTGCATGAGGCCGAGCAAGCCGACCCCGGCCGCACGCGGCGCGCGTCATCCTTCTCGCGGTCGCACAGCGGGGGCGCCATTGCGGACTTTATACGACCTCCCGCCGGCTCGCCTCCGCACAGTGGCAGCTCCTTCGACCTTGCTCGGCCCTCTGGCGCCAGCATGCGCTCGCAGAGCGGCGGCAGCACCGGCGATGCTGCATGGACCATTGCCAGCATACCTCAGGCAAAGTCACAGGTGCGGGCCATGCTGCATTCCTGCTCTCCGAGTCATGCAGTGAAGGTGAGCAGGCTTCGAAGAGGGCGCCTCCTTGCTGCAGACTGTAATGTAGTGGCAATGAGGGTTCCAGTGTGCTAGGTGTGCAGCATGCTTGGAGCTGAAGCAAATATTTGCTTGTCTGCATCTGTAGCATGATGCAAATGAACTTGGTGGGGAAGGTTTGCTGCCACGTGACGAGCCCGCTGTGTCTGCTGAGCTCCATATCTGCCATGCAGGACAGGGCGTCGGGAGGAAGGAGGACGCGGCTGAGCATCAGCAATTCGGCGGAGCCGGGCCTGGCTGCAGCAGCTGCTAGCGCTCCTGGCACTCCTTCGCCTGGCGAAGCGGACGCTGGGCAACCAAAGAATGCGGCCAGGGGCGGCAATGGCGGCTGCTCAGCGCCTGACGCTGGCATGGGCGCAGAGGGCCGCGTGGGGGTGGACAGCCGCGCGCCGCACCTGCCGGGGCAGCTGCAGCCATCTGTAGCGGACTTAACACCTCATGGCCGGTGAAGTGCAGCTAAAGCAGCAAAGTACTTGAACACCCCGTGGCCTCTGCCGTATTTGTGCGCAGCATGCCATGCCTGGGTTTCCAGGAAAGCCGTAATGGACACGGCACTCTGTTGCAAAGTGGAAGCTGAGATGTTTGAAGTACAGCGGGGCACCAAGGTTGTGCATGCACTCTGCCAACTTGTGCATGTACGTGCTTGACGAGGAGTCGCGCAAGTTGGGTGGCTGTGTGTTGTGAGGGTGTGGAGAACAATCAATGAACCTGAGATGCTCTGATGGGCAAATGACAAGTGCTTCTCTGTCACGTCGCTGGATCTGGACTGCAGGTCATCCTTGATACAGAGCGGTGGTCTCTGGCTTACGCACGGTGGGCCAACAAGCACAGAGATAACGCGACCCGCAGCTATGCTGCACTCCCGGGCATGTCTACAATCTGTTGTCTTTGTACAATACTGTCAGAAACAGGGGTCAATTTGAGACAGCTTCGGGATGACGGGGCAGCAACACAGCCCATGCGCCAGGTCCCGCAAGTGCAAAACTCCTGCGTGTGAAGTCTGCGCTAGCGCACATGGGAATGCATAGTACTATGCAATAACGGCCTGCAACAGTCTGCATGTGACATGCCTTAGCTGCCTGTACATCTACAACCTCAACCGGAGGGCCTGGGCGGGCCGCCGCTGGACATAGCACGGATGGTGGCAGCAACCAGCCGCTCCAGCGCGTCCACCTGGCCCCGTAGCCGCGGCGCCTGTACCTACACGCACATCAAGAGCCTATAGCATAGATTGAGGCCACTGCCTCCAGCATGTGCTTCGTCAGCACCCACTCCCTCAGGAGTGGGTGCTGTGAGCGTCTGTAGAGTGTTGCCATTCATGAAAGGCAAGAGATGCAGCTTGCATCAGCCAGAAAAGGCTGCATGCTTCTCGCAGTGCCTTCCCATGTGTTTGAGCAGGACGCAGAGCAAAGGGTTGTCGAAACTCATACGCCTGCATACGCCTGCATACGCCTGCACGTCTCAACTCATACTGAACAGAAGGCAAATTCTCCGACAGGCCTCCTCCTGGCTCTCGCAAGCCAGCAAACAGGTCCACTGTGCATTCATGCAGGCGCTGCGCAGATGGCATGGCACGAGCGACGCTCACCTCCTCCGGCAGCTCGCGCAGGCCGGCCGAGATGTCCGCCACAAGCGCGGCCACCTTTGCATCCAGGATGGTGTGCAGCGCCGCGCGCTCCTGCGCGGCAACCGCGCACTGCCGCCGCAGGTCGTCGACCGCTGCCGCAGCCGCGCCGCCGGCCGCGGCCGGCGCCGCCGTGCCCGCCGACTCTGCGCTGCCGCCGCTTGCAGAGCGCTCCTGGCGCCAGATTGCCATGTCATCAGCACGTCTGCATGCAATTGCGCTGAACACTGTGGCTATCTCTTAGTCTGAGGAACACTGTGGCTACATCATAGCAATGGATGCTGCTGAGTGAGCAATGCGCGATAGTCCTGAATGTTCTGAGGTGCAAGTGTTCAGCTGCAGTGCGAGCTGCAGCCATGACTCAAGTTTCCTCGCTACTCCTATGCTGCAGGTGTCGACGCCCTTGGCAAATGAGCGCACCGCAAGCGCGTCCACTGGGGCGAGGTTGGGCTGTGGAGCGTCGACGCCGCTGGGCCCGGCAATGGCTGCGCCAGGCCTGAAACCCATGGCACAGCGGTTTTGTCAGCAAACTCACCTGCCGCCCTAGGACTGATGAAACAGTGGGAGGAGGAATGCTGCCGTGTCGGAGCTGCTACCCATCTTACGAGTGGATGGCGGTGGATCGCCATGCGCTGTGAACTTGCCCACATGACACGGTATCCAAACGCCCTCTGGTGCGACAGCCTGGCAAAGCTGAATTGTGCCTGAAGGATGCAGAGATGCGGGGTGGCAGGCGGGACAGGGGCCGGCACCCCGGCGCGGAGCCCGTGGCCCATGCGCCGAGCGCAAGCGCGAGCTGCGCCGACTTGACCGGCGAGGCCGCGCTGTGCTCCACGGCCGCCTTGCGCAGCGCGATCAGCTCCGACGTGCGCATGTCCAGCGTGTCCTCCAGGCGCCTGCGACGGCGCGCGCGCCAGCGACTGGAGCCTGCATGTTCACTGCACAATGGCACTAAACACGCGTCTCGCCACGGCATGCGCATAGGAGGCCAGCATGTCATCGTGTTTCAGCACAGCTGGCGCCTAGGTGGCCTGTATGGCTATAACACAGCTGCATTGTGACGTGCGATCATGGCAATGGGCCTCTGTCTTGGCACAGGAGCTGTGCACAGTCTGCTTCAGTCACCAAATCACATCTAGCTGGGGCCTTTGCCGTCCACATCAGGCTGTGCGGGCCAGCAAAGAGAACCGCATGCAACACTGGCACCCAGCGCAGGCCCTAGAGCGAGAAGTGCGTGAAAGATTACAGAGCGCGCACTTCTGGTGCGCGTCATACGCCTCCAACTCCTCCTGCAGGCCCAGGATGGAGTCGTCGCGCTCGTTCAGGCGCGCGGTCAGCGCGATCATGATGTCGCGCTGCTTCACCAGCAGCGCCTTGTACCGATCCACCTGCAGGTGCATACGCTCATGTTGAGCGGCAGACAGGCTCGCGATTGGTCACCATGGCTGGTGACAGTGACCCGCAGTGTCCAGCATGTGATGGTGGCTGGCGCGCCTGTGCCTTGTCGTGCTCAGCAGTGAGGCGCTCGCTCTCCAGGTCGCGCAAGCGCTGCTCGTATTCGCTGCGCATGCGCTGCTGCTCCCGCGCCAGCAGCGTCCTGCCAATGCACACAGCTGCATGACACTCGCTTTGACATTGGACTTACTATGCAGCGGCAAACGAGATGCACACATTCACACATGTAATGTTTGCGACACAGCTTGATAAAGTCAGCCGCCAATGCTCATGTGCACAGAAGCGAGAGTGCTGCTGCTGTTGACGCTCCTGATGCACAATGCAGTACAAGGAGCAGACCCAACAGGTGCACTGATCAGGCGGTACCCACCTGAAGACGGGCGTGTCCTCCACCTTGGCGCCGCCGATCAGCAGCTGGCTCTGCATGCTGCTGATGCGCTGCTCCAGGCGGCGCTTGGCCTCCTTCTCCACCATGAACTCGCGGCTGCGCTGCTCCAGCGCCGTGATCGCGGCCAGCTTGTCCGCCTCTGCCCGCCGCTTCTGCTCCTCCACCTGCACATGCGCGGGGGCCGCTCATCGTCCAGGCGCTCGTCCCGGGCTGTGAATATGAACTTACTAATGCGCTACCGCTAAGCCCCTCGCAGCCAGATTAATATAAGTTGCGGCCGCTACTGCTCTCCAACTTGATTCTGAGCTTGGCAATCTACGGAGGTGTGTTTCGTGCACGTCACCATAAGGCTGCTAAGTTAACAGCAGAGAGTGCAGACTGTACAGAGGCACGCCTGCAGCAGCTGGCGCTTGTCCACGACATCGCGCTGGCGCTGCTGCAGCTCCGCGCGCAGGCGGCGCAGCTCGCCCTCGTAGCGCCGCAGCAGCGTGCGCTGGTCCAGGTCCTCGTTCACGCGCGCCACGTTGCGCACGGCCTTGGCGCGCTGCGCAAACTTCAGCGTGCTCAGCGACTCTGCGCGCACGGCACCGGCAGCGCGCGTCAGCCCAAGCAAGCCCTCAGGCCCTCCCTGGCCCCTGGCATGAAATGTTGTTACGGTGCTTAATGGGCACCTAATTGGTTGTGAGCTGGCTTGGACACCCGTCACCTTGACACTCACACTTTTTGAGGTGTCTCAAGGGAACAAAGAGAGACACAATGTGTTCGGCAGGCCGGGGAAGCGCAGTGCCCCCGCATGCACAGCAGCGCATGCCACAGCGGCGCGCCGGGGAAGGCGTCGAGCGCGGGCGAGATCATGGCCAGGATGGTGGTCTTGCAGTTGCCGCCCAGGCTGTCCTCGAGCAAACGCGTGAGCTTGGAGTCGCGGTAGGGCACGTGCGGCCGCGCGCCGCGCGCGTCCGTCAGCGCCGAGATCACGTTGCCCAGCGCGCTCAGCGAGGAGTTGATGCGCTTGCTCTCCTCCAGCCGCCGCCCTGGCCAGCGCGCGGCCTCAGCGGGGTGGACATATGGGCTCAGCGGGGGTGGACATTTGGGTAGCGAGGAGTTGATGCGCTTGCTCTCCTCCAGCCGCCGCCCTGGCCAGCGCGCGGCCTCAGCGAGGGTAGACATTTCCGTACCTGAACCACTGCCTAGTCCTCTATATTGAGCACAGACTACCTTGCACATGCAGCACACGCAGTTGTGCAGGGCCGTCTGGCAAACGCTGGGACGAAAGGGCTGCCCCTGTGCTACAGGGGATACAGGACATGCGGCCCAGCCACGCGCTGCTTGCGGCCGGCCGCAAGTGCCTGCCGGGCAGGCGCGGACATGCCCGCCCGCATCGACCGCAGGGCGTGCCGGTGGCGCCGGTGATGTGCACGCGCTCCGAGCCGGCCAGGTCCACCAGGTTGAGCTTGCCCACGCTCACCGACTGCCGCGCGTGCGCGCCGGGCGCGCCGCCGCCCGCCTGGCGGCCCATGCCTGCGCACGGCCTAGCACAAATATTAGGCGCGCCTGCCGGCCGGCAGCGCATGCCGCTGGGCGCGGGGATGCCTCGCCCTGCGTGACGACGCCACATGGGGCACGGCTGACCTGTGGGCCATAGCGCGTCTACCCTGGACTGTGGGACGCTTGCGGCAACAGTGGCTGGGGCCTGCCGCATGGTGCCAGGCAGACCTTACTGCTGCTGCACCACACACGGCTCTGCTTGCATTTGCGCAGGCCCCGGGCTTACGTGCGCAAGTCAGTAAGAGTCAGAAGCCATATACATACACTGGGCGTTGAGCTTCACAGGTCATGGTCCTGAAATGCATTGCACCGCACCGGACAGTGATGGGCACAGCATGGGGCGTTTGCTAAGTGCAGGCTAGCAAGCAGTTGTGTCTGGGCAGCTGTGAGGGCCGCGGGAGTCTGCCCGCACAGCCATGGGCCAACCAGGCGCGGGGAGGGCACAGGGGCTGCGGGCACGCGCCAGGCGTGACGCCGCGGAACTGGTCCATCTCGTCGCCGGCGGCGCCGCCGCCGGGCCCGCGCGCCTGCTCCACGATCAGGATGAACACCGCGTGGCTGCGGCTGCTGCGCTCGTTGAGCTTGGTCGCGCCGGTCATGCGCGCCGCCGCGCCCACCTCCATCAGCTGGTACACCTGCGCGCGGCGCCCCATGCGGCTGCATGGGACCAGACGCAACCGACCCCGGTGTCCCCTGCGACAAGCAAGTGAGATTTCCTGGAGCTGCATTTTGTGGGTTTGTGTGTGGCTGATGCGGCAGGAGCTGCATTGTGAGACATTATCTGTAAACGAGGCGGCAGAGATAGTATGTGTATGATGGGTCGAGCGCAGTGCATGCTTCAAGGCATGGAAAAGGTTCGGGACGCACCTCGCCAGGCGAGCGGACCACCCACTCGCTCAAGCCGTGCACGTACTTGCCCCTGCGCGGGTCCTCCCGGATGACCAGCTCGCGCTGCGTGGGCTTCAGCAGGTCCGAGATCACCTGCGCGCGCTCTGATGACCCTGGACCCTGATGCGCCTCAGCATCTGTTTATATTGGCAGGGCTGGCCTGGGCAAGTGCTAACGACTTAAGATGACTCATACTGGCGGTGACAATTGACAGCTGGTGTCAAGCACTTCATTTGGGCTTGTGCGGCAGATGCAGGTGATTGCACCATACGGCAGGCGCATGCGCATGGACGGTCACGCACCTCGTTGTATATCTGCAGGAATGCGGCGCGGACGAGGTACTTGCTGCGCGGCGCCGCGTCGTTCTCGATGAAGGCAAAGACCTCGTCAATCGCGCGCGGGATGATGCCGCGCCCCGCCCCAGCCCGGTCGCCCTCCATAGTGAAGGTCTTGCCCGTGCCTGCTCGCAAGGGAGGCTGCTCAGACGCACAGCCAAGGGCGAGCAGGACGGAGGCAGGTCGTCCAATCAGCAGCGAAGGCTGCTGTCACTGACACCGCAGCAGGTGCACCCTTGTTCGGCTGGCACCTGTCTGCCCGTACGCTATGACGGTTGCGTTGAAGCCCTGCCGGCGCGCACGGCGTCAGTGTGCGTGTTGCGTGCCAAGCGCGGGTCTCAGCGAGCAGGGCACATGGTTAAGGCGCAGACCTCGAGGGTTGACAGCACCGCGCCGCGCGCCGCATGGTCATACACCTCTGCCTGCGGGCTGTCCGGTCCAAACACGCGGTCGTACGTGAACAGGTGCGTTGGATATACCTGCGCCGGGTCTGTGACTGTCAGCGCTGCCTGACCGCGCGACCAGGCGCGCCTTACCTGCAAGATAGGAAGACGCTGACGGGTGGTTTTTTCAGCCTGCGCTTTCAGCGCGTCTGCTCGCAACGTTGCAACAGAGTGCGTGGGGGGCTTGCCAGGCCGTCCTCCACCGCGGCCGCGCCGCTCAGCGCGGCAGCCGCGCCGTTCTCTGAAAGCGCGATGGTGCGGCCGCAGGGGTGGACGGCAACCGCGTCCGCGTACGGCAGGTAGCTGCGCCGCTCGCGCTCCAGCGGCGGCCGCACCCGTGTGAACACCTTCGCGGTGCGCACCCAAGAGTCGGGTCCGCGCAAGCAGGCCCAGAGCGTGTGTTGCTCGCTCGCCTCATGCGTACAGGCTCGAGCGGCATGGGGTGCCTTTCCTCCTATACAAGCAGCACAGCAGGAGCTCTGTTTGCCTGGGCAGCGCAGTCAGTGCACTGCAGGGCGCCCGCCTTGATGTTGTCCGTGCATGACGCGTCGCTGCCGTCGTACACTGACTCCTCTGGGATGGCCGGCTCACGCCACTGGTTGACAGGCACCTCCTCCAGGGGCGCACGCGCGCGCTCCGGCCAGGCGCCCGCCATCCTCCTCAGGCAGTGACTGCCTGCCTTGACTGCGGGATGCTGGAACAATAATAGAGACACTGCTGAGGTGTGGATCGTGCAGCAGCAGGCGCACGACAGCGCATCTGTCTTGGCGCAGTTTTGCAGCGCGTGGGTTTACTGGGGCTAGGGTGGTGCAAAGCAGCTTCTGCTCGACCGAGTTTCCTCCCGAGGCCCTGCTTGGACCACTCCTGTGCCTCCCATACAAGCATGGGCGACGCTCAGGCATACCACGAGCTGCGCGCCCAGGTGGGCGCAGCCATAGACGATGTTGGTAGGTTTCTTGGCAGCCTGGTGGAGGGCCCAGGCGCAGGGCACAGCGCGCCGGCGCACCAGCTGTGCATCGACAAGGACATCCAGAAGTTTTTCACCTCGTATTACAACCTGCGCACCAAGCATGCCGACGAGCACCTCAACGTGGCCGTGCTCGCGCTGACCAAGTCTGGCGCGCGCCTTGCCAATGCCTGTTGCACCATGCTGTCTGGCATCCGCTGGGCAAGCATGACAACTTCCCATGCCAAAGTAGCCAGCGAGGCGGGAGGCGAGGGGCCCAGCGGAGGTTGCTGGCCGGCATGATAAATGCTGTGTGACTAGCAGATTGACCAGCACGCAGGAATGCTTCTTGCCTGTCCCTGTGAAGAGCGCTTTGCAAGGCGCTCAACTGAGTCTGTACCTACGGCAACAGTAGCAGCGAGCCAACTTGTCTTTTGTTTGGGCGGCAGGCAAGTCCACGCTGCTGAACGCGCTGCTGGGGAGCATGCTCCTGCCGAGCAGCAACGTGCCGGAGACAGCGCGCATCACGCGCATCACGCACACGCCGCTGGCGGAGGGCCAGCCGCCGCGGCTCATCTACACAACCGCCACCGGCGAGTCGCGCGAGATCCTGGGGGAGTACGCCATCCGTGCGCCCCTCCCTGGAGGCCGCGGCCGGTCGGTCCATGCCGCTGGGACTATGGTGGACCTGAAGCACCAAACACACGCGAGCATGCTGCCGCCTAGCACAGGACAGGCCGGCGTCGCAGCACGACGGGCCTCCTCAGAGATTTTGAGCGCAAGGCGCTCAATGCTCCAGCCCACTGTACCTGCCTGCCACCTTTCTTTCCCTTCGCCAGGACAAGCTGGCTGCCTTAGCATTCCAAGCACAGCGGGCAGGCTGCGATTGCCTGTCCCTGCGCCGCCGCCCGACCACGCGCGGCGCGGGCGCAGGCGAGCACCTGCGCTTCCTCAACCGCGAGGTGCGCGCGCGGTCGGCGCTGCAGTCGGACGAGGCGTTCCTGGACGTGCAGGCGCCGCTGGCCGCGCTGGCGGCGGCGCCGGCGGCCGCGGCCGGCGCGGAGCCCGGCGGCGGCGCCGGCGCGCGCGCGGCGCTGCCGCTCTGCCTCCTGGACACGCCGGGGCCCAACGAGGCCGGCGAGGAGGGGCTGCGCTTCCAGGCGCGCCGCCCGCGCACCTGCCGGCTGGGGGTGTGACGTGCTTTCAGGGGAGCGCGAGTCTGACCTGCGTGCGCGGCGCAAACGTTCCCCGCGCGCACGCCGCGCCTGCCGCACGTGCCAGGAGGGCGCAGGCCCGGACGGTCGAGCGCGCCCCGCACTGCGCCTCCCGCGCGCCTGCGCGCCACCTCAGCACGCCACCAAGCTGCGTGCCTGCTGCCGGACGTGGAGGAGTGAGCCAGACCCTATGAAGGTGCTGCTGATCGGGAGGAGTGAGCCGGACCCTATGGAAGGGTCTGGTGAGCACAGCTGAGGGATGTGCGCGGCAGGTGGAGCGCCTGCTCGGCTCGGTGGACGCGGCGGTGTACCTGCTGGACTACACCAAGCTCAAGACGGTGGAGGAGGCCAGCCTGTTCACCAAGCTCAAGGCGCGCCCTGACCCTCACCTGAAACCTAAACCTAATCCTGCCAGGGGACTGCTAGCGGCGGCGGCCCATGCTCGCGCGCGCTGCCGCCAGCGTCGGCGCGCTCGGTGGCAAACAGTTGGAAGGCTTGTGCTGCACCCCGAGCTCGGCAAGCACTGCACATGCGCTGGCAGCTACATGGTCCGCCGGCAGCTTTCCACTATAGCTTCGCTAAGCGCAGCATGCCGTGCGGACACAACAAGCATGGAATGGACGAGACTTGGCGATCACACTCTGGTTTTGGACCTGATGGCGACGCGCGCGGGTGCGCAGGCGGTCAACCCGGCGCTGGTGCAGCGGCTGTCGACGCGCCTGTTCTTCGTGGTCAACAAGGCGCGCCCCGGCTGCGCATACCGCCATAGGACGCAAGGCACTCCCGATGGCGATGGAGATGGGGAGCATGGAAGGCGCCACCAACCACCAAGCCGTTGCTGCCAAGGGGAGCAAGCGTTGTGTTCAGTCGCCTGTCCAGAGGGAGTGCGGACTGCTGGCGCCTGCAGTGCGCGCCCAGCTCGCTCAAACGCTGACTGTGCGGGCCTGATGGTCGCGGCGCGCTTGTTTCCGATGCTGTGCAACTGTTGCAACGTACGCGTGCAAGGCAGCGCAGAGGCGGCGCGGGGGCGGCTGTCAGCGCGCGCGGCGCCGCAGGTGGACCTTATAGACCGCACGGAGGGCCTGGCGCACGGCGCGATCCGCAAGTACGTGGCCGAGCTGGTGACGTCGCAGCTGGGCGACGCGGGCTTCCAGCTGCGGCCGGAGCAGGTGCGCGGTCGACGGAGCCACCCACGTCGTCTGCCGTGGGAGGCCTCTGGGCTGGCCTGCTGTGTGCCGCTGTCGGTGTGGTGCTGCCGTCAGAGGCGATGAAGGGGGTGAAGGCACTCCTGACGGCAGAGCCGAGCGTGAGTCAGATGCCAAACGAGCCTTACAATTCCATCGCGGTCACAGCCTTTAGTTTGATGGGGCCCGCTGTGAGGCCGCTGCGCGGCACTGCATCGCCGGCCGCGCGCAGCCGCCCCCGCGCCAGCGACCAACCGCGTGAGCGAGCGGCCGCGGCGCGCGCAGGTCCTGCTGGTGTCGGCGCAGGACGCGATGCTGGCGCGCGCGGTGCTGTCCGGGCGCGCGGGCCGCGAGGAGCGCCTGCGCTTCGGCAAGCTGGCGTTCGGCGCGCGCCGCGCGCAGAGCACGCCCGAGGCCGAGTACCAGGCGCGGCCGCGGCGCACGCGCCCGCGCTGCCTGTCTGCTGAGCCGAAACTTTGCTCTGTGGGTGCATGGTATGTCATATGCTGTACAGACTCAATGTTGCCGCCGCGGAATGCGACAGCAGATGTGTGTGGAGCTCTGCGCCATGCTCGCCTGGTCCGTGCGCGAGGTGCTGAGCAGCCCAGGCACTGTCTGCGAGGCACGGCACTTGGACGATTCAACCAGCAGCAGAGGCGCCCGTGGCCATGGCGCCGCGCGCGCGCAGGAGGCCGCGGCGGAGGTGCTGGCCGAGAGCGGCGTGGCGGAGCTGGAGCGCGTCGTGCTCGGCTTCCTGTACCGGCACAGCGGCGCACTGCGGCTGCTGGCCACCGTCGACGATGCGGCGCAGCTGCTGCTGCAGGCGCGGGGCGCCCCCCGCGCCCGCTCCCTTCTCCCGTGGAGACCTGGCCGGTTGTGCTGCACGGCGAACTTGTGCTGCACGGCGAAGTAGTTAATGTCTGCTGCGCGAGCAAGGCATGGCTGCCCGTGCGCAGACATGCGCCGCCTGAGCGCAGCTTTACTGCACCTGTGACCACTACAGCTCCATATTGTTTTGGGTGCCTCTGCATCACTGAACCCCACCTTACCCCACCTTTCTAAACACCATGCGCACAGCCGCTCGGCCTCCTGCCAAGGCAAGCGGCGGACCCGAGCGCGCGGCGCGCGCGCAGGTGCGCAACGTGGCGGCCGCCAGCTACGGCGCGCTGCGGCAGGACGCGGACGCGCTGGCGGCCGAGGCCGAGCGCCTGGGCGACGAGCTGGCCGCCGTGCTCGGCGGCTTTGACGACCTGCAGCGCGACGTCGCCGCGCTGGAGGGCGAGGTCACCGACGAGGCGCGCCCCACCGCCGCCCGGCTCGCCATGGCGGGCGTGCTGCACGAGCTGGCCCCTGGCGCCGCCGCACCCGGCGGCTGACGTAGCCGCGCGCGCGCACGCCGCATTACTTCTTGAGAAGAACGCCAAAAAAACTGAAATGGCGATCCCACGCCGCCACGCAGGCAAGGGCGCGCTCCGGGAGCGCGCGGCCGCACGCGATGAGCGCGGCGCGCGCGCGCGCAGGTGCGCGGCCGCATGCAGCAGCTGAAGGAGGCGCTGTTCGCCAAGGTGGCCGCCGTGCTGGACCCGGCCGCGCGGCCGGCGGACGCGGCGGTGCCCGGCGCGGTCGCGGCCGGCCGCTGGCGCGCCGTGTTCGACAAGGGCGCGCGCCTCTGGTCGCGCAGCCGCGGCGGCGGCGGCGGCGGCGGCGGCGGCGCGGACGCGCGCGCCGAGCTGCAGCGCCAGCTGGAGGACCTGCACGCCGACATCCAGGGCCAGATCGGCGCGGAGGCGCGCCCGCCGCCTGCTGTTGGGCCAAATGAGTCACGTTTCAGGACATGGCTGGTGCTGGGACGGATGGAGTCAGGTGCTTCATGCGCATCAGGACAGCGCACTGGAGCAGCAACACAATGCGTGTAGGCAAGTGTGTAGGCGCTTGAGAGTGGGCGTGGCGGGTAGCCTGTCGGGCCAGAACGCAGGCTCTGCGCGTGCCCGACTCTGGCATGACTCACCAGGTATGCTTCATGGGATGCGTTTAAGCGCTTCACATGACTTGCCGGAAAGGCGCCCGCTTCTGTCTCTGCCGTGCGTGTGAGGGTTTAGGGTTGCGGCCGGCGCGCAGGTGCGCGAGTTCTGGCACGAGCTGGAGGCGGCGACCAATGCGCGGCAGGCCGCGCTGTTCGCCGCGCTCAACGCCCAGCTGGAGGTCCTGGCGCGCCGCATCGAGGCCGTCGTCGGCGACGCGCTGGACGTCGCGCTCGAGCCGGCCGCGCTCGCCATCGCGCCGCCGACGCCGGAGCAGTTCCACGCCGACCTGCGCGAGCTGTTCTCCACGGGTGCGCGGCGCAGCGGGCCTGCGCTCACCAGCATCAGGTGAGCTGTGGACGCTGACGGCATTTATATATATATATATATATATATTTAAATTCTACTTTTGAGGGGGAGAGATGAGCGCGCTGCCGCACGCGCCCGCCCGGACTGCCTGCGAGCCTGCCGTGCTTGGCCACGCGCCTGACGCCCAGCGCGCTCTCACGCCGGCCTGCCCGGGCTCCTGTGCGCGCGTGGAAGTGCCGGCGCCCACTTGCGAGCTCGAAGCCTGGTAGCCAGGGTGCGCATGCTTGCAGCTGGGGCAGCGCCGCTCGCCCGCACGCCTGCACAGTAACAGCACTCCTAGCATGCAACACATGCGTGGGCAGCGGGCATTTGCGGTGGGGTGCGCGTGGCGTGGACGCGCCGCTCATGCGCGCCTGCGCCGCTGCGCAGCCTTCGCGCCGCGCGAGGAGGCGCGCACGCGCAGCCGCGAGGAGCGCCATGTGCAGTGGGAGCCGCGCCGGCGCCGCGGCCTGTGCGGCTTCACCACGCACTACGTCGGCCGCCCCACCACGCGCGTCGTGGACGAGGCGTACTCCGAGACCGTGTACGAGCTGCAGCCGGACCAGATCAAAGCGCGCTGCCCTGACCCTAACCATACCCCTAACCAGAAAGTCATGTTCGAGCTGCAGCCGGGCCTGGTCAGGGCGCGCGCCCGGCCGCCTCGCGCTCGCGGCCGGCGCCCCGCCCCAGGATGGGCCCAGAACGGCAGCCTTTACCTCGCCATGCACCGCACCCCCGGCCGTTCCGCGGCGCTGTAGAGCCACTCCGCGAGGCCGTGCCCGGGCCGTGGCTTGGGCGGCCTCAGCGAGAGCACACAAGGAGGAAGCAGCGCGATCGTGCTGCTGCCTGTATGCACCTCAGGCTCGCCGCCGTCACGTGCTGGCTCCCTGACTGTCGCCGGCGCGCAGGAGTATTTCATGCGGCTGGTGGAGACGACCGTGGCGACGTCGGTCGCGCACGTGCGCGACTTCGTGCGGCGCTACCTGGAGCAGCGGCTGGCGGACGCGCGCGGCCGCATCGGCGCGTACGGCTCGCGCTACGCCAACGCGATGCTGGCCGCGCTCGACACGTCGCGCAGCGGTGCGCCCGCCGTGCTCGCGCGCCGCGTCTGGGGGCTTGGAACTTGCAAGCTGCAGAGCCTGCTGGCGCTGGTTTCCAGCTGAGCAGGCCCTGTCCTCAGCAGGCGGCTGCCTGTTGCCGGACGCGCGAGCTGAGGGCGCGCGCCTGCCGCGTCCGCGCGCTGCGCCGCCGCCTGCGCAAACATGTGCTTTTGTTGGTTGAGTGCTGGCCTGTTGGGAGGGCTTGCGAAACGGCGCGAGCGCACCGTCGTGTCCCATGCGCACGCGCCTTGCCTGGCGGACTGCTGGGGGCGTGCGCTGCGACCATGAAAGTGGCGCAGGCTGCGCCGGGGCGCGAGGGCGGCGCGGCGCGCCGCAGGCGAGGCGGCGCGGCAGGCCGCTCTGGGCGCGGTCGCCGCGCACCTGGGCGCGCTGGACGCACTGCTGGCGGCGCTGTCGGCCGTCGAGGAGCGCGTGAGCGGCCTGCTGCCCGAGGCCGCCGGCCAGGGCCCTGGCACAAACCCTAGCACGGACCCTGCCCCCGCGGCCCTGGACGGCGAGGAGGAGGCGGGGTACGCGGCGGCGCGCGGCTGCGCGGGGGAGCTTGCGGGCCCCAATGCCTCCGAGGACGGCGCATCTCCAAACGCGGATGCGGAGGCGAGCGTGGGCGCCGCCTGGGCGCCCGCGCCCGAGCCGGCCCCCGGCGGCGGCCTGGACTCGCTTGACGCGGCGCTGCTGGACGCGCTGCGCGAGGCGCCGGCCGTCATCCGCGCGCGCGCCGCGCCCGCGCCCGCCGGCGCCGCGGCCGCCGGCGCCGCGCGGCACCCCGGCGGCGAGCGCGTGGGCAAGGGCAAGGGCAAGGGCCCGGCGGTCGCCGCGCGCGCGCCGGTCGCGATCAGCGCCGCGGCGGTTGCCTCGCCCGTCGTGATGCCGGCCGTGCATGGAGGCGGCGCCAGCGCCGGCGCCGGCGCCGGCGGCCGGGACGGCGACGGCGACGGCGGCAACGCGCCGCAGCGGGCCGCCGCTGACGCTGCTGGGGCGGACGGCGCATCTGCAGCGAGCGGCTCCCGCGCGCGCCCGCTGGACGAGGGCGCCGACCCTGCGGGAGCGGCGGCCATGCAGGGCGTGCTAGCGTCAATCTGGGGCGGCGGCGCCGCGGCGGCGCCCGGCCGCGACAGCGGCGCGGCCGCGGCGGCCGCGTCGGCGTTCGACCGCGCGATGCGCGGCCGGCCGGCGCTGGCGGGCCCAGCCGCCGCCGCCATCCCGCCCGCCTCGGCCGCCGAGCTGGCGCGCTGGGGCCTCGCGCGCGTGGACTTTGACGACGACGACGACGACGACGATGACTTCTTCTGCGCGTGCGGGAAGGTGCATCCGCCCACGTGGCGCCACTCGCTCGCGGACCCGGCCGGCCCCGCGCTGCCGCCGCTGGGGCCCGACGGCGCGGGCGGCTCCGGGGCCGGCGCGCCCGCGGTCGCCGCCGGCGGGCCACCTGCGGCGCCCGCGCCCGCGCCGGCCGCTGCGGGCCCGCCGCCGCCGCCGCTGCCCGCCGCGCCCGACCTGCTGGACGGCCTGATCGCGGAGGCGGACGCGCGCGCCAAGGTGCAAGCGACCGGCAGCTACGAGGGCTCGCTGCGCGGCAGCACGGCGACCGGCGAGCCCGAGACGGAGGGCGCGCCGCCGGCGCCGGGCGCGGCGGTGGCGGCGGCGGAGCAGGGTGAGGCCGCGGTGCTCCCCTCCGGTGCGCGTCAGCCTGCCCGCTCGCGCACGCCCACCCGCGCTCCGCATGATGTCAGGCACCTCCTGCAGGCCGGAGCAGGCAACGCGGGCGCTGCTGCGGCGTGCAAGGTTCAAGCTGGCGCTCCTGCATGCCCGCACAGTGCGGCGGCGCTGGCTGCCTTGTGGCGGCTGCGCGCAAGCTTGAGGCAGTGAGCGTGTCCCCGGGGACCTCCACTGACGTATGCGGTCATTGACAGGTGTTGGTCAGAGCGCAGATGTGCAAGCTGCGAGCTGCCCAAGGCGCATTGCGCTCCTGTCCCTGACTCAGTGCACGCACAGCATGTCTCTATCACGAGCTGGCTGAAAGCAGGGGTGTAGCCTAGTCCGTTCGCTGATGCCACGTGTTGCTCCGCGCGCAGAGTTTGTGCGCAGCGAGGGCGCGCCGCCCGCGCCCGCCCGCGAGGACTCCGGCGAGTGGATGCTGGTGGACGAGGACGACAAGCCCTAGGGCTTCGGAGCGCAGGCGCGCTGTGTAGGTGAGCGGGAGCCGCTGGGCGCTTTGCCGCGGACGCGGTCGCTCGGCAGGGCGCGCTAGCTCTGCGTCAGTGTGGGCGTCTCTGGCCCGGGCGCAGATTGGTAGCCATCGAATGCTGCTGCTGCTGCGTGCCTGCGCGTGCGGACCTGCGGCCCCACAGACTGCGGCGGGACCGCTGCGCAGCCTTGGCGCTGGTCATGCCTGGTTGCCCACTGTCACTCGCGTGTATATGCCTGGTGTGTGTATCTGTGCAGCAAGAGACTACCTGCAGCGTGTGCGGAGAAGCAGGTGGTGCAGACTTGAGCGCCACTCAGAGTTGTTGTGAGCGAGCAAGGGGTGCTCGGTGCTGGTGAGGGGCAACCGAGCTGTTCGGGCCTGCGCACGCTTTGCATATTCTGCAGCTTCAAGTGCAGGCGGCGCAGCTTTGGCTTCATAACTGCAGCCGCTGTTTGTCGGCAAGCACTGTGTATAATCAGTGAAGTCGTTGCGAAGTCGGGCGCGCTTGAGCGCTGTGGCCCTGCCGAGCGTGCTGGCAGTTGCAGGGGTGATTGCCGTGCTGCAGGCTCAAAATCAGAGTCGAGTTGTGGGCGGTGGGGTAGCCAGGCCAGACAAGGGCCCTGAGCGGCCAGCAGTGTGCGTGCATGTGCATGGCAGGCGGGCGGGCCAGCATCAAGACCTACTCAGTGTAAAGGAGGTTGTCAGGTGTGCACCGCAGTGAGGGGCTGCTGTGGAGCAGAGCTAGAACAGGCAGAAAAAGGCAGGTCCTCTTCTTCTTCTTCTACCTAGGGGCTTTGACAGGGTTTTCCTCCCCACAGGCTGACTCCCCACAGACTGACAGGCTTATGCGCCTCTCCATAACATTTCCACTTCTCTCTACAGGCGCAACCTACAAGCTCAAACTTCATGACAGAGTATTGCGCGCAGCCTGTCAGTGCTTTGGCGCATGATACAAACTGCGCAGGCTGTCAGCACTCAGGCTGCATGATGCATGGCTGTGTAGTGAGGCACTCGGGCTGAGATCGGCACGGCCGCATGCACTCGAGGTTCTTGCGGCAAGCTGGGTGTCGGCGTGCAAGACCGCAGCAAGGCCTGCCCTGGATGATGGCTGCGCGGATGGCCGCTCCAGCTGTTGCACGCCGCCGCGGCTGCTGCCTCGCCGTGAGGGAGCATGGGCGAGCTGTGCACCGTACCTATCTTCCCAGTTGGGCTTGTGGCGGGGCGCGGCTGCACTATGCTTTCATGAGCTAGGACGTCGTGCCTCAGGCTGGCATGTAGCGCGTGGGCATAGTGGCGCTGGGCGCTTGGCTGGGACACGCTGAGGGCGGAGAGGCAAGCGTGTGGGGCCGGCCGACGGGCGGCCAGCTGCGGCAGCGCCCCGTTGAGCTGGCGGCCTGGGTGCTTGCCAAGCACTGCTTGGAGGCCGGCATGTTTGGAGGGTGCACAGCTCATCGCGGCAACCCAGGAGAGCGTGGCAAAGGCATGAGCGGACGCGCGGCTTGTCGCGAGTCCCTCCGATGCGCGTGCCGCCAAGCCAGTGCCCGGCTGGCAGCTTCGGTCAGCGCGGCACGCATGTTCACCGCGCCACTTGATCCACCGCCGGATACACCGCATGTATCAGAGGGGCAAGCTCTGGTGCGGCGCGCGGGGAGTTGTTCATGTGCACGCTTGTTGGGCCGCTGGAGCTGGCGCTGACGCGGCAGGCCGCTGCTTCGACAGAGGCTGCGCAGGTGGGCCTCAGTGCACCGCTGCGGCGCGGGACTCCTGGGACTCATCAGGCTCTCGTCATCATGAAGGTCAATTTGATGTAGTACGATCCATCTGAACTAAGTTCCGACACCAGGGTCGCAACCCCTACCAGGGCCTGCCTAGCCCCTGAGATAGTAGCCTTTCTCAGCGGCAGCCCACCGTTCAGCAGGCGATCCCTGCGGCCATGGACCTGCGCAGTGCGTTGCAGCTCGCGGACAGTGTGTGCGTTGCCGGGCGCCTCTTGATCGAGGCCTTGGCATGGCGCCTGGGCTACTTGGACAGGAAGAACGCCTGCCAGCCAGCAACATTCAACGTCAGGCGGTCGTGTCTTGAGCTTGACACCCTCCTGCTCAGCTTTGCACTGGCAGACGCCGGAGCAAGCGCTGAGCTTGCGCAGCGACTGGGGCCGCTGGAGGAGATCGTGCGCGAGTCCCAGGTGAGTTCCACGCTGTGCGGCCTGGCTCAGCTGGGCGCCTGTGTGGGTGCGTCAGGTCCGCTGGGCTCTGCAGGGCTGCTGACAGTCTCTGGAGCGCGCCGCAGGAGCTGACACAGCCGGGCGGCCGCCTGGATGTGGAGCGCGAGAGGGAGAAGGGCCTTTGGTTCAACTGGGTGGGCTGGTGGTGGTGTGGCAGAGTCTCTGAGAAGCTGCTGAAGGACAAGAAGGAGGACGTCAAGGCCGCTCACAAGACCTTGGAGGTGCTGGTGAAGGAGGTGGGGATGGCTTGGCAGGTCATCAGTGCTGGCCAGGAGGACTAGGTGGCGCTTGACAGTGAAGAGATGTAGCTTGACGTGGTCTGCGTTAGCTGGGACCCACAACTCTCAGCCGGACACCGGGCCGCAGGCCGGCGGGGGTGGTACGTGACAGTGGTTCACTTTGTACTATCTCCTGTGAAGCACTGTGAGCGTTAGCCTCTTTCAGAGAGGCCAGCGCAAGGCAAAATTTGACTTTCATGCTTTGCAGGCACACTTCAGACAGGCCACCTCATACGCGTCAGCCTGCCACAGGAGCGCTTACATAAACAGCAGCGGTACCAAGTGCGCAAACCTCACGAGCACACCAAGCCTGGCAGCACTCCCGGGCAGTACATCCCAGAGCTCCCAGGGCTCCAGCGACGCAACACTTGCAGCAAGACCTGCGCCGTGAAATGATATATGGCACGAGATACAGGCAATGCTTTCAGCCTCAGTGCGGTGCACATGCTTGTTGTATCTCCTCCTGGCCTCCCAGCCCATTTTCAAGCAGTGCACACAGTGCACCCTTGGCCCCTGTCAAGTTCATGGACGCTATAACGCGCTTCAATGAAGTGCCCGAAAGCCAAGCCTTGAAGGTGAAAGGGGACATGGTCTTCTTGGGCACAGCAACCTCCAGCTGCGGCAGAACTTGCGCATGATGTTGCGCAAGTACTGTAAGAGGGGGGTTATTGAGAACCACAGTTGAACGCGACAGGCCTGTGGAAAAGAGCACATTTTGCCACCTCCTGGTCTTTTGAGGCATCGGAAGAGTGCGCCACCACCACAGAGGTGTTTCTTGACTTCATAAGGACCAGACTGGCCCAAGATGCCATGCGATTGCGTCTGCCAATTTTGCATCCCGAGTGTGCAACCCTGCGCAGTGGTGTCACAGGAATTAGGCTAGTGGTGATGCAGGCTATATTGCAGGGCGCCAGCGGGCCCGCCCGGGCTCTGATGTGCGTCAGCTGCGCATGCACATCGGGACCTGCGCCCCAGGAAGGGCCCGGGCGGCTTCTGGTGTCCTCATAGGTTCCATCAAGACCAGCACAAGTACTTACCACAGGGCGCTGCTGCCACACACTGCAGCAGGCCTGTGCACGCCTCCTGTGATGCGCATCGGCTTGCTGGGCCCCGAGCGGCCCGTGCACAGTGGATCAGTGGCCGCAAACGAGCTCAGGTGACTTCTGACAGACCACAGTGGGCCGGGCAGGCCCTGGAGCGTGGCCATGGTGTGGCCCATCAATCGATTTCAGTGATGGGCTAGGCTCCCGCCTCCTCCCGCCACCAAAAGCAGCTTGGACGTCTAACAACGGCCTCCCAAGTGTGAAATTGGCTGCGGAGCGGCAAACGGGGCTGAAATCGGCGATGTCGCGCTCAACTGTGGTTCTCAATAACCCCCCTCTATAAGCGGCGGACCGCCAGGCTTGCCCTGTGATGCCCCTTTCGATGTCTACAGTGTACCTCCACTGGAGGTACACTGGACTGCTCACAAACACGGTCCTGGGACTGTAGCAGCCCAGCGGCCAAGTGCACAGCGGTAATCTGGGCAGCACCTGGGCCCAAGTTGGCTGCTACTCTGTCGGAATGCCAGCTTATTACATCACGTGTTGTGTTGCAGAGCGCCCGTGTCAACCTTCGCTTGGATAAAGTCTGGTTCTGCTAACTTGAACGGGACTTGCTGGCAATCTTCAACTTTGCGCAGATGGAGTTTGAGACAGGTGCGCATACACTGCTAGCAAGGTGCGGCCCTGAAGCTGTGTCGTACCTCCTCGTTGCTCAGTGTATGCTGTGCATACAGTTGATGACTCGTTGGCATGCACTCGTAATAAGGTTGTGCAGCTTATGGGTGGGTGCCTGGTGTGGGCTGTGCGCATCTTGACTGCCGGTTCTAAGAACAGTGAATTCACTCCGCAGTTGCACAAGAAAAGCAGTTATATCCGTGTGCACATTGGCTTGCACGAAGACTGCGCACACAGTTGAGGAGTTGCAGGTCAGGCCTCCTGTACAAGCTGCAGGGACCCGGACGCCACGCTGCAGCACTGGCCGCGCAGGGAGATGGCCGCCCGTCCGGCAGGCAGCACCCAGCAGCCGCGCTCCACACCGGGCCATGCTCCAGCTGCTGACGGCGCTGGCCGCGGTGGCTGCCTGCCTCGCTGCCACCGAATGCCAGCGCTCAGCCCTTGCAGCTTTGCTGCGGGCGCTCGCTGCCGTGATCAGCGCCTGCAAAGGCGCGTGTGCAGCTGTGCCCCACCTGACAGCTTCACCACACTGCAGGCTGTGAGCGAGCGCCTACCCAGCCTGTGTGCGCGCGCAGTCAAGCCGTGGCCTCTCTTCCCAACAACAGCAGACGCTAGGACGCTGGCTGCGACCGAGCGCCACAGCATCCAGCTGCAAGGAGAGCTTGCGCGCGGCGTGCATAGCAAAGTACATTTGGGTGAGCCCGACATGCCTGAGCTCTGTCCTGTGGCACAAGCTTGACGTGCCTTCCGCCAGCTGCACCCGACGCTCCCAGGGACCTCACACCCTGTGTTTTTATTCGCGCAGGGCTCTGCTGCGGCCTGGTATATGCTATGGTGTGGCTGGTGGTGTGGCTTGATGGGCTCCCGACGGTTTATAACAGGGAAGTGATCGCGTCCGAGGGCACGCCGTCCATCCTCTGCCATCCCAGCATAATGTGCCCGGCGGGCGCTCTTGCTTCCCTGTCCGCACCAAGCTCTCTTCGTCCGCAGACCACAGCCTCCTCAGCGGATGCCATGATGCGCCCTTTGTACTATGAGCCGTCACTGTTGTTTGTGTTGCATTAGCGCTGCCGTGATCCACACAGCGCACCTGTGCATGGTACTTGCATATGAGCCGAGGGCTAGGCCAACCTCACGTCTTCTTTTTGTGCAACAGCCTGCGCTTGTGGTGTGGCAGGCTCCAGGCTGCCGCCAAGGCAGGCAATGCAGGCAATGCTTCCAGCGTCATGGGCACGCATGCAAGCAGCCTGGCAGTCGCAGGGCAGCAGGAGTGTCTGCTACCATTTCGGCTGATGGGTTGCTGCGCTGCAGGTGCTTGTCCACGCCGTGTTCATCGACCATGAGTACGATGGCGCTGCGCTGCCGCATGTGGCCTTCTCGCTTATGTCTCATGATGGCAAGACACAGGTGCAGCCCTTCTGCAAGGCCGGAGCCTGCACGACACCCGCACAGGCGCACAATGGTGCCAGCGTATTGTGTGCGCTGGGCAGCTCCGCGCTAGCTCCTTTGCGCCATGCCTTGGCTCAGCTGAGGTGCTTGGGGGCTGCGCGAGCGAGCCGCCTTGAAGGGATCGGGTGCATGCCCAAGGGGCGCTGCGAAGCGACCTGTATTGCCAGACTTGTTTGTTTTTCAACGAGCTCGAGCCAGGAGTGTAGGCTGGTTGTCCTGGGCACCCACAACGCCCACCGGCTGCCCAAACAGTGGCGTGAACGTGGCCGCTGCGCAGAGCGTGCAACGAGGGCACTCAGGGGTGCACCCGCGGCTTTAGCGGCGGTGTCTGCAGCTGGCATGCTGTTCTAGCCGGTGTGGCAGGCGCCTATCAGGAGATCGAGGAAGAGCGTTAAGCGTAGCTGCCAGCCTCCCCCTCGCGGTCATCTATACAACCGCGGCCACCATTGGGATGGACCTGCATGATCGATTGCAGCTGTCACTGCCTCACACTCGGCTGGACCTTTGCAGGCTGGCGCGGCCCCAGCCACGCGTCCGACGGCAAGCCGCCTGAGGTCTTCGCGCCGCCACGCGCGTACGGCTTTGTCAATGCTGTTGCGAGGCGGCGCGGCCCTCCCACCATCAGCGCCGCGCTCAGGGCTGTCAAGTGGACATCGCACTTGCACGTTCCTTGCTGCGCTGCGGTCAACGCCGTAGCGTGCTGGTTGGTGTTACATGCAGGTAAAAGACCCGCACTTCTGGCACTGCCATTCTCTGCCCAGGCTGCATGAAACCAGTGCAAGAGAGGACGCAGAGTGGCGTGGCGCGACGGGCTGACGCCGAGGCTGGGCAGGTGCACGGGGACCTTGCGTCAAGCAACGTGCTGCTCATCCGGAGGGGTGCCCGTGGCGTGTGCGGGAATGCTGAGAATGGGGCGGCTGCGAGCGAAGGCGCGCCTCCTGCAGCGAGCAGGGCCTAGCACGCAGCGGTTTGCTGTTCCGTGCCTCCTGGGCTACCTCAGTGCTGCGGCATGGAGTCTATGCACAGAGCTTGCGCGTAGCTTTGCCACCCGCAGCCATTATGCAGTGGGGATGAAACTCATACGTTGATGTGTGATCCAACCACCGCTGCCTCGGCGCCTGCTGCCTGCCAGCAGCACGCAGCCCTGCGGGGGCCCGGACCCTTGCCTGAAGATGCGCGGGCGGCTGGCGCACCCCCGGGGCCAGGGGGGCGCGAGCCCTGTCGCGCGGCCATGCGCCGACCGCCAGCCGCCTCTGCTCAGGTGGCGGACTTCGGGTGCTCGCACAGAGGCGCACTCGCGACCGCCACCGTCAAGCCAGGGCGGCGCGGCGCGTTCGCCTACCAGGCGCCCGAGGTGCTGGCGCACGGCATGCTCAGCCCCGCTGCCAATTGCTACGCGTTCGGCGTGCTGCCGTGCGAGATGCTGACGGGCGCAGGCGCGCCCTGGCTGCCCGGGGTTGTGCGACGGAGTGCGACACGCTTAGGCATTCATTTGTCTGGTGCCAAGCACACAACCCTGATGGCCTGACGCCGTCTCCGCACTGTTGAGCGCCAGATGTTCAAAGGTTACAGCTCCATGCTTGGGTGGAGGGCCGCGGCGCAGTCACCTGGCTGCTGGCAGCTGCGGCTGGGGTCCTTGGCTGGCGCCATAAGCCGGTCAAAGGCGCGTGCGCACGGGGCTAGTTCATGTCTGGGCTGGCGGCGACACTGCATGCCCTGCTGTGGCTTCTGGCGAGTTCTACCGCATTGACGCGCTCTCGCTGCCAGTTGCCTGCAGTGTATACACAGCTGGAACCTAGAATGTGCGATAAGGAGACATTGGCTGATGCCAGCAAGCAGACAGGGCGCAGGTAAGATGTGTCTTGCGCGGCGGGGCGCGCCGCAGGTGCCGTACGCGGGCCTGAGCGAGGGCGGCGCGCGGCTGCGCAAGCTGCTGGTAGGGGCAGGCCTGCCTCTGCCGCTGCCTGTCGGGAGTCCGCCGGCGCTGGCCGCGTGCTGCTGGCGGCGTGCCTGGCGGACGAGCGCGCGCAGCGCCCAGCCGCGAGCACGATCGTGGCCGAGCTACGTGCGGCGCTGGGAGCCACCTGGGTGGCGTCCTGCTGTGGGCGCGGCCCGCCTTCTGCTACGCGCCCTCAGTCTGCGTGCATACTCTGTTGTCATGGCAGTGTGGCCTGGGCGAAGCTTGCAGGACAGGTGACCCATGTGTGCGCAACGCACACATGCTGCTGTCGCCTGGAGGCGCCAAGATATTTAATATGAGCGATGCGTATGAGATAAAAGTGGCGAAGTCACCACGCCGTGCATGCAGTGCGATTGGCGTCTACAACCGTGAACGAGCCAGCCACTATACGCACATGTACTCTGAGAAGACTGCAGGGTGTGGTCACATGGCTTGTGCTCTCAGGCTGTCCTGCAACCCTGCTCTGCTTCTGATGTCTGGCAGGCGCATTTGGTGTTTTCTGCATCTCCTTGCATCGCTTTTGGGGCGCTGCTGGCCGTTGGTGGTGGTCTGGTCCAGGTCACGCGCCAGCACGCTTGTATGCGCAGGCTCTTCGTGGCCATGGACATGCTGTATGCATTGCTTTGCCTGTTGCCTCATGTCCCAAAGGCTTGATTGTGTAGCACAAATGCAGCAACCCGCTGGTCGCCTTTGGCCTATGGCTTTGCTGTGTGCAACCCTGTCAGGCGGCTCAGTGCGTAGCTTATGGGTTGAGCAAGAAGTGGACCACCCATCTATATAGGTTGTTGTTGCTGGAGGGTCCCGGTCTGGCCGGGACTGAGCAATGAGGCTGAATAAGCCTTTGTCAGAGCAGCGGCGGCATGGTTGCATGCCGCCGACCTGTACAGTGCGCTCCAGCCACATCTGTTGAGCAGGCTGCCGCAATATCCTGAGTTAATATAGGGGCGTGAGTGCGTGCCGGCCAGTGCACCACCTGTGAGAACAAGCGGCCATGCCATCATATCGTTGCATTGACGCGTACACAGCATAAGCGCTCATAGCCCGCTCATAGCCTGCACCACGCTCACTTGCCCTGTCGCCTGCCATCATGACACGGAGATAGTGAACCCTTCACAGCCACCCCGCGCACTGCACCACAGCCCCTACAGCACCCTGCTGCTAGCGTTTTATTCAATCACAAATCCGAAATAGCGCCTGAGAGGCCCATCAGGCACATGGCACAAGGCAGCAAGTATAATTGCACGCAGTCTACTCTTGGCATCTTAGGGCCTGCATGTACATGCGTGTTGGCACGTGAGCGCTCCAAAGCTCGTCACCAGTCAGCAGCCAGAAGCATATCATACCGTCTAAAACTGGAAATGGCATAAAGCGCAACGGCAGTGCGCCGGCCATCAGGAGCACGGCAGCACTTGCACAGGACAACCCAAAGCAGAAGCTGATATCGTGAGCACAAATCACCACACTGTTCACGTACATGTGCACATGATGGCTGGCTCGTGCACAGCTTTACGCGCCAACCGCACTGCCGTAGCAGCACGGCATGGGGCTTCCACAGTTTTCCATACAGACACAAACACAGACTGTGCTCAACTTACGCGATATACCTTGGCGCCTCCAGCGACAGCAGCTTGCCTGGGCTGCGAGCTCGGACCAGGTAGCACGGCCATAGCGATGGGGTGCGCACGCAGATTGAGGCGCCTAGCAGAAGCCGGGCCGCGCCCTCAGCAGGTTGCCGCCCCAGGAGGCCCCCAGCGCCGTACGCAGGTCAGCCACAATCGCGCTCGCGACCGGCCGCTGCGCCGGCTCGACCGCCAGGCACGCCGCCAGCAGCGCGGCCAGCGCCGGCGGACACCTGACAGGCGGCGGCAGGCCCGCACCGTCCAGCAGCTTGCGCAGCCGCACATCGGCATCGCTCAGCCCCGCGAACGGCACCTGCGGCGCGCCCCGCGCATCACCATTAATGCCGTCCGCTTGCTTACACCAGCTTAACCTCATTCTGTGTGTTTGTGCGCCCCGGCTGCAAGCCAAAGCAGGCACTGCGCGCTCATGCGCCTCTGGACAACGTGTAGCAAGGGTGGCTGCGGGGCATGCAGTGGCGCCGCCAGCCCAGACACAACCAGCCACATGCGCATGCGCCTTTGAGGCGGCGCGGGCGTATCCTGACAGAGACCCCAGGGATCAGGCTGCCAGCAGCCTGGCTACACCGCAGCAACCTGCCGCATCTCAGCATCGAAGTACGAGGCTGCCCTCTCTGGCGCCGGTAGTCCTCTACATCTACCATTGGTGTTTGCGCCTGGCGCCAGCAGCATTCCAAGCCAGCCGCGCATGCGACCCGCAGCAGCCAGGGCGCGCCTGCGCCGTCAGCATCTCCCACAGCAGCACGCCGAACGCGTAGCAGTCGGCGGCAGGGCTGAGCACGCGCCGCGCCAGCACCTCCGGCGCCTGGTAGGCGAGCGCGCCGCGCACTGTCTCGACGGTGACGCTGGCAAGCACCGCTCGCTCTGTGCAGCCAAAGTCCGCCACCTGCGTGCAGAGGCGCGCGATTGGCGCACGGCTGCGCGACAGGGCTCGTGTGCCTCTGGGGCCGGTGCATGCGCCAGCTGCCGCCGGCGGGTCACCAGGCAAGGATCGCAGGGTTTCCAAAGCTGTGTGGTGCTGGCAGGCAGGAAGCGCTCACTCGCGGTGCTTAGATGCAGGGCTCCTACGCTTGCTTCATCCGTGCAGCGCACTCTCTCTGCGCGGCTGGGCATACCGCAGGGCGCGTCCAGCCAGAAGGCATGCATGCTCAGCAGGACATGTTGTCCTTCCACACCGCATGTCACGTGCGAACCTGGGGAACGGCGTGCGGGACGAGGTGTGCACAGAATGCATGCCGCAGCATCTCACACCCAGACTCTAGACCAGCCCAGGAGGCACGAAACAGCAAAGCGCTGCGTGCAAGGCCCTGCGCTCTGCAGTGGGCGCGCCTTGGCACGCAGCCGGCCCACGCCCAGCACCCCGCACGCGCCACGGGCGCCCCTCCGGGTAAGCAGCACGTTGCTGGACGCGAGATCGCCGTGCACCTGCCCCGCCCCCACAGCGTCAGCCCCTCGCGCCACGCCACTCTGCATCCTCTCTTACGCTGGAATCATGCAGCCCAAGCAGAGAGGACTGCAGTGCCGGAAGTATCTCACCTGCCTCTGACACCTATCAGCGCGCTACGGCATTGACCGCAGCGCAGCAACACGTTAATGCAGCCATCGCATTTTTCGCTCGACAGCCCAGAGCGCGGGGCAGGTGATTGAAGGGCCGGGGGCGGGCCAGGCGGCCCTGGCAACAGCACCCGGCGTCGCGGTCCTGCGCGGCCATGGCAGGCACGGGCGGGCACGCACCAGGCCGACCACAGAATCGTGCAGATACGCCAGCGCCCCAGCAACGTCCAGCGCGAGCGCCAGGAGCGGCAGCAGGCGCTGCCGGCGCGAGCGGCGTGTATGCAGCAGCCCGCGCTGCAGCGCGCGCTCAAGGGTGCCTGCGCTGGCTAGCAAGCGTCACAATGCAGCAGGGCTCAGGCTTGGTGCTCCGACTGCCGCGCCGACGCTCGCCTGCAGGCTGGCCATGCAGGCAGCCGTGGGAGCATGCATGCTCGCCTTGCACTCCTGTGCGCTCACCTGTGCTCACTACCCATACAAGTCACCCTGTGCCTGCGTCCCCGCCTGCGTCCATCGGTGCAGCACCGCCGGCCGTGGGGGCTGTGAGCGCGCACCGGCCTCGCAGAGCTCCATGACGATGATGGCCCGGTACATCATCTGGCAGTCCGACGGCGCCGCTGGGAGCGGGCTGGGCGCCCCAGTCGCCGCGGTGCTGCTGGCCCTCGAGCAGCAGCCGCTAGCCCGCGGGGGCGGGCCGGGAGCGCCTTCCTCGGGGCGCGCGCGCGCTGCTTCAGGCCACCAGCTGAGCTCATCGCGCCAGTCGTTCGCAGACTCTACCACGCCGTTGGGCATGTTGGTGGCGGACCCCGTCGGACGCCCCCAGTGCAGGGTGCCCCATGCAGCAGTCCCACAGGACACGGGTTTGACCCAGCCGCTGGCCAGCTTGAACGCCGCGCCGCATCCGCCGCGCCGCCACTCGGCGAGGTTCAGGAACCCGTACGCGCATGGCGGCGCGAAGACCTCCGGTGGCTTGCCGTCCGGACGCGTGGCCGGGGCCACGCCGCCCTGCAGAGGACACGCGAAGCGTGAGACAGCGCGGGCGATGAGCCCACTGCGGTGACGGCCGCGCTTGTCATGTAATCGTGCATGGAAGGCTGGCAGGGGCGCGCGGCGCACGGCGCTTGGCCTAATGCAGAGCGCTCCAGCCCTTGCCACGAGCCGTGCAGCTGCTCAAGCGTGAGCTGCGAGCCCCAATGCTTCACGCACATTCTGTATTCAACATCACTGCGCTTGCGCTCGAGGCGGCTGGTGCCGGCGCGGCAGTCGGTACTTGCCTGTGCCAAAAGAAAGGCAACACTCCGGCCAACTCAGCACCAGCCAGGAGCAGCTGAAGGCACTCTGCAGCACTACTCAAAGATGTACCAGACGCCCTTGAAAGCAGGCTTACGCAGCCTCAAAAGCAGGCCAGCTGGGGCAAGCTCATGGCCGCTCGCGCATGCTGCGCTCGTACAGGTTTGGCTTTGCAGCAGGGCTGCACCTTTTTCTCGTACGCAAAAGGGATTTTGGGGTAGCCGGTGTCGGAGAGTGCAGCGCCGTCGTACTCGTGATCGATGATCACGGCATGGGCGGCGACCTGCGCAGCAGCAGCTTATCAGAGTCCAGGGACTGTGCAGCTGCCAGGCTGCTTGCTTTGCCTGCCCGGTGTGCAGCCAGTGCGACGGCCTTGGTGATTGCTGCAGCACCTCGTGCATAAAAAGTCACGCAAGCGGACGCTCGCAATCGCACAAGGTGGAGGCTCGGCGTCGCCGACATCATGAGCCATGCAGCATGTCAGTGCTGCAAAGTTGTTGTGCAGGAGCTTGCAACTCGCTGCACAACAGGGCTGTGAGCAGTGAGCCCTGCTCGTTCGCAGTCTGAATATGAAGGAGGGAGGGCGCCTAAGGGCAGTGCGATTGGCCTGTGGCAAAGACAGCCTGACACTGAGGGAGGCTAGCCCACAGGAGGCGCACTATGCTGGGATGGTCGAGGATAGAGGGTGTGCCCTCCGAAGATAGCCAGCAGGCACGGGGGTCCTTCAAGCGCCCTTTAAGCCGAACCTCCTTGATGGCGTAGGCCTGGTTGCAGCAGCGTCCTGCCTTGGCAAGAAAGATTTCAAAATTTTTGCTTTGCAATCGATACATCCAGCAGCGCTTGTCGCGCAGGGCTCAGGCGCCAGGCCCAGAAAGCAGGACACAGCACAACAGACATGACGGGCTCACCCCGGTACACCGTGCCGTGTGCACCGCGCCCGATCTCCTCGTACACCTGGAAGCCGTGGCGCTCGGCCGCGGCCAGTGTCCCCTCGTCTGCTCCTGTCAAGGGGCGCGAGCGCCGCTTGCCTGCGCACACACAGCGTTCTGGCAGGTCAAGCAGCTGGCACAACGACCGTCAAAGCTGTCCGACACGCAACAGGGTGCAGTACCTTTGCAGGAGCGGAGCACGCCAGCGAGCACCTGCAGCGGGGCTGCAGCAAGCTGGGCGCCGCAAAGGGATGCAGCGAGGCAAGCGGCCGCCGCGGCCAGCGCTGTCAGCAGCACGAGCATTTTCTGGTAGCACGGCTCCTAGGTAGCTCCTGCGCGCGGCCGCAAGGGTGCCTCCTGCAGCCACCAGTCAGCTTATTCATAGCCCCGACGGCGTCCAGCACAGACACGTGAGCTCTCATGTTTGCTGCAAGGCTCCAACCACAGCTGCTTGCTACAAGCCTCAAGCTGGCACGTGCAGATCAAAGCACTACGAGAATCCGTGGCACCAACTGAGTGAAGCTAGTGGGCTCCTGTCGGACAGTAGTAGATGTGCAAGACATACCACTTAGCACTGTCCCACAAAGTGCACAGCCCGGCTCTGACCCTTCTGCACAACAGCCTGCCTCAAAGTGAGACATACCTTTGAGGGCTACCTAGCAGTCAGTGTGCAACAGCTGAGCTGGCTTCATCAGCCACCTCCAGCTGCGCACTGCTTAGAGTGCTCGCACGTCCTGAGCTGAAGAAATCAGCAGTGCGCTCTTTGTGCAAGGCAGGAACAATAGCGCGACGCTGGCGCTCTGCGGTGCGCTTTGCGACAGAGGCATGACAGCTTCTGGACGCCTCGCTTGGCCCGAGCTATCACCTACATAGCGGTGTGCGTTTGCCCGCAGAGCGAGCCCATGATGTGTCGCGAGCAGTCCATCAACCCATCAAAATTTCCAGCGAACTGGGAATGTTATTGGGGCCAAGGCCCAAATCTTGGGCCTTTGCCTTGCTGTTGCCTCGTGGCGTGGCGTTAGCAGTGCTAAGTCAGCACTGGGCGGTGACCAACCAGAACCTGCACAGCTGCGCATGGGCTGTAGCTCCAGGCTTTGCACGGGCACTGATACATATGGTTGTGTGCGAGGCAGGAAGCGTCTTGCTTTGCGCGCACAGGGGATCTGCTCCAACCTGCTCAGTCGCCTATGAGGACGGGACTTGGGTGGTCAGCGTAGCCCACTGCTGGGCAGACCGGCCCAGACAAGCCCCGTCAGCGACCGCCTTGGAGAAGCGGACGCGCGCGCCAGCCCTCAGGCGTGTGCTGCAGCCCACAGGTTATGACGCACAAGACACGTGGCCAAGCGCTGAGCCTGGCAAGCGCTCTGACAGCGTGGCGCGCACGGACTGGCAGCGTGCGGAAGGTACCCATAGGCGTACAAGGCCGCGCCGCGCATAAATTATAGCGCTCCAGCTCTTGCACGCAGCCGCGGCTGCTGCCTTGCCGTGAGGGAGCATGGGCAAGCTGTGCACCGTACCTGTCTTCCCACTTGGGCCTGTGGCGGTGCGCGGATGCACTGTGTTCTCAAGAGCTTTGCCCTCGCGCCACAGGCTGGCATGTAGCGTGCAAGCATCATGGCGCTGGGGGGCTTGGCTGGGACGCGCTGAGGGCGGAGAGGCACGCGTGTAGGGCCGGCCGACGGGCGGCCATCTGCAACGGCCCTGTTGAGCTGGCGGCCTGGGTGCTTGGAGGCCGGCACATGCGCACAGCTCGTCACGGCAACCCAGGAGAGCGTGGCAAACGTGCCAGCAGGGCTTGTCGGTTGTCCTTCCGGTGCGCGTGTCGCCAAGCCAGTGCCTATCCGGCAGCTTGGGTCAGCGCGGCACGCGTGTTCACCGCGTCATTTCGTTCCCCGCCGGACAAGCCGCGTGATAAAGAGGTGCAAGCTCATGTGCGGCGCGCGAGGGAGTTGCTCAGGTGCATGCTTGTTGGGCGGCTGGAGCTGGCACTGACGCGGCAGGCCGCTGCTTTGGCACAGGCTGCGCAGGTGGGCCTTAGTGCACCGCTGCGGCGCGGGACTCCCGGGCTCATCCTCACAGGCTCACGTCATCATAAGGTCAATAGGATGTACGATCCACAAAGTTCCGACACCAGGGTCGCAACCCCTAGGCAGGGCCTGCCTAGCCTCTTATAGTAGCCTTTCTCAGCGGCAGCCCACCGTTCAGCAGGCGATCCCTGCGGCCATGGACCTGCGCAGTGCGTTGTATCTCGCGGACGGTGTGTGCATTGCCGGGCGCCTCTTGATCGAGGCCTTGGCATGGCGCCTCGACTACTTAAACAGGAATGCCGCCTCGGCATCTATGTTCAAGACGAGGAGGGCGCTCCTGCAGATGGCCACCAACAAGCTCAGCCGTGCACTGGCACGCGCCAGAGCAAGCTCTGACTATGGCCAGCTGCTGGAGCCGCTGGAGGCGATCGTGCGCGAGTCACGGGTAAGCTATGTGCTGAGCCGTTAGGCTCAACTGTCCGTGCGCCTGTGTGTGTGGGTGCACGAGGTCTGTTGGGCCTTGCACTGCTGCTGACAATCTCTCGCGCGCCGCAGGAGCTGACAAGGCCGGGCGGCGGCCTGGACGAGGAGCGCGAGGAGGCGAAGGGATGGCGCCACTGGGTGGGGTCATTGCTGACGGGGCGGAGCCCGGACGCAATGATCAGGGACATGCAGCAGACCGTCAAGTCAGCCAGCGAGGCTCTGGCAGACGGGGTGGAGGGGTTGGAGGACTTTGCGGCAAGCCGCTCCTGAGCCCTGTGGACGCACGGTTCCTGCACGGTCGCTGCCCCGGGCGACCCGCTGGCCGACTGATCTGGACGCTGCTGCGCAGCTCCCGCCGCGCCTCCTGTGGGGACTGGCAGTGTGTGCGTTGGAACCTGTTCCTGTCCTGAACCGCGCCTCCTGTGGGGACTGGCAGTGTGTGCGTTGGAACTTGTTCCTGTCGTGAAATTACTGCTGGCGTTGGCTCTCTGACTTGCGAGCCTTGTAATGTTTTGCAGACGCGCTTTGAAACAGGCCAGAATCACTTCATACATGTCAGCCTGCCACAGGACGATCTCCCACATTGAGCTGTGGTCAGAATTGCGCTAGGTAGAAGCACTCAGCCTCGCAGCACACTCAAGTAGTAGGTGTCCCTCAAAGCGCCAGACCGCCAGCGTCGCAGCTCCTACAGCGCCACTCGCGCCGCCATGTACGGATACTGACATATGGCACCTTACACAGGGCCCCGCTTGTCAGCCTAGGAGCCATGCACGTGCAAGGCCCTTGCGCCAGCGCTGGCCAGCGCTGTCATATCTCCTCCTGGCCTCCCAGCCATTGTCAAGCAATGCACACAGCGCACCCTGCCCTCTGTCAAAGCTCACGAACGCTAGAACGCTAATATGAATTGCTCCAAAGCTAAAGTGAAAGGGGACATGGTCTTCTTTGGCACAGCAACCTCCAGCTGCGGCATTACTTGCGCATCATGTTGCGCAAAACTCCAGGCGGCGGACCGCCAGGCTTGCCCTGTGATGCCCCCTTCGATGTCTTCACAGGACTCACAATCAGGACTCACAAACACGGTCCTGGGACTGTAGCAGCCGAGCGGCCATGTGCACAGTGGTAATCCTGGCAGCACCTGGGCCCAAGCTGCTGCTCTGTCGGAGTGCCAGCTTATTCACATCACATGTGTTGCAGAGCGCCCGTGTCAACCTTTGCTTGGATGAAGTCTGGTTCTGCTGACTTTTGCATAACGGGACTTGCTGGCATATTTCAACTTTGCGCAGCTGGAGGTTGCTGCCGGAGCAACTGAGACTGGTGCGCGTCCACTGCTAGCAAGGTGCGGCCCTGGAGCTGTGTCGCACCTCCTTGGGGCTGAGTGTATGCTGTGCATACAGTTGATGACACGTTGGCACGCACTCGGATGTACCTTGTGCAGCTTGTGGGTGGGTGGGCTTGGCCTGGTGTGGGCTTTGCACACTTTTGACTGCCAGGTTCCAGGAACAGTGACTTCACTCCACACCTGCACAAGAAATGCACTTTCACTCGCTGTGCAAGTTGGCTTGTAGCGACAACTGCGCACGCAGTCGAGGAGTTGCAGGCAAGGCCTCCTGTATGAGCTGCAGGGACCCGCACGCCATGCTGCAGCGCTCGCCGCGCAGGGAGGTGGCTGTCCGTCAGGAGGTACCCAGCAGCCGCGCTCCACACCGGGCCATGCTCCAGCTGCTGACAGCGCTGGCCGCAGTGGCTGCTTGCCTCGCTGCAAGCGAACGCTGGCGCTCAGCTCTTGCAGCTTTGCTGCGGACGCTTGCTGGCCTGGTCAGCGCCTGCAAAGGCGCGTGTGCAGCTGTGCCCCACCTGGCAGCTATCACCCACATTGCAGGCTGCGGGCGCGCGCCTACCCAGGCCGTCTGCGCGTGCAGTCGAGCCATGGCCTTTCTGCACGACAACAGCAGACGCTAGGACGCTGGCTGCGGCCGAGCGCCACGGCATCCAGCTGCACGGGGAGCTTGCGCGCGGCGTGCAGAGCAAGATATATCTGGGTGAGCTCGACACGCCTCAGCTGTTTCCGATTCTGTATGCAAGCTTACTGTGCCTTGCGCCACCTGCACCCAACGCTCTTAAGGACCTCACACCCTGTTTCTCAGATATGCAGGGCTCTGCTGCGGCCTGGTCCATGCTATCAAGGTGGTGTGGCTTAGTGGGCCCCACACGGACTACAAAAGGGAAGTGATCAAGTCGGAGGGCACGCCGTCCTTCCTCTGCCATCCCAGCATTGTGCGCCCCTGCGGACGCTCTTGCTTCCTCGCCCGCACCGAGCTCTCTTCGTCCGCAAACCACAGCCTGCTTCACCGGATGCCATGACGTGCCCCCTGCGGTTCAACTGTGAGCCGTCACTGTTGTTTGGATTGCATCAGCACAGCCGTGGTCCCAACGGCAAACCTGTCCATTTGCACTTGCATACAAGCGGAGGCTAGGCCGGGGTCACGTCTATGTTTGATGCAACTACCTGCGCTTGTGGTGTGGCGGGGGCCGGACTGCCGCCAAGGCAGCCACGCTGCCAGCGCGACGGGCACGCATGCAAGCAGCGTGGCAGACGCATGGCTGCAGGGGTGTCTGCACCATACTCACTCGGCTGATGAGTTGCTGCGGTGCAGGTGCTTGTCCACGCCGTGTTCGTCGACCACGAGTACGATGGCGCTGCATTGCCACATACAGTCTACCCGCATATTTCTTTTGGTAGCAGGACCCAGGTGGAGCCCTAGTGCAAAGCCGGAGTCGTGAATTGCGCGCACAATGGTGCTAGCATGTTGCTTGCGCTGAGGAGATGACGGTCTAGCTCCTTTGCGCCATGCCTTGGCTCAGCTGAGATGCCTTGGGTCTGCGTGAGCGAGCCACCTTGAGGGGCTAGGGGCACACTTCCAACGGGCGCTGCGAAGCAACCTGTATAGCCAGACCTCTTTGATGCTGAAAAGGTCGAGTGACGAGTGTGGCCGGTCGTCGTGGGGACCCATTACGCTCGCTGGCGGGTACATAGCCGCCGTGCAGAGTGTGCGAGGGCACATGAGGTCGCAGCTGCGGCATCGGTGGCTTGTCTGCAGCTGTTTTGCAGGTCACTGAGCACGGTGGGGCAGGCGCCTATGTGGAGGTCTCAGGCTGTCAGGCGCAGCTGCCAGGCTCCCTTTTGCGGTCATCTATGATCGCCGCCACCATAAGGGTGGACCTGCATGCATCGGTTGCGGCTCTCACTGTCTCACACCCGGCTTGTCGTCTGCAGGCTGGCGCGCAGCACCCGGCCACGCGTCCACACGGCAAGCCGCCGGAGGTCTTCGCGCCGCCACGCGCATACGGCTTTGTGAGCAGTGCGGCGAGGCGGCGCGGGGGCTTCGGCGCGCCCCTCGAGCAGGCCTGCAGTCAGCTCGAACCGATGCCCGGAGGGACCGCCGCATGGGGTATCCTGCACTGGGGGAGCCCGACGGGGTCTGCCGTCCACACGCTTGACGGCACGGTCGAGTGTGCGCAGAGCTGGCGCGACGAGGTCAGCTGGTGGCACGCCTCAGCGCGCGCACGCCCAGAGGCGGGTATGCCAGGCCCGCTCCCGGCCGTTGGCCGCTGGGGCAGGCTGTGGAGGCCTGCGCGCAATGGGGCCGGTAGTCGGAGAGCGGACGGCGCCCCAGCCGCTGGGGCACCGAGCCTGCCCCCAGCTGCGCCGCTGCACGGCGAGGTCGGACGACGAGTCGTCATTGCCATGGAGCTCTGCGAGGCCGGTGCGCGCGCGCAGGCTCCACATTTGGCAGTGCTGTGCCGCTGAATGCAGGCGGGTTGCGAGAGCAGGGCCGCTTGTGTGCACGGTGAAACAAGGTGAGCACACAGGGGCCAAGCATGCATGCACCAGCAGCCGCCGGCGTGGCCAGCCTGCAGAGGCGCGGCTGCGCGGCAACCAGACCAAGCGCGCACCCTGTTGCATCGTGACACATCTATTGGCCAGCGCAGGCTCCCTGGAGCGCGCGCTGCGGCGCGGGCTGCTGCACACGCGCCGCTCGCGCCGGCCGCGCCTGCAGCCGCTCCTGGCGCTCGCGCAGGACGTTGCTGAAGCGCTGGCGTATCTGCACGACCCTGCGCAACGCCTGGTGCGCGCCCGCCAGCGCCTGCCATGGCCTCGCAGGCCCGCGGCGCCGGGGGCTATTGCTGGGGCTGCCTGGCCCGCGCCCGGCCCTCCCACCATCTGCCCGCGCTCAGGGCTGTCAAGCGGACGTTGCACTTGCACGTTCTTTGCTACGTTGCGGTCAACACCATAGCGCGCTCTTTTGGTGCCAGAGGCAGGTGAACTACCCGCACTCTTGGAGTTGCCGTTCTCTGCCCAGCCTTCATTTGAACCAAGTGCAGGAGATGATGCAGAGTGGCGTGGCGCGAGGGGCTGACGCTGAGGCGGCTGGGCAGGTGCATGGCGACCTCGCGTCCAGCAACGTGCTGCTCACCCGGAGGGGCGCCCGTGGCGCGTGCGGGGTGCTGGGCGTGGGGCGGCTGCGAGCCAAGGCGCGCCCCCTGCAGAGCGCAGGGCCTTGCATGCAGTGCTTCTGTTTGCCTGCTGGGCTACTCCGATGCTGCGGCAAGGAGGCCATGCACAGAGCCTGCATGTGTCTTTGCCAGCAACAGAGAGAGAGCGCTGTGGGGATGAACCTCACACGTTGATCTGTGATCCGAGCACCGCTCCCTGGGCGCCTGCTGCCTGCCAGCAGCGCACAGCCCCGCGGGGGCCGGACCCTTGCCCGACTATGAGACGCGCTGGCGGCTGGCGCCACCCCCGGGGCCAGGGGCGCACGAGCCCTGTCGTGCAACCACATGCCAACCGCCCGCCGCTGCTCGCAGGTGGCAGACTTTGGGTGCATGGAAAACGCCGCGCCTTCCGGCGTCACCGTCGAGCCAGGGCGGCGCGGCGCGGTGAGGTACCAGGCGCCAGAGGTGCTGGCGCGCGGCGTGATCAGCCCCGCCGCCGACAGCTACGCGTTCGGCGTGCTGCTGTGGGAGATGCTGACGGCGCAGGCGCGCCCTGAGAGCCAGGGTATCGTGCATGGCTGTGCGGGGCTGCCGCCGGCGCCAAGGGCAAACACCAGTGGCTGATACATTTGAGAAGATTGAACGCCAGAACGCACAGGCCCGCACTGTGATGCTGAGATGCGGCAGGTTGCTGCGATGTAGCCAGGCTGCTGGCAGCTGCGGCCTGGGGATCATGTTGGGATGCGAGCTGGACGGGGATGAGGCGCTGGAAGGCGCACACGCGTGCAGCTGGGCGGTGTCTGGGCTGGCGGCGCCACTGCCTGCCTTGCACCGTTGCCGAGCATCGTCCAGGGGGGCGGGAGCTGCGCAACTGCTACTCCCGCACGCAACCAGAGCCCAGGAGCAGGGTCTGAGTGATATTCAGCTGGTGCAGGCAAGCAGACGGCATTGACATATCTGCGCGGGGCGCGCCGCAGGTGCCGTACGCGGGCCTGAGCGAGGGCGACGTGCGGCTGCGCAAGCTGCTGGCCGGGGCGGGCCTGCCGCCGCCCGCCGGGTGTCCGCCAGCGCTGGCCGCGCTGCTGGCGGCGTGCCTGGCGGTCGAGCCAACGCAGCGGCCGCCCGCGAGCGCGATCGCTGCCGAGCTGGGTGCGGAGCTGGGCGCCACTTGGGCTGGCAGCCTGCTGTGGGCGCGGCCTGGCTTCTGCTAGGCGCCCCAGCTTGCGTGCGCATTCCACGGTCGTGATGGCTTTGTTTGGACCATGCTCACAGCACAGCGACCTGTGTGTGCGCGACGCGCGCATGCTGCCGTTGCTTGGGTGCCTCCAGGCGTCATGGTGCAGCGCGCAAGCTGAGCATCGGTGTGCGTCGAGATTCTGGGTTTGCCAGGCCGTGGCTGCATGGCAGGCCTGCCGCCCTGTATAGCTGTGACAGAGCCAGCCTCCATGCGTGTACAGGTAGAAGGGAGTAGGGTGTGTGACTGGATTTGTGCTCTCAGGTTGTCCTCCCGTCCTGCCACGCTTCTGATCCCTCGCTTCTTCGCTTGTGCAGTTGGTGAATTTGCATTTTCAAAGACGCTGCGGAACTTTGGCGGTGGCCTGGTCCAGGTCACGCGCCAGCACGCATGTTTGCGCAGGCCCTGCGTGGCTGTGGATATGCCGGGGTGTGAAGCTTAACGCCTGTAGCCTCATGTCCAAAGGCATTATATTGTCTTGACGGACAGCTAAAGGGAGTCAGATGTTGAGGTGGCCGAGATGTTGCTGCAACAGGGCAGTGATGAGATGTACAGGACATGTGCGGCAACCCGCTGGTTGCCTTCTGCCTATGGCTATGTTGTATAAGTTCTGTCAGGCGGCTGCATGGATAGCTTCAGAATGCGCGTTGAACAAATTAGAGCACCTTCAGTAGGTTGCCGTATGGTGCCCAGCCGTAGGTCGCCCGGTGCGGTGACAGGCATTGGCACTGACATAGCTAGCAGTGCCAGGTATGTCAAAGCTCTTGTTGTTGTACAGGTGGGTCCATTGCTGCTCATGTACAGAATGTGCAGAGGTCGCTTTGTGCGCAGGCTATGCGCGCTTAGGTTGGGTGACACACAGGTGTGTGATGGCGAGGTGGCTGTGCAATGAGCAATGAGGATGACTAAGCCTTTGTCTGAGCAGCGGCGGCGTGGTTGCATGCGGCCAACCTGAAGGGTGCGCTCCAGCCGCAAGTGTCGAGCAGGCTGCCGCTGTGTTGTCTTTGACATGATAGGAGCGTACATGCGTGCTGGCCAGTGCACCACCTGTCAGAACATGCGGCCGCGCCATCGTATGCGCTGCAATGACGCCTTACACAGCATTTATCATCCATCCTAAGCGCTCACAGCCCGCTCACAGCCTGTACACCACGCTCACTGGCCCTGTTGCCTGCCACCATGGCGCGCGGTAGTGTTACCTTCACAACCAGCCTGCGCACTTACGCAACACCGCTACAGCACCCTGCTGATGCCATTAATTAAAACACAAACTCGGCTAGCGCCTGAAAGGCACATCAGGCACCTGGCACAAGGCAGCAAGCACCACCACACGCAGTCTACTCACGGCCTCCTAGGGCTTGCATGTACATGCGTGTTGCGCGAGAGCTGAGCCGTATTGAGCTGAGCCGTATTGCGCCACCAGGAAAAATCCAGAAAACATCAACTAGAACTGGAAATGGCTAAAAGCACAATAGAACCACCGCGCCGGGCATCAGGAGCACGGCAGCATTTTGCAAAGGACAACCCAAAAGCACAACCGGAAAGCACGAGCCAGTCACCACACCCTGCAGTTGTTTCCCTGTACATGTGCGTATGGTGGCTGGCTCATACACGGCTATACACGCCAACCGCAGTGCCATGGCACAGCAGTTACAACTTTCAAATCACACAGTGTGCTCAACTTGCGCGCCATACCTTGGCGCCTCCAGGCGACAGCAGATCGCGTGTGCTGCAAGCTCGGACCAGGTAGCACGGCTGTGGCATATAGTGCACACGCAGCCCGTAGCGCCTAGCAGAAGCCGAGCCGCGCCCAGAGCAGGCCGCCGCCCCAGGTGGCTCCCAGCGCCGCACGTAGCTCGGCAACAATCGTGCTCGCGGCCGGCCGCTGCGCGGCCTCGCACGCCAGGCACGCCGCCAGCAGCGCGGCCAGCGCCGACGGACACCCGACAGGCAGCGGCAGGCCCGCCCCGGCCAGCAGCTTGCGGCGCTGCACGTCGCCCTCGCTCAGGCCCGCGTACGGCTCCTGCGGCGCGTCCCGTGCAACACCATTCATGCCATCTGCTTGCTTGCACCATCTCAATCACATTCCGTGTCAGCTCGTGCGCCCCAGCTGCAAGCCAGAGCAGGCACTGCACGCTCACGCGCCCCTGGACGACGCGTAGCAAGGTGGCTGCTGGGTATGCAGTAGCGCCGCCAGCCCAGACACAAACAGCCACATGCGCATGCGCCTTTGAGCGGCGCGGGCGCATCCCGACAGACCCCAGGGACCAGGCTGCCAGCAGCCTGGCTACACCGCAGCAACCTGCCGCATCTCAGCATCGAACTACTGCGAGCCTGCGCTCTCTGGCACCGGCAGTCCTCTACACCTACATGCCATTGGGTTGATCGCCTGGCGCCAGCAGCATTTAGAGACAATCGCGCATGAGACCCGCGGCAGCCAGGGCGCGCCTGCGCTGTCAGCATCTCCCACAGCAGCACTCCGAACGCGTAGCAGTCGGCGGCAGGGCTGAGCACGCGCCGCGCCAGCACCTCCGGCGCCTGGTAGGCGAGCGCGCCGCGCACTGTCTCGACGGTGACGCTGGCAAGCGCCGCCCGCCGCGTGCACCCAAAGTCCGCCACCTGCGAGCAGAGGCGGGCGGCGAGCGCGTGTCAGCGCAACAGGGCTCGTGCGCCCCTGGCCCTGGGGGTGCGCAGCCGCCAGCGCGTCACCAGGCAAGCATCGCGGGGCTTCAGAGACGCTGTGTGCTGCTGGCAGGCAGCGAGCGCTCACGCGCGGTGCTTGGATGCAAGGGCTCCTACGCCCGCTTCCTCCGCGCAGCGCACTCTCTGCGCGGCCGGGCACTCCGCAGGGCGCGTCCAGGCACAAGGCTTGCAAGCTCAGCAGCACAACATGTTGTCCTTCCATACTGCGTGTTGAACGCGCACCTGGGAAACGATGTGAGGGACAAGGTGTGCACAGGCTGCGTGCCGCATCACCTGACACACAGACTCTAGTCCAGCCCAGCAGGCGCGGAACAGCAAAGCACTGCGTGCAAGGCCCTGCGCTCTGCAGGGGGCGCGCCTTGGCACGCAGCCGCCCCACGCCCAGCACCCCGCACGCGCCGCGGGCGCCCGTCCTGGTGAGCAGCACGTTGCTGGACGCAAGGTCGCCATGCACCTGCCCCGCCGCCTCAGCGTCAGCCCCTCACGCCATGGCTCATTGCATCTCCCTCGCGTCTGACTCGCGCAGCCACGACAGAGCTCAGCGATGCCAGGAGTGCCGTTGTTCCACTTTCTACTGACAGCGGACCAGCGCTATCGCTTTCACCGAAGCGCGGCAACAAGATCGTGCTGCGGTGATGCGCGCCTCACAGCCCATAGCGCAAGGCAGAATATTGGAGGTTCGGGGTGGTGCAGGCATTTCTGGTTACGGCACCCGGCGCCGCGGGCGTGCCAGGGCACGGCAGGCACGGGCGGGCGCGCACCAGGCCGACCAAAGGATCGTGCAGGTAAGCGAGCGCCCCAGCAACGTCGAGCGCAAGCGCCAGGAGCGGCTGCAGGCGCGGCCGGCGCGAGCGGCGTGTGTGCAGCAGCCCGCGCCGCAGCGCGTGATCCAGGGTGCCTGCGCTGGCCAATAAAAATGTCACGGTGCAGCAGGGTCCGGGCTTGAGCTCTGACTGCCGCGCGGGCGCGCCCCTGCAGGCTGGCCACGCAGGCACCTGCTGGGGCATGCGGGCTGCCTAGCCCTATGTGTGCTTACCTAGGTCACCGTGCACAGAAGCTATCCTGCTCCCGCAAACCGCATGCGCCCAGCGGTGCAGCACTGCAGAATGTGGGGCCTGCGTGCGAGCACCGGCCTCGCAGAGCTCCATGGCGATCATGGCCCGGTACATCATCTGGCAGTCCGACGGCGCGGCTGGGAGCGGGCTGGGCGCCCCAGTCGCCGCGGCGCCGCCGGCCCTCGAGCAGCGCCCGCCAGCCCGCGGGGGCGGGCCGGGCGCGCCTTCCTCGGCGCGCGCGCGCTCTGCTTCAGGCCACCAGCTGAGCTCATCGCGCCAGTCGTCCGCAGACTCTACCACGCCGTTGGGCACGTTGGTGGCGGACCCCGCCGGACGCCCCCAGTGCAGGGTGCCCCACACGGCACTCCCACAGGACACCGGCCCGACCCAACTGCTGGCCAGCTTGAACGCCGCGCCGCAGCTGCCGCGCCGCCACTCCGCGAGGTTTACGAACCCGTGAGCGCATGGCGGCGGGAAGACCTCGGGCGGCGCGCCGTCCGGACGCGTGGCCGGGGCGACGCCGCCCTGCAGAGGACAAGCCAGTCAAGTGCTTGAGAGAGGCGGGCGATGAGCCACTGCGGTGACGGCCGCGCTTATCATGAATCGTAAATGGAAGGCTGGCAGGGGCGCGCGGCGCGCGGCGCTTGGCTTGCATGCAGAGCGCTCCACCCCTTGCCATGAGCCGCGCAGCTGCTCAAGCATGAGCTGCGAGCCCCAACGCTTCACGCACATTCTACAATCAGCGACAATGCGCTTGCGCTCGAGGCGGCTGGTGCCGGCGCGGCAGTCGGCACTTGCCTGTGCCAAAAAAAAGGCAACACTCTGGCTTACTTGGCACCAGCGAGGAGCAGCTGAAGGCACTCTGCAGCACTACTCAAAGATGTATCAGACGCCCTTAAAAACAGGCTTTCACAGCCTCAAAAGCCAGGCCAGCTGGGGCAAGCTCATGGCCGCTCGCGCATGCTGTGCTCGTCCAGGGTGTGGCTTTGCAGCAGGGCTGCACCTTTTTCTCGTACGCAAAAGGGATCCTGGCATAGCTGGTTTCGGAGAGTGCAGCGCCGACGTACTCGTGATCGATGATCAGGGCGTGGGCGGCGACCTGCGCAGCAGCACCTCGTCAGAGCCCAGGGTCTATGCCGGCGGGAATGCCGGGCAAATGCCAGGCTGCTTGCCTGCGCGCCCACTGCACAGTGGCTGCACAGCCAGCGTAGCGGCCTTGGTGGCTGCTGCAGCACCACATGCAGGCACGCAGCGCGCACGCAAGCGCAAGCTCGCACTCCCACAAGATGGAGGCTCGGCGTCGCCAGATCATGAGCCATGCATCATGTCAGTGCTGTGGGCTTGTTGCGCGAGGGCTTCCGGCCCGCTGCCTGACAGGGCTCTAAGCAGTGAGCACTACTCGTTCGCAGTCTGATCTTGTGGGAGGGAAGGCGCCCAAGGGCGACTGCGTGTGGCTGCGTGACGCCCTGGTGCACCCCGGGAGGTCTGAGGCGCACTATGCTGGGATGGTCGAGGATGTGGAGCGTGCACTCTGCAGACAGCCAGATCGTACGGGGGTCCCTCAAGCGTCCTCCAAGCCGAACCTCCTTGATAGCGTAGGCCCGGTCGCAGCAGCGCCCTGTCTTGACAGATACGGTCGTCAGACTGCTTGTAAATGTCACGCCCAGCTGCGCTTGGGGCGCAGGGCTCAGACGCCAGACACACAGAGCAGGACACAGCACAACAGACATGAAGGGCTCACCCCGGTACACCGTGCCGTGTGCACCGCGCCCAATCTCCTCGTACACCTGGAAGCCGTGGCGCTTGGCCGCAGCCAGTGTCCCCTCGTCTGCTCTTGTTGAGTGGCACGAGCGCCGCTTGCCTGCGCACACACAGCGCGTTGGTAATCCACACGCAAGTGGCAGCGACGACCGACAAGGCTGTCCGACACGCAACAGGCTGCGGTGTCCATCGCAGCTGTCCGACGCGGCGCAGCCGATCAGTACCTTTGAAGGAGCGGACCACGCCAGCGAGCATCCGCAGCGCGGCTGCAGCAAGCTGGGCGCCGCAAAGGGCTGCAGCGAGGCAAGCGGCCGCCGCGGCCAGCGCTGTCAGCAGCGCGAGCACTGTCTGGGTGGAGCGCGGCGCTTGGGTAGCTCCTGCGCGCGGACTCAAGGGTGCCTCCCTGCGTGCGCCAACAGTGCAGCTTTTCCTCGCGCAAGCTTCCAGCAGAAACAGATGCTTCCCTGTGCGACACCCGTAGCTCCTCGCGCTGCAAGCCCCAAGCTGGCACGTCTTAATCTTACCACAGTGAGTGCCCGTGGCACCGGCTGAGTGAAGCAAGCGGTGTGCTTTTCTGGCATTCGTAGATGCACAAGACACGCCACTTGTTGCCGTCCACAAAGCGCACAGCCTAACTCACCCGCACTCAAAAGCAGCACACGTCAAAGGTAGGACACAGCTTGCGGGGCGCACCCTGCCATTTCTGGCGCGACTCCAAGCTCGATTCGACAGCAACCTCCAGCTGCGCCCTGGATAGAGCGACAGCAAATTCTGTTCTGAGGAAGTCAGCAGTGCGCTGTTGCAAGAAGACGACAACAGCACGACGCTGTCGCTCTGCTGTGAAAACAGTGTGGCGCACGCCGGTTTATGGACGGTCTGGCTTTGCCCATATCGCTACCAGCATGCGCAAGTGGGCTCGGTCACAGAGCGGACATGAGTGCGCTTGAGCAAATCTGGCAATCACAGGTTGGGGTTAGGGTATAGTGCAAATGTAAAAATGCCAGATCATCAATGAGCCAGGCCAAATGGTCACGCATTGATGAGGTACCACGCCAAATGGTCACGCATTGATGAGATACCACCCTTACAACACTCCACCTGCTTGGCACACAAGCAAAGTTCGAGGCTTAACAGGTTCTGAGACGGAGGCTGCCACTGCAGCGTCCTCTGCAGGGATGCATGCGGGGTGCTGAGGTATCACGGAGTTGCTGCGCGTCACACCTTTGCCCACCCCCCTATTTACACGTTTTGCGCTTTGCTGGTTGAGAGGCGCAGGCTAGTGAGCTGGAACAGTGTCTGAAGCACTACCAGTGCACGGCGCTGCAAGAAAGCAACGTGATGTATATAGCTGCGCAGAACAGGTGCACTGCTGAACAGGGACGCGCAAGCTCACACGTCGCCTTACGATCCTGGGGTCCAGGCCTGTCAGTTATGCTGACCAGGGTGCTTAGTCTATTCTTACCGAGCACAGATGGTGCGCGAGCTCTTAATACAGGCAGGTTGATGGCAGGCCCAGCTAGGCAAATGAGCAGCCAACTCGACTTGGTGCGGTGTTTGTTACATACTTTTGACACACAAAACAGGCAAACTGCTACGCGTGTGTGATCTTGCCACACAACCGTTTCAATTCAGTGACAGCAACAGACACACAGAACTTAAACACACATACAGTCTGCCTGGCAGCACGCTGTAGCAGCCAGTGCCCCTTGTGGCCCAGCCCGCCAGAGGTCACTGACAGCGGCGCCAACGTGTGTCACAACTGTGCATGTTCAGAGTGCCTAAGTGACCCCCTATCACGCGCTGCAACTCAAACTCGGGTTGCATGCTACAACATTTCATGCACGCGATCAGCCTCGTCAATTTTGGCTGGCGTCGTTGCGTCCGACACTTTGCTTTCCGACCCGGGAGACGTTGGGGGGGTAAGTCGTGGCGGTGGTTGCTGCGCCGCGCAGCGCCCGCGTTCGTGAGCACAACTTGCGCAACAAGGGAGCACTTAAAATGTAGGGAGCACTGAACTGTGCAAGTGGCAAGTGTGCTTGCGCCAGGTCAAGAGGCAAGCACTTAGAACAGGACAAGAGGCAAGCGCCGACAAACACACAAACAGTAGCGCCGGGGTAAGCACCGTGGGCTCTGGCGGCGGTGCCTTGTACTTCTCTGCGGCCTCGCTTGCCTCCTTGGGTACCTTGAAGGCCACCTCCATCCGAGCAAGCGCAGTATCCAGCAGTACGCTGGAGCATGGCCCGCGCACCCACCAGCCGATCCACCAGTAGTAGATAGTCTTCTCGTGATTGAGCTCATTTTGCAGGTCGCCTTCAATGAGGTCCTGCGGCGGGCGCAAGAGGTTGTAAGTAAGTCTGGTGGCACACGGCGCGGTGCTCAGGCAGACGTAACACATTGCAACTCGCCTCTGCGGACCATCTTGTCGTAGAACGGGATGCTCCCTGTTTGAGACGTGCGACTGGCGTCCCTTGCCTGCTGTATGTACTCCTTCAATGTCGTCAACTTGTGCTTGCACGTCAGGCGCGCGTTTTGATGCACAAGCCGCCGATTGTGCAGAAAGTAGAAGGCTCCCAAGATGATCGCCACCCATGTCGGCTCCATCATGCTCGCACGTTCACACAGACGCTGGGCAGCATGAGGAGACCGAGGAGTGCGTAGTAGGGAGACTCCGCTCGGCTTGGCCTGGCCTGCCCTAGGCAAGGCAGAAATTCAAATCCCCTTGTCTCCCCCTGTCGTACTTCGGACAGTTTTCTTCCCAACGCAGATGCAGCAGTGCTAGCAAAAAAAGCCGCTAAAGCATGTTTCAAGCAGCACGCCCCACAAGCAGAGAGGACCCAAGAGCACAGAGGGCAGCCACGCCGGCCTTGCCAGCGCTCCCACGTAGCGTTGTTGACAGAGCTAATGCTCTGTGTCACGATGATGGCGATGTGATCAGTCACGAGCGTGTTCGACAGCGTGACGTGCACCTACCAGTCTCCCTACCAGCCCAACTATGAATTATCCTCCTAGTCGCGCCACTTCTGCAGCGCGCCGCCGTCCGCCAGCAGCTCCTGCGGCGCGCACGAGAGGTCTTAAGACGCAACTGTGGCAGAGGTGAGCTGCGAGCTGAGTTGTCTGCCTCAGCATCAGGCCTGTATAATCACTTGGCCGCATGCAGGGATACCCAATTGCGTGCTTACCACACAAAAGCAAGCCTGTCCGTACACATACTGACGCCCGCGCTAGCGCGCCGCATGCACGCTTGAGCCACCGGCACCCAGCATGCTGCATAATAGATGAACAGACAAATTTGTTACTCACACAGCCCCAGCTAGGCTGATGAGCGTTCTACGAAGGTTCAACGAAATCCTCATGCATTCGCAAATTATGCAGGCAGTACCATACAGGTCTGCCTGCCACATGAACATCCTCACCGTGCGCGGTGAGGCAAAGAGGGCAGTGTGGCACCATCCAGCGCATGCATATGCCAGCGGCCCAGGGCTCCATACTGCATAAACCTTTCAGGGCAGCTCAGCAGGCAGCGTGTGCTCTGACATAGCAGACAATGTATCAGCCACCCCGCTTGACATGCCATCGTGCGTGACACGTCCGCGCTCTTACCCTGATGCGCTGATAGCACGGATTTTGAACGGCTGGCATCCGTGCAGACTTCAAGTCTTCCGAGTTCACGGGGCGCTGCAAAGGCAGAGCGCAGACGCTGGGCTGTGTAGTCTTTGTCTCTGCTGTTGCCAAGCCATTGCCCGGCCCCAAACCTGCAGGAGCACAGCATACATGTTCATGTTCACCGGTGCACTCTGCAAAGACTTGCAGTGCCGCAAGGAGTTCATAGCAGCTGGTTAACGAGCTGTAATAAACTCCAGCTCAGATTATACTCTGGCAACCCTAGAAGGCCTTCTAGCTGGCTTGGGTCGAGCCTAGATCTTTACTAGCAGCACTCCAGCAGAAGGAAGCCGCTGTGCAGTCCATGGATGGTGTTACCGCACTGCTCGCCTACCTGGTTTTTATAATAGCCTTTCGCAGCTTTACTTTCTTCAACAAAAAGTGGATCGCGCTCGACTGCGCGAGAATGCTTTTCGAGCACAACAACAGGATTCTGCGGAGCTGCATCTCCGCGGCGCGCTACAAGATCTCCAGGTCGCCGACCGGGGCGTGCCACGAGCTGGAGGTGGATGTGGCTGTGGCACAGGTGAGCTGTGAGCTGAGTTGTCTGCCTTTGCATCAGGCCTGTCACCAGGTCTGTGGGACCGTCAACCTTGCTGAAGACCTCTCGTGCGCGCCGCAAGAGCTGCTGGCGGATGGCGGCTTGCTCCAGAAGCAGCGCGAGTATGAGCAAAACTCGTGGTGGTTCTGGTGGGTGGACTGGTGGTGCACGGCATGCTGTCAAGCACGCTCGTGTCCGACCAGATCGCCACCCTGCATGAGAGCATCTGCTCTGCATAGGAGCGCTGGCAAGGCCGGCGTGGACGCCTTCTGTGCTCTAAATTCCTGAAATTTGTGATCTTGGGGCAAGCTGCTTGTAACAGGTTTGAGCGTATTTGCTTGCTAGCATTTCTGTATCAGCTTATGGTAAGAGAGCATGTACCGCAGATGCCTGTTTGTTTCAGAGCATCACAAGAGAGTGACACTAGAATAAGAGCTGGCTTGCTCACCGGCCTTGCTGGGCATGCAACCTTGCACACCAAACTTATCCATGGACAAAGTCTATGCTCATACTCATGAAAACAACAAACCTTTGGCACCCAGGTCAGCAAGACGTGAGCAAAGCCTCAGCAACGCTCTTACCCTCCTCCTTTCAGCACAGACTTGACACACTGTTGGCCCCAGCTGGCAAAATCAGCTGGTAGCTTGCATGCATGCCAAGCCCCAGGGTCATGTCACTGCTTTGACATGCAGCGCAGGATAAGGGAGGCAATGTAAGGTATTTCCTTAATCTAACGCTCCTGAAGGAAATGTCTGACAGGGATGTATGACACTGCAGCATATCATTTCTTGCAGGTGCGCAGAATGACGCGTCTGTGCTCCACATGGACACCTCACGTGTATGTGAATCACAGTAGCATCATTCTACACACCTGCAAGACATGATGTGCTGCAGATGCCTCACGGCTACATTGTGCAGCGTTGCTTCGCGGGTTTGGGGTCGAGACCTACCATGTCATGCGTCAACCGGTGTGTGGCGTAATCGTGACGAGAAGAGGGAAGAGTGGGGTAGGGGCTGCTTGAGGACGCGCTCAAGCAGCGCCACATGGAGGACACCACATGGCACGAATGGTGACTGGGCTGGTGGACACGCCGTCGGCGCTCCGACGGGACCCCCTCCAGCAGGGTCTCGTCGGAGCGCCGGCCGCGAATCCACCAGTAAAACCAGGAGGTGTCCTCCACGTTGGCGCTGTCTTGAGCGCGTCCTCGCGCAGCCCCTGCGACCGGCCGGCGCAAGGGATCATAAACAAAATTGGTGGCAGACTTATGTTGCCATGCATCCCTCTCTGCATGGCTACACTGCCACCAATGAGGAAAGCTGATTGCAACCAACTGCAACCTTCTGGGCATGGCCCAGCCCCAGTCAGTGTTGCTAGTTGAACCCTGGCGCTCCAGCTGCCAAGTAGCTTCGACATTTGCACAGAGCCTATGCTGAGCGCGCCGCTCCTCCTCTGCACCTTCCAACAACATGTCCATGCAAGGCCTGGAGCAACAGCCCATGCCGATGCGCCCAGGCAGGGGTGAACCTAAAGGCCGGGCAGGCTGCCGCGGCCATGGTCAGGTGTGCCTCAAGAGCTCGGGCGCGCGCTGGCAGTGCAATTACTGTGTTGCATGCAGTTGTGCAGGTCCCGCTTGGTTGGGTATGACAGGGTGCAAAGCCAAGGACCATCGATGAGCTTATACACAGCCTGCGCGCCCAGTATTCCTGCAGCGTACCATCATACCAGCAGAGAGTGTCACTGCTAGAGCTGATAACGCTAGGCAACGAGGCGACACAATGCAAAGGCCCCAATGCAGAGGGTTGTGCCATGCCCATTCTTATCTTCCCAGCTGTATTTCCTGAAAGAATTTATTCCAGCAGAGCCAGGACATTGTGGGTATACAAGATGGGCGCATGCAGGAGGGGTGACAGGCGCGTGCTTACCAAATGCAAGCAGGCCTGTGCGGACACGTTCCGGCTGCACGCCTGCGCCAGCGCGCCGCATGCAAGCTTGGGGCACCGGCACCCAGCGTGCTGTATGGCTCGTTGTGCAGTACGCGATGATAATGCGTGCACAGTGACATAGGAGAACAAGTAACGTCCATGCAATACAAGCTCTGCTTTCATGTTGCGCACGTGCACGCTCCTGAAATCCACCCATCAAGCCCTTCGAGGCTCTATCCAGAAATCTGCCTACTCGGACACTGCAAAGTGCTTTCAGCTTTGCAGCTGCCAAGGTACTACACAAGTGACAGGACGATGGTGTGCCCCCACACACTGCCCACCAGCCGCTCCGCGGCCGGGGCCCTGCCGAGCAGGGCAGCCAGTGATGCGCATCGGCGGCGCAGCCACCACCGGCACGCGCAGAAGGTGCAGGCCGTTGCTACAGACCTGGAGCGGCCTCCAGCAGCACAGGGCGGTCAGAGCAAGGTGAGGCGCCGGACTGAATGCGCGTGCGCCAGAGCCTGTCCTCGCACACGTCGGCGCTGAGCACAGGCTGCTGCGGACGCAGGCACACAAGGCGGGCAACCCGCCCGGCACGCCCGTGGTGCCGCCGCAGGTGAGGCCGCTTTCGCAGCACCTGGCTCGCAGCCGGAGCGCCTCCCGCTGCTGGCGGGCGCGCCGGGCGCCTGAGCTGCGCGGCGCCGGCAGGTGCTGCCGTCGCGGCCGCGGCGCAACCGGCGCAGCCCGACCATCCGCGGCGCCGTCTCCGAGACGCACATTGCGCCGGCCAACCTCATCCTGCCGGTGTTCATCCACGACGGCGAGCAGAACCTGCCGATCGCGTCCATGCCCGGCGTGGACCGCCTGGGCTGGCGCCACGGGCTGCTGGACTCGGTCGCGGAGGCGCGCTCCGTGGGCGTCAACAGCGTCGTGCTGTTCCCCAAGGCGCGCGCCCGCTCGTGCGCTCGGCCAGGCTGCCTGGCCACTGCGTGCCGTAGGCCGTGTAGACGTGCCGCAGCCTGGGCGTGCTTGGTGGCACGTTGCCGCGCGCGAGCCTGGCGGCCTTAGCCGCACACGCCGGTGTGCAGCGCGCACACAGCGGGCCGCGCGTCTACCGGCGCGCGCGGCCCCTGTTGCCCCGAGGGCGCGCGGCCTGACGGCCGCGCCGATGCGCCCGGCAGACGCCGGAGCACCTGAAGACGCCGACCGCCGAGGAGGCGTTCAACCCGGACGGCCTGGTGCAGCGCGCCATCCGCCTGCTGAAGGACACGTTCCCGGACGTGGAGGTGCGCGCGGCGCCGGGGCTGCAAGCGCGCGGCCGGGGCGGGCTGCAAGCGTGTGCCCGAGTGGGCGCCGGCCCTCGCGCGGCCTGCCCGCGGCTCTCTGTGCCTGCACTGCGTGCACCATGGGCCCGCCGGTGAGGCTTGCCTGCAGCAGACGGTCTGCAGCCGCCGCGCGGCCTGCCGGCGGCTCCCTTGCCTGCGCGGCGTGCGCCATGGGCCCGCCGGTGAGGCTTGCCCGCAGCAGACGGTCCGTAGCCACCGCGTATGCCCATCCCTTGCGTTTGGGGCGCGGCCGGGGGCCCGTCGGCAGGTGCACGCGCGCGCCTCTGCATCGGGCGCACCGGCGCGGCAGCGGTCCGCGCTGCGGCCCGGCAGGGACTCAGCCTCAGCTCGGGCTGGCGCGCGCGCGCGCCCGCGCAGGTGTACACCGAGCCTGCCCTAAACCCTACCCCATGCGCAGGTATACACCGACGTCGCGCTGGACCCGTACAACAGCGATGGGCATGACGGCATCGTGCGCGACGACGGCGTCATCCTGAATGACGAGACGGTCGAGTACCTGTGCCGGCAGGCCGTCTCGCAGGCGCGGCGCCGGGCCCCCGGCCGGCTGCGCCTATGTTGCCGCTGCGTGAGCACGACCAGCGGCGGCCGCATCCCGCGTCTCGTGCCCGCGGCCGGCCAGCGAGCGCGTGCGGTGCGCTGCTGCCCGCCGGGCGCCGCGCCTGACCCTACGCCTGCCTTGCGCAGGCGCGCGCGGGCGCGGACTGCGTGTCGCCGTCGGACATGATGGACGGCCGCGTGGGCGCCATCCGGTGCGGCCGCGCCCCTGCGCCCGCGCCCGCCGGGGGCAAGCCGGGCGCTGCTCGCGGCCGCGGAGCAGGCGCCCGGCATTGCGCTGGCCCGCGCTCCTGCAGCCACGGGGTCGTATTGGAGGGCGCACCGCCGACCGCAGCTGGGCTGCGGGCGGCGCTGGGCGGCGCTGCGCTGGGAGGTGGGCTCGTCAGCCAATAGCAATGCGAGCCTGTTGGGCGGGCGAGCGCGTGCGGGGCGGCGGCGGCTGACAGCCTGACGGCGTAAGAGTGTCCGCCTGCGGCGCGGTCAGGTCAGCGCTGGACGGCGAGGGCTTCACGCATGTGTCCATCATGGCGTACACAGCCAAGTACGCCTCGGCGTACTACGGGCCCTTCCGCGACGCGCTCGCGTCCGCGCCGCGCGCGGGCGAGGCCTCGCGCATCATCCCGCGCGACAAAAAGACGTACCAGCAGGTGGGCCCCGCGGCCGCGGCCAGCCGCGCCTGCTCCAGAACAAAACCTGACAGATTCCTGGAGAAGCCCTCCACCTTGCGCCTGCTGCTGACAACCCTCGGGCGTCACCTGTGACTTGGGCAGGCATACGGGGCGGCTTTGGTGTCAGGGTCTGGGATACGTCTCTGGTGCGCCTGTGGTGCGGCCTGCGGCCTGCTGCTGGGCAAAGGGACCGAGGTTGCTCAGCGCGCAAGCGCTCATGCTCGAGAATGCTCGAGAATTTCCTGAGCTCAAAGCCCAGCTCTGTGTTCAAGCCGGCGGGGCGGCGCCGTCTGCCCCTGTGCACAGAGTCCAGCTCTGCGCTCAAGCCGCGGCGCGGCGCCGGCGCCAGGACCCGGGCAACTACCGCGAGGCGCTGCGCGAGGCGCTGGCGGACGAGGCCGAGGGCGCCGACATCATGATGGTCAAGCCGGGGCTGCCCTACCTGGACATCATCCGCCTGCTGCGCGACAACTCCGCGCTGCCGATCGCCGCGTACCATGTCTCCGGTGCGCCCGCGCGGCTGCTCTGCAGCCGCAGCGAGAGGTGTTTGCGTGCGGTGCGTGGGCACGCGCGCGCACAGCGCGCGAAGCGCGCCCGCCTGGAGCCCCGCAGGTCGCAGGCTGCAGCCCCCGGCGCGCAGCGCTGGCATGGGGCTCGCGCGCCGCGCCTCGATGGTGTGTGAGCGCTTGAGATGCCAATGTGAGCTGCGTTGGAGCGCGGAGGCTGGGCGGCGCCGTCCGTGTGCAGCCGTGTCAGCGTGTGCAGCCGACGGCGCGCGCGCGCAGGCGAGTACGCGATGCTGAAGGCGCCGCGCAGCGCGGGTTAGGAGTAGGACAGGGTGGGCTCAGGGTCAGGGTAGGCGGCCGATTGCAGAGCGCGCGCGTAGGCGAGCTCGCGATGCTGAAGGCGGCCGCGCAGCGCAGGTGTGGGAGCAGGCCAGGGTAGGGTCAGTGTCAGGGCAGGCAGGCGACCGCAGCGCGCGCGCGCAGGCGAGTACGCGATGCTCAAGGCGGCCGCGCAGCGCGGCTGGCTGGACGAGGAGGCGGCGGTGCTGGAGGCGCTGCTGTGCCTGCGGCGCGCCGGCGCGGACATCATCCTGTCCTACTACGCCACGCAGGCCGCCAAGTGGATGGCCGGCGAGCGCTAGGGAGGGTAGATTAGGTTAATGCTGGGGCTTGGGTTGCCTGCCGGCAGCGACCATGTGTGCCGCGAGGCCCGTGTGCTTGTGCATAGGGGCGCTGGCTTGTGCTGCGCTGGGCAGCCAGACGGGCGGAGCATGCCTGGACGCAGCTGCTGCACGGAATGCATGCTCAGCTGGCGAGGCATATAAGCGTCTCCGTTGCGGCACCATGTTTATGAGACCGTCCGAGCTGCGCCCACGCACGCCTGCCCCCATCCAGCCGCGTGGCTTTCCGCGGATGCCTGGGCTGTGCTAGTGTGTTTCGTGTTCTGTAAGGCCTGCATATGTCCTGGAGCACGTAAGGCGTGTGCTGATTATCTTACAGCGCTGCCAGCCAACCAAGGGCTGCTCAAGCACCGCTCAACCAAAGCCCTTGCCGCCGCCGGCGGGCGGCGCGGCGCGCCCGGGCGCCGCGCGGCCCTGCTTCCGGCCGGCGGGCGCCGCGCTGGCGGCCGCCTGGCGCGCCTCCTCCGTGCGCTCCTGCGCCCCGGGCGGCGCGCAGCGCTCCTCAGCGCACCGCATCATGTGAGCGCATGTGCGAGCACCCAGAGCAGCGCCTGACCGAGCGCGGTGTCAGCCCTTTCACGCCACGCGCGCCTGGCACGCCCGCCGCGAGGTCGGGGCCGCTGGCGTGCCGCCCGCCGCGCAGCCTGCGCCCTCAGGGCAGGCGCGCGTGGGCGCGCGCGCGCGCGCGCGCGCCGTCACGCTGCAGGCAGCGCCCAGCCCGCGGCCGGCCGGCGGCCTTCAAGTGTGCGTGCATGCGGCAGCGCGGCGGGGGCGGCGCGCGCCCGCAGCGCGCGCGCGAGCTCGTGCGCGGCCGCATTGAGCACGCGCTGCTTGGCGGCGACCAGCATGATGGCCAGCTGCTCATCGGGCGGCAGGTCGCCGCGCTGCAGCGCGGCCAGGTCGGCGTCCAGGTCGCGCGCCGCGCCAAAGCGCTGCGCCAGCAGCGCGGTCATGCCGGCCAGCGCGCGCAGCGCGCGCACCTGCGCCCGCGCGCGCGCTCGCTCGCAGCTCCGGCGCTCACCCGGAAGGGCCGTGCCCCGCGCTCCAGCGCCCACACCAGGCTGGGCTTGCTGGTCTGCACTGTGTGGAGACTCGGCGCGCAGGCCGCCGCCATGCCAGGTGCTGCACGGGGAGCGCTCCACCACCAGCGCCTCTCATGCATGCACCAGGGCACAGCACCCAGAAGGCGGGCAGGCTGCTCACGCAACGAGCGCAGCTGCCCGTGACTCGCCGACAGGACGTCGTCATGGTGGCCAAACATGCGGGCGCGAGGGGCGCGCGGGGCGCGCCTCGTTGCCGAGCGACAGCATGGCGCCCCAGCGGCCGAGGCCGGACGGGTCGCGCCCGCGCAGCTCGGCGGCCGAGCGGCAGCACAGCACGCGCGCCGCCGCCTGTCACGGCTTTGCCTTCGGTCAGCCATAAGGTGGCATCCGCGCGCGCGGCGCACTGCCGTGCTGCCACTGATCCCATGAGCGTATCTGGGGGTCATCATCGTGCACGCGCATGCGTTGCCGTCGCCCAGGCCTCAGGAGCTTGGGCCGCGATTGAGACATGCAGGCAGGGCATGCGCGACGCGAAGTTTGGAGGATGCATGCACTGCTGCCTGCGGGGGGGCCGGGGAACGCGCCAGCAAGCGCTCGTCCACGGGCGGCAGCCCGCCCAGCTCGACTTCCCGGTCGGCGCCCGCGCCGGCCAGGCCCAGCGCGGCGAGCGCCTGGTCGTGGAAGGGCGCGCCGCCCAGCGCCGCGTCCCGCGGCTCGCCGCTGCGCGAGGTGGCCGCCAGGCCGACCTGCGGCAGCGCCACGGGGTTCAGGGGTCGACCCTGTCCCTGGCTCTCCGCTGCGCGAGGTGGCCGCCAGGCCGACCTGCGGCAGCGCGGTGGGGTTCAGGGGTCAACCCTACCCCTGGCTCGCTGCCGCCCGACGTGGCCGCCCGGCCCACCCGCGGCGCTGCCGCAGGTGCTGTTGCCCTGCTCTGTGCGCGCTCGGAGACGCGCCCTGAGCGAGCTCGCCCCAAGGTGGAGCTGCCGGCTCGGGGTGCAGGGCGCCAGGCTGAGCTGGGCCGGAACCCAAACCAGGCCAAGCCACCGCATGTGGGCGCGCAGCTCTGGCCTGTAGCGCTGTTGCAGGGCTGCGCGTAGTGGTGTGCATTGTGTTGGGAGGCATGCAAGCGCTCTGGCATGTGAAGTGCGAGCGATGCAGTGCATCAGCGCCTTGCAAAATGCCTCCCCCTCCCCCACCTCAGCCCTGGTGCGGGGGCGGGGCAGCTCGCCTCCAGGAGCTCCTTCTGGAAGGCAATCTTCACGCGGTCGTGCGGGTTGTCCATCTCCACAAAGCCCTGCATGCCAGCGCCGGCGCACAGCTCGCTCACAGAGCTCCCGAGGGCAGAGGGCGGGAGCTTGCAGGTGCCTGGCCTGCAGCGCCGGCGCCCCAGCGAGACGGCTGACCGCGCTCCATGCACCAGGAGCATGGGCTGCATGTGGCCGAGCGCGTCAGGCTTCGCTGGCGCCGGCTGGTCTGGGCGAGCGCCGGCGGCTCGAGCGCGCGCGGTGCCGAGGCGGCGCCGCGCGGCAGCGGGCGCGGGCGCGCACATAGTCCATGAGCAGGAAGTCGTTCGGCAGGGCGCCGTAGTCGATGCAGCACTCCTCGCCGGGCGCGAGCGGCCGCCGCGCCGCGAGCCGCACGCCGCCCGGCGTCGGCCGGATCTCGCAGTTGGCGGCGTCACCGAACTGGTGGTTGCACAGGTCGATGCCTGCGCGCACGGAAGCGCTCGGCGGCGGCGCTCCGCGCCGGCGCGCCGCGGCGGAGGGCCCTACCCTGACCCTATGCCTGCATTGCATGGGACCCCAAAAGGGTTGGAGCCCCACCGGGGAGCATGGCGGCCGGAAAGCTCTGGCCGCGCGTGCGGAACGCTCGGGAGGTGACGCTCGCGAACGCCCAGCCTGCGCGCGGCGCGCCCCGCGCTGCGCTCAGGCGCGCTCGCGGCTGCTCCCGCGCTCATGGGAGCATCGGGCGGTTAGGCTGTGTACTGTGCATGCACGTGTCGCACCCACGCTGGCGCACCCGGGTGCTTGAGCGGTCCCTTTCCAGAGGGCATGCTCAGCTTTGCACACGAAGTGTGCATGACATGCCCTGCGCCGACAGCAATGCCGCCCGCAGGCACACGCTTTCAGTGAGCGGCTGCGTGTGCATGCAGAGTGCCGCACCGAAGCTGCCGGAGTCGACCTGCTGCCCGTTGAAGACCTCTGCTGCCGCTTCCGGCCGCGCGAGCTGGTCCCGGCTGAAGCTCAGCACAAAGCGGCAGCGCTTGTTCACCTGCGCCACTGTTCATGCCAGTAAGGTTTGCATGCGCCCGTCAGTCGCTGACCAGGGACTCCTTGCTTGCCAATCACAGCCAGGCAAACAAACTCTTACCTTGCAGACAGAGGTGCGTTAGGCACCAGGGGCGTCTTGTACAGCACCGTCTATATACAGCAACGCCGGCAATATACAGAACTGTCATATGGCAGGGCCCGCGCACCTGCTCCGACACCGGCGGGTACTGGCCCAGGATCTTCATGGCCTCCGCGCTGAAGAACAAGGGGATGCCGGAGAACCTGGCCGGCAGGGTCTGCAGGTACGCGCTGAACGCGCTCTGCTCGCCCAGCGCCCGCTGCGCCAGCACCTGTGCGGTGCGGGGCGCCGCCGGACACGCGTCAGCACGGGAGCCTGGCGCGCGACAGGCTCGGACGCCACCTCGGGCGCCCGAGGCCGCCGCTGCCGGGGCGCGCACCTGCAGCGCCAGGCGCGCGCCCCAGAGGTCGGCCGGGACGCTGTCGATCAGCCGCAGCAGCGCGGGCTCGCACGCGTCCTCCTCGTATGTCAGGTGACACCTCCTGGGCAGGTCGATGAGCGTGGCGGACGCTGCGCACGCCTGCGGCAGCACGGCACGCGGCACGCAGTCAGCTCACAGGCCTGTGCGCACAGTGCTGCCAGCCCGGCCACACAGCTGGACTGACCTGAGACGCCACCAGGCCATAGCCCAGCGGCGTGGCCGCCCCAGTCACGCCTGCCACGCTGCCGCCGCTGCGCCCAATCCACTCAAACAGCTCCCCCGCAACGCCTGCCTGGGCCGCCTGGTGCTGGCAGCAGCGCGCTCCTGCAGAGGAGGGCTGCAAGCGTTGGTTCTCACGACAGCGTCCTTGCTTCCATGCCTGTGCTGGCCAGCGCGCTTGCAAGGTGGCTTACCACGGACGAGCTGGCCGCGTGCGCCCGCCGCCTGCAAGCCTGTCGGCCTCCAGGCGCGCTGCCAGCAACGCATTGCGCTGCCTACTGCGCTACGGGTCCAGGCTTGGCGCTGTGGTCCTGTGGCAGCGTTGGATGTTTAAGCGCCCAGCCATTTGCAGTATCTTACAAACGCACGGCCGCTAGAGTGTGCCTAACGACACCTGAGCACTTCCAAAGCGTACAGCACCTTCAAAATTGACTCAAGGCTGCAATGATTCAAGGCCTGTGCACCTTCTTAGGACCCACTCTCCTGCTCTACTTGGCAAACCGACAGCCATATGCATGCCTCAGCAGCACGGCCCCAATGTCGGTCTTGCCCTGCCAGCCTGCAGGCAGGCGCCTCCCGGACAGGCAACTCAGGCCGCCGTAAATTCGAATGCTGCAACCCCACCCCAGTGCCAGGGTGAAACAGCGAGCGCGCACACGACCAGCATGCCCGCAGAGCCCGGCCCTCAGCACAGCCGGAACCGGCCCTGCCGGCCCGCCGGCCCGAAGCCGCCGGGCAGGCCGCCCGGGCGGCCGCCGCCGGCGCCGGGCAGGCCGCCGCCAAACCCTAGGAAGGGCTGCGGCAGGCGGTCCACGTCGCCGCCGCTGATGCCCTGGAAGCCCGGGGCCGGCGGCGCGCGCATGGAGCCGCCGAACGGGAATGGCGCCAGGCGGCCGCCGGCTGGCGCGGCCAGGCGCCGGCGCTGGCGGCGCTGGCGCGCGCGCGTGGCCCAGCACGCGCCGAAGGCGCCCTTCCAGCCCTGGCCGCGCGCGCGCGGGGCTTCGCCCGCCGGGCCTGATACCGAAGGCGCGCAGGCGGAGCGGGCCTGGCATGCGCGCAGCCGTCGCGCGGGCTCGCGCCGTCCAGCCCGCCGCAACCCAGACCAGCGCAGCTGGACATGGGGCCGACTGGGCTGGCGCCGTCGGTGCGCCCGCAGGGAGGATTCCCCCGCGGAGCGCGCGAGGGCGCGGGCGGGGCCAGGGCGCGCGCCTGGCGCTCGGGCGCGCAGCCGGGCGCGGGCGGGCGGTCGCCGAACTCGGCGTCGAACAGCGGCTTCCACAGCGCGTCGGCGGCCGCCGCGCGGCGCAGCTCCGCGCACGCGCGCGCGGCCGCCGCCAGGTCCACCGCCTGCGGAGGGAGCGCGCGCGCGCTCGGGCCGCGTCCCCGCGCGCGCGCGGCGAGCGCCGGGGGAGCGCGTGCATTCTGGTTTCAGAAAGAGCCCACATCACCGTGGCGTGTGGCAGGCGCCGGGGGAGCGGGCACAGGCACGCGGAGCGAGGGTGCGAGCTGGACGCCCCCTGACACCCAAGCATGTGGCGAGCACTGGGCAAAGCATGCCCGGGCACGCGGAGCGGGTAGGAGGCCTCGAGCCCCTGTCGCCCAGCAGTGCGGCAGGCACGGGCAGAGCAGGCGCGGGCGCGGCTTGCGGCGGGACGGGCGCGCGCCGGCAGCAGCGCGAGGCAGCGCTCCTTGACCTCGGTGGGCAGCATTAGCAGCGCCGGCGCGGCCGGGCGGCCCGCGGCCGCGGCCGCAGCCGCCGCCAGCCGCAGCGCCAGTGCGTCCTTCAGGCGCACCCAGAGCGCGCGCGCGTCGGTCAGCCGCCCGCGCGCCGCGTGCTCGCTGGCCGACAGCATCACCTGCGTGCGCGCTTCATTTATGTAAACAACCCTTTATGCAGATCATCAGCCCCGTGGACGGCACCACCTTCGTAAGCGTTTTATCTTTACTCTTCGCTGTGCAGGATGGGATCCCCGTCGACATGCGCCCCCTTGCGGCCACCCAGCGCAAGCGCGTCCAGCCGCGCCCGCGCGCCCGCGAGCGCCAGAGCTGCCTCCTGGTCGCTCGAGCGCGGCCGCCGGAGCGACGGCCCACGGCCCTAACAGCGCTGTGCGGCGCCGCACGCGGGAGTGTGGCATGCACTGAAGATGCAGGCGCTGCGTCGGGCAGGCATGACAACTAGTTCAGGACGACTGCAGAGCGTGCCTGCTACCGCATGGCAGCAGAAACACTGTCGTCCTGGTACTGGGTATCACCACGCCGCTCCCAGAAGGCTGGGAACAGGCGGTGCTGCAGGAGCCCGGCAAGCAGGCCCCCGGCCTGGCGCGCGCCTGGTGCACGGGCCCGCCCTCGCAGGCGCCCGCCACGAGCAGGAACCCGCCGAGCCGCGCAAAGCGCACGGCGCAGCCGGGCAGCGCGCCGGGCGGCCCCGCGTCGCGCGCGTCCCCGCGCAGCCGGTACGCCAGCGCGCCGCTGGCGGCGCCAGCGGCGCCGGCCGGCAGCGCGCACTCGCTGGCGCCGGCCTGCGCGCGGCGCCCGACCCGCGCTGCGCCTCAGCCCCGCTCACCAGGGTGCTGAGGAGACGCGGCACTGGCAGGTCGCAGCCTGTAGAGCTGCGGAGCAGGCCGCAGGAGCTTGTGGAGCAGACCGCAGCCTGCAGAGCGCCGCCCTTCAGAGCAGCGGAGGGGCATGGGACAGGCGTGGCGGCTGCCAGGAGCGCGGCGCCCACCGGCGCGCTCCAGGCCGGCGCCAGGCCGCTCTCCAGCAGCGCGGCGTGCGCAGCCAGCAGCAGCGCGGCGTGGTCATCGCAGACGGGGCCGGCCTCTGCGAGCACGCGGCGCAGGTGGCCGGGCAGCGCGTCGACGCCGCAGTTGCCCGGCCCGAGGCCCGGGGCGCCGCTGGCTTCGGGCAGCTCGGCGGTGTTGTGCATGAATAGCAGGTCCGCCGAGCGCACGCCGAGTTCTGCCAGGGATGTATCTGAACTAGCCAGGATCGCAGCCTGTCGGACGCGGCGTCAACAGCATCAGCTGCTGCGGCGCGCCCCGCGCGTGCGTAAGCGGCTTGGGCGCAAGAGCATGAAGCGCACCGTCTTGTTCAAGCCGAGCACGGGCCTGACGCCGCGCGTGACCGTGCTCGCCAGGTACTCCTCGAGCTCCCGAGCGTGCAAGCGTTGGCCACCTCCACTTTGTGCGTTGCCGCCCCGATGCGCAGCCGCAGCTTCATTGTGCCAGCGACCCGCACGACCTGCCTCCTCACCTGCTGCTCTATAGACCCCTCGCTCCCGCCCTTCTCTGGCCCAGTCCCACTGAGTTGGCTTGCCAGCAGACCCCGGTAGGGTCTAGCCCCAGCTCGCCGCACCTTGTTACCGTGTGGAAAGCGCTCCTCCTCATCCTGCTGCGCCGGCTGGTGTTGGTGCGCCACTGGGCAACAATGCAGCTGACGTCTCTCTTCTTGGGGTCGCGCCTCAGCGCGCGCCTGGTCGCGTCTGGGCCGGCGAGCACCAGCGCGCCGCGCCAGACCACCACGTGCATGGCAAAGAAGAAGGGTGCGGCGGCCTGTGTTGCTCCTGGGGGGTTTGCTTGTTCCTGGCAGCCGAGCGCGCACGCTCGCCTGTGGCCACCGTAGCAGCTCACCACATGGCGCGCCTGCGTGCAGGTATCCGCTGCATCGTGACCTTGGAGTGCACGGAAGCTCGGCCTGCGGGCGCGACGCCCTCGCGCTACGTGACGCAGAAGGTGTGCAAGCTCATGGAGCGGCGCACAGAGCAAGAGCTGCACTGCTGCGTTGAGCCGTGCTTTCTTTCACTTTGTTCTATCCGGTAACAGCAGCTTGCCACTGCTTGTGGCGTGGCGCAGCACGGACAAGTCAAAGTGCTCTGTGGCGTGCTGGAGCAGCCTGGTAGCGCCAGGAGCGGGGCGGCGATCGCTGAGGGGGGCCGTGCGGGGGCTGCGCAGAACCGGAAAAACACGTCTGAGCGCCTGGAGCTGAAAAAGTACAACAAGTACATGAAGAAGCACACCGTGCACCGGGAGATCAAGTAGGGCGCGGCGCGGCCTGCTGCGCGGCAGCGGCCTGAGCGCCTGCGGGCCTGAGAGCGACGGGCGGGCGCGCCGTGCACAGCGTGACTGGTTGGCCGGGAGATCAAGTATGGCGCGGCGCGGCCTGCTGCGTGGCAGCGGCCTGAGCGCCTGCCGGCCTGAGCGCCTGCAGGTTGAGCAGCGACGGGCGGGAGGGCCCTCACAGCGTGACTGCTTCAGCGTGGCAGGGGCGTCAATACCGCGACAGGCGGAGCGTGACTCTGTAGCGCAGGCGGACGGCGGCTGTGTGCTTGTCAGCGCTGCCTCTGGTGCTGCAGCTCTGCAGCTCTGCAATACTCTGTGTTGTTGGCGGGCAACGCGGCACTGGGTTGCTTCTCCTGAGCCAGCTGAAGGAAGGAGCTGCTTCAAGCAGCCTGCTTGTGTTACTGACACAGCTTGCCAGCGTAGCGCGACTTATGAACTTCTCTGCATGCACTTTCTGTAACTGTGGATACAATTTGAGGAGGTCCAGGCAAGACAGAGACCCCAGATACACTAGACCAAGGCATGGAGCCACAAAGAGCCCTGGCCCATGCACAGCGCCATGCATGCAGCGCCATATGGCAAGCCGCCGGGTAGGCAGGTTTCCAATGTTTGATTAGTCTGTCGTTGACAGACGGCTTGGAGACAGACATCCTACAGCGCCCCGACCCCACCGCGCTGCCCATATGAGCAGGGCAGGCAGGAAGAAGGCCGCACGCCGGGAGGATCCGCCCGCCATGAGCCTGCCGATTGATGAACGCCAGCCAATCCCCAGCGTGCGCACAGTGGCGACGCTTATCAACGGCGGTGCGGTGTACGCACCCAGCGCGTCACCGCTCAAGGCCGGCGCGGGCGTGCAAGACGTTGGCGACCAGAACGACCTGCTGGCGCAGATGGTGGCCTGCGCGCAGGCGTGTGCCTAATCCTGGCCCTCTGCAGCACGTGCTTGCGCAGGACACTTACTGCTCACGTGCACCTACACCAGAGCGTGCTGCACACAGTTCACATCCAGTCGTCTGGTGACCGCACGCGGCGCAGGTGCCTGTCACGCACTGCGCAGTGCGTGTGTGCCTTACACTTTGAACTGCTTGTGCAGCCAACAGGCCTGAGGGGCTGTTTCCTCAACCACAGCGCTGAGGTTGTCGTCAAGTTGCTGCGCAGGCTGGTTGCGCACCGTGCATCATGACAAGCATGCCGTGCCTGCTGACACCATGCTTATGGCATAGGCGCTTGCTAAGCACTAGCAGGACAAGCAAGCTGATAGAGGGGCTCTCTATAGAGCGCAGGTCGCTTGACGCGTCCAGCGCGCTTCAAAGGCATCCCGCCAGCGACCTGCCTCGCACTGCAGAGCCCTGCGCGCGCCGCAGGCCGAGCGGCGGTCCGCTGAGCGGCGCCGCGCCGACGCAGCCCGCCGCACGCGCGCTCTCGGCACGTCGCACGAGCCGTGTCACCGCGCTGGAAGCGCTGCGAGTGGCCTCCCTGCACCGCAGCGCGACCCGGGGTCCGACGCATGTCGTGCCCGCGCGCGCAGGCGCTTGCGGGCCGCTGCGCCGGGCGCAACAAGGAGGACGCGGCCAGCCTGCTGCGCGGCCTGCAGGCGCTGCGCGCGAGCGCGGAGGCGGAGGTGGGCCGCGGCGCGGCGCGGGCGGCCACGCAGGCGCGCAGCCAGGAGGCGGAGGTGCAGCTGGCCGCCGCGCTGGGCGAGCAGGCCAGCATGAAGGCCGCCATGGAGCGCATGCAGGCGCGCGCGCGCCTGCCTAGAGCCGCGCCCGGCACGCCCGCGCCGTGCCCTGCCCGGCGCTTGTGCAGCGGCGCGCGCCGGCGGCGCGCGCGTCTGCGAGCTCGCGGTGCAGCGCCCCGAGCAGCCCGCCGGCATGCGTGCAGCAGATGCACGAGCACACGTTTTCCCCGCCCCCCTGTCTCAGTTTGGTGTTCACCGCATCAGGGCGCGCGCCGCGCCCGCCAGCGGCGCCGGCCGGCTGTAGGGGCTCAGCAGCGCCGTGCGGCGCGGCGCAGGAGCAGCTGGCGGCCGGGGCGCCAAAGAAGGCGGCGGGGCCGGCGGCGGCGCAGCAGCTGGCCATGGCCGGCAAGTGCGCGGGCCCGCTCCGGGGCTGGGGCGGTGCCGGACTGCTCTGTTGCCATGCGCAGGCTGCGAACGGGCCCACAGCGCGCGTGCAGGATAGGCCCCATACCCTAACCCCTCTTGCCGCTGCGTGCGAGCCGGCGAGCGCCGCGCAGGCCGGCGCTGGGCGAGACGCTCGCGGTGGTGGCCGGGCCGGGCGGCGCCGTCGCGCCGGCGGGCCGCACGCAGTGGCTCAAGAGCCCGGCGCAGGCCGGCCCATGGGAGCGCATCAAGGGCGCGCAGCGCAACACGTACAGCCCCGAGCCCGCCGACGTGGGCTGCTGGCTCGCCTGCCGCGTGGGCGACGGCACGCGCGCGCCGCTGGTCGTCACGCCGTCGCGCATCCTGGGCCTCCCTGGTGCGCGGCCGCGCGTGGACATGTGCCGCGGGCAGCATGGGCTCCCTCGTCGGGCACGGTCACGCATGCCGGGGCGTGAGCCAAGCGCGGGCTGCCCTGGGGCGGGTGTGACATGGCCGAGCGCCGCGCTGCAGCGGAGTACGACCAGTACCTCTACGACCTGGAGCAGGAAGTGACAGATGGCAAGACGTTCAAGGTGGTCGTCGTCGAGCACAACGGCCGGCCCCCGGCGCGCTCGTCTGTCTGCGACCTCTACGTACGCGGCCCTGCCCCGGCCTGCTTTGCCCGGTCCCTGCAACACCTTGCATCAGACAACTTTGGGGCGCTGGTGCAGAGATGCTGCATGCGAACGCGCGCTCGGGAGGTGATTAGCTTGCCCAACTGCAGGCTGGCGTGCATCTGGGATGCCGCGCCGCCGCCTGAGCGGCACCAATTTGGCGCGCTGCCTCGAGGCCCATGGATGGGCTGTCAGGCATCATCATCCGGACCTAAGCCCTGGTGTGCTTGTTCAGGTGGAACCCCGGTCGATAGCCCTTTACAAGCAGGGCACCGACACGCCTCTGTACGGTGGCGGGAAGTGCGGCGCGTGGCTCAAGCGCAACAACGACGGCATGCAGGTTTGTGAGACCCTGGCCTGAGGCGCCGGGCTGGTTTGGGCGTGTGCTGAGCGCGCAAGTCGTGCCTGCCCATCCTAACAAGCAAGTCTTGAGAAGCGCATCTCCGCACTTGGGGCGGCTGGATGATCATGCCGCAAGGCAAGCACAGCATGTGGCACTCCCTGGCGACATGGGCCCCCGTGACGCATGAGGAGCTTTGGGACCTTCTTGTGAGAACGCCTGAACGCGGGCGGCGTGGCCCGACTGGTGGCGGCCCGCAGCTCTGCGGCGCGCGCGGCGGCGGCGACGCAGCCAAGCTTGGCATCTTCCTGGTGATGGCCAGGAGCTCGGTGTGGATGCTGGCCTGCGAGTCGACCTGGGAGCGCAACGCGCTCATCACGTGCATCCGCAATGTGCGCGAGGCCTACCGGTCGCTGCACTGCTGACCGCTTGCTGCTCCGCTTGTCACAGCGCTGAGGTCCTGGTCCGGGGGCGCTGCGGCAGATTGCTGACTCGTACCACTCCCTCACCCTCGAAGGGCCGCGATGAGGCAAGCGCGCGCTAGGACCTTTATCATGCCATGCGGCCTCATGCCTGTGTCGTTCGGCCTCAGGCGCTGCTATCTTCTCTGCGTCGTGGTGTCCATGTATTGGTCGTCGTTATGTGGGGCTGACATGCTGGCTCAGGGCTGCTCAGCTAACTTGGGCACAAGCAGAAAGCTTGATGCTCTGTCAGGATGCAGCTTTACACTGTGTGCCGTATCACCAAAATGCTCTGCAGTAGCTCTGTGACCCGCAGCCATGTCATGCATGCGCATCCGCGCGCACTCCACGACAGAAGCCACCTGCTCTGCAGCCTGTCTCTGTAGCAGCACCGCGCCGCAGGCGGCATCAGGCCCGCAGCGCGATGCAGATCTGCAGCGCCGCCTGCTGCGTGTGCAGCAGGCAGAGGACGAGCGGCAGCACCGGGTGGAAGTGGTACGACACCACCTGCTTGCCGCCCGGCCGGCCGCCGGCGGGCTCCACGCAGCAGGGCTGCACCTGCACCCCAGCGCACGAAACTGCTCTACTGACCGGCAGGGCAGCCGATCACAACCACGCCACAGAACTGAGGACTGCCTCTGCGCGGTCAGGTCGCATGTTGTGCCCCCGATAGATGCTCGATATGCACCTACCCTAGGTGATCTAGGCACAGACGGCGCCACGCTCGCGCAGCAGCGCGCCTTGAAACGCGAGTGCTCCGGGAACGCGCGCGACGCAAACTTCAGCGGCTGCTCCGAGTAGGGCCGCGGCCGCTGCGCCGCGGTGATGAGCTTGTCGTCGAAGGCGAACAGGTGCGCGTCCAGGTACGGCGACGCGCACAGCGCCTGCGCGGTCGCCGGGAGGCCCGCGAGCATGCGCCGGACCGCCTGCGCCCGCGTCCCGCACCTGGAGGCTGCAGCAGGGCGCGGCGCGCGGCGCTCATCCCGCAGGCTTGCCATGCGCGCATGCAGAAGCAGGGCCGCTGCTGCATGCGGCACCCGTCCCCTACTCAAATGCCCTCACACCGCATGCACCGCCGCAGCAAACCCCGCCGCGTTCGCCATCCTCAGGAGCTGCGACAGCCGGAGCGCGCCTGCGCCTGCGGGCGCGGCGGCTGCGCGTGCAGCTCGGCGGCGCCGCGCGCGGCCGCAGCGGCCGGCAGCGGCGTCGCGAACGCGTGCCAGGGCGCCTGGCCGCAGCCGGCGTGGAACAGCGCCGGCCAGCGCAGGTACAGCGCGGCCAGGCCGGCGCTGCGGTTGTCGTGCAGGTCCACCACGCGCCCCGCGCCGCGCGCGTACACCACCAGGAAGTACGCCTGCGCATGTGCGCGTGGCGCGGCAGGGTTGGTGTTACCTACCCACCCAGAGCAATTGCCGAGCGGCGCAGGCGCGCGCGGGACGGGGCGGCGCGCGCGCAGGCCGCGCCGCCGCCCCTGCCGGGACGCGCGGGAGGCTGCCCGCGCGGCCGGCGGCCTGTCGGGTCCGGGCGAGCGCGCCGCTGGCGTGCCTGCGCATGCGTGGCGCGGCGGCGCGCTGCAGAGGGCGGGCGGGCAGCAGCATCCCGGCAAGCATCCCGCAAGGCACGGTCCTGCTTCCAGACCCGCCCGGCCGCCCATCCCAGGGCCCGCGCTCCGCAGGCCCGGCTCGCCGCTCGGTCCCCTCCACGCAGGGCGGGGGGCCGGGAGGGGCGCCGCGGCGCGGCCGGGCGCGCCTGCGCGCTGATGTCGGAGGAGCTGCGCAGCAGCGCATGGTCGCCCGGGCCCATGCTGAACAGCAGGTGCTCGCGGTCCAGGAACTGCACCTGCGCGCCCGCGCGCCGCCGCTCGCCCCCGGCCGCCGCCGCTCGCCCCCGGCCGCCGCCGCCCGCTGCGCTGCAGCGCGACGCGCCCGAAGCGCGGGCGCCACCCGCAGCGTCCGCAGCAGGCGGCGCGCGCCAACGCCGGCGCGCGGCCCCCTGAGGGCTGATCCGTTGGAGCGCCGCTGTGCTCTACTGCGTCCATGGCAGCGCCATCGTCTCACCGTCAATCCTTCGCTGCCCTGCCATTGCCACAGCAGTGCCGTCGTCTCACTGCTTACCCTACGCTACCCTGAGCAACCCTACCATCACGCAGCGGGGGCCCGGGCGCGCGCGCCTTCCACATCGCCAGGTTGGCGTACTTCTCAAAGTAGAAGAAGAAGCGGCGCAGCTCGTCCGAGCGCGGGCCCGCGCGTGCGCGCTCCAGGAACAGGTACGCCAGCACGCGGTGCGTGAGGCCCTGGATCATGCGCGCCGCGCCGGGCGCGGCCTCCGCGCTGCGGCCCGGCGGCGCGTCCGCGGCCGCGCCGCCGCGCTCGCGCTCCGCCGCCGCCGTCGGCGGCGGCAGCGGCGTCCGCGGCCGCTCGACGACAACGGGGTCCCCGCCTACTCGCGCGCCGCGTCTGTCATCGTTATGCTGCGCCTCTGTCGTGAGCAGAGGGGATGGGAGATTATGTACGGATTGTGTGTTATTATGGCAGTGCTGTACGCCTGGCAGGGTTCAAAAGCCATGGAACAAAGGCAGACTACCACCCCTCTGTGTCCCGCACTGCCTCTGCAGGCCGCACCGGGCAGGAGGTCGGGCAGCTGCAGCGTGGGCGCGCGCGCCAGCGCGCCGGGGCCGGCCACCGCCAGCGCCAGGCCGCCGCCGCCGCCGCGCGTCTCCGGCGCGCCACGGCCGTCGCGCAGCCGTGGCGGCTCGCGGCCGGCCGGCGCGGGCAGCGCAAGCGCGGGTGGCGCGGCCGCGCGCGGCACGCGCTGGTCAGCCTCCGCGCGCGCGCGCCTGCGCCCAGGCGGACCACGGCAGAGCTTAGGCGCGCCCTGGCTGCGGCGCGCGCGTATCACTGCGATGCGGGATGGCTGAGGCCGGCAGGGCCGCTACGCGCCCGGAGCAAATAACAGCGCATAGCGTTGCTGAGGCTGTGGGGCAGGCATGCTGGCGGGGCTGGCGTTCCCATTCGGGCCTCCGCCTGGCATGGTGCCGCTTGTCATGGCACAGCGCGTCTGCGCGGCCAAGCAGCCCACCGCGGCAGGCGCGCCTGTGCCGGGCGGCCGCGGCGGCGTCGTCGGGCCAGTGCTGCCGCGAGGGCGCCGGCGCTGGCTCGCCCGCCTCCGGCCGCTCCACGACGCCCGCCCGGCCCGCCGCCTCCTGCGCCGCACGCGCGCGCCGCTGCTTGTTGCGGGGCGACCGGCGCCTCGTCGCTGCCAGCCGGCCGCCCAACCCCAGCGCTACGGAGCGGCCTGCTCCGCTGGCTGGGCGCGCAGGCAGCCTCTCAAGCAGGCGCGTGCGCAGGCCGCACGAGCGAGTGAGATCGCTGGGCAAGTCAGCTATGACGCGGCCCATGCATGGAGAGCGAGCGGCGTGAGACTGGCACCCCTTGCAAGAGCTTGCAGCGCCACTTCCCCCGCGCGCATCGTGCCAGATGAGGCGCGCCGCGACCGTGCGGGCGGCGCCGCGCCCGCCAGCGCGTGCGCGGGCCGGGCGCGCGCCTGCGCCTGCTGCCACCGCCGCTCGGCCTCCGCCTGCACGGCGAGCACCATGGCGTCGTCGTCCCAGCAGTGCCGCCCCAGGCGCTGCAGCCACACCAGGCGCCCGCGCGCCAGCACCTGCAGCAGGTGCACCTCCTGGCTGCGCATCTGCGCGCGCGCGCGCCGCGCCCGGCTTCAAGCGCGCGCCGCAGCATGGATTGATGGCCGGCACATCTCATGCATCGACGGCTGCATGGTTCGATGCTCATGAGCCTCGTCTATGGTGCAGTACGCCGGACCCTGAGGGTTTCTGGCGGCCGGGCCCGCGCGCACCGCCAGCACGGCGACCAGGTCCTCGTACAGGAACACGCCATCGCAGCGCGCCAGGTGCACGAAGTCGTCCGTGAGCGTGTACTGGTCGCACTGCCGCCCGTCCGCCAGGCGCACCTGCGCGCCCCCGCCGCGCCAGGGATCGGGCCAGCCCTGTGTCTGATACGCCGCGCCACAGCTGCTCTTCCTGGCAAGCACCGTGCCAGGTCTTCATACTCGGCGCTGCACCGCCGCCTGTGCACCGTGTAGCACCAGCCTCATGCACGCTTCCTACTGAATCAACATCTGCCCGAGTTTTCCTGCCCAGCCATGCGCAAGCCTGGCAAGCCACACTCTAGCTAAGCCGTGACACACGCCAGCCCCATCACGCTGCGCGCAGCAGCGCCTCTTGGCTGACACCCTAGCCGCCAATGCCCTGGCAGTGCCTCTCAGCCGACGTCGCGCCGCCATCGCGCACAGATGGACCTTGCAAGTCAGCCTTGCATGTGCTCACCAAGCACATGCCGTGCCGACAGACACTCTTTATTTCCCGGGCCAGCCGCCTTTGCGCACCAGGTGGAGGGTGGTGGAGGCGACCAGGGGCACGCCGGAGTCGGCCGCGCTGCCCGGCACGGCGGCCGCCGAGGACGCCAGGATGAGGTAGCGCTCGCCGTGCGCCGCCTGCGCCGCGGCCGCCGCCCCTGAGGGCGCTGCTGCGCCAGGCGCTGGTGGGCCAGGCATGCGGCCAGCGCTGTGGCCGCTGCCCCTGAGCGCGCCGCCCGGCCAGGCCGCCCCGGTGGCCCAGGCACACGGTCAGCGCCGCGACCGGTGCTTTTTATCGCGCCGCTGGCCAGGCCGCTGGTGGCCCAGGCACAGGCCCAGGCCGCTGGTTGGCCAGGCAGGTTGATATGCGCTGCACGCTCCCCTGCACTCGAGCACGTGGTGCTCCGGGCCGACCGGCACAAACGTCCCATCCCGCGTGAAATCAGTCACTGCTGCCCCGCTTGCATAAACAGGCATGCCAGCGCGCGGGTGCCAAGACGCGGGCCGCGCGCACCAGGCAGAAGTCCTTGCAGAGCGCCTCCGCACCGTGCACCAGCGTGGACCTGTACACCAGCTCGAAGAACCTGCGCGCGCGCGGCGGTCGGTGTGGGGAGCCCGCGCGCATGGCGGTGTGGGGAGCCTGCTCGCGGGAGCAGGGGGAGGCCGGCAGCCCCGCGCGCGCCGGGCCCCCACCTGCTGAACGGCAGGCCCTCCGCCAGGCCCTCCCCGGCCTCACCGGGGCGGTCCGCGCCCCAGCCGGTGTATCTGTACAGGACGAGGTCGTGCTGCATGTTGCCAAAGCACACCTGCACGCCAGGGCCGGGCCTGAGCTCGCGTTCACAACTGCTTCTCCTGCACGCTCGGCGGGGTTGCGCGGGAACGCAGGTCGGGCGGGCCAGCACCAGGTAGTCGCCAGAGGGCACAAACTTGCATATGTGCTCGTCTGGCGGCTCGACTTTGCACGCCTGCAGCCCTCTCAGCCAGTTCAAACGCGTGACGCCTTAAAGTCAATGCAAGGGAGCCATGCTTAGCCTGGGACAAACCGAGTGGTCCGGCAAGAGGTTCTCGTAGAGCCTGCGCACTCTGGCCACCTGCGAGCAACCATGGCAGCTCACGCAGGATGTCACGCACACGCCAATGCTCTGCTGTGCGACAAACCAGGCGGGGCTGCGCCACACCGCAGCGCCCGGAGGAGCAGCATGCGTTGCAAACGTACGCAGGCGGAGCAGCAGATTCAGGGGCTCGCGCATGCCGTGCAAGCCACATTGGGGTGCAGCTGGCCGCGCTGAGGCCTGCGCTGTGCTGGTCTTGCTGTATGCGCTGGTGGCAGACGTATGCTCATCACCTGAAAAGTGTAGGCCGGTGACCTTCCACGATCATCCACGACGTGCTCCGGTCCACCTTCGCCCCCTCCGTCACTTATTACTTTGCCGACTGCCCCAGGAGCGGAGCGAGGTAAGGCTCGCTACAAGGGCAGCAGGAAACAAGCCTGCTTCTGTACAGCAAGAGGCTGAGAGTTTGCCATACATTGGGGGCCTGCTGTTGCATGTACGCGTATCCCAGGCTTGTGCCTGGCCTGGTAGAGACGGGCGAATTCGCGCCGCAATGCGGCGTACGCCAGAGGTCTCTTGCTGCGCTGAGAGGTCGACCTGGCGGGCATCGCGTGATGCCTGTGCAGTGTGCCTCGCTTGATCTAGGCGGCGCGGAGATGTGCGCTGGGAGCGCGAGCCAGCCACCTGCAGTGGCCTGCAGTTGGCCGGTTGAGCAGGCGGCGGAAGCGGACCAGCGCAGCGTCGCTGCCAGCGCGCTGCCCAAGACGCTGCCGCAGGTCCGCTGAAGTTCAGATAGCATTTCATCCTATCAGTGCATGCCTTGTACAGGAGCGCACACAGCGTGCTGTTCTGTGACCTGTTGGAGAAAGTGACTTAATTTGACGGCGTGGGTATGCGTGTGGGGGGCCAAAGAACTGAGCCACTTGAGTGCGCAGGCGTGCGCAGTGTTCCTGGGCCACAGGACGCCGCGGGTCGTCCTGGCGTGTGGCGCGGCGCTCGCGCTCTACAGGCTGAGCGAGGCAGCGCTCGGCTGGGAGGACGTGCTCGGTGCGTTTGCAGCTTCACACGCTGCTGTCGCGCTGCAGCATGGCCTCCTGCCACGAGCCTTAGCCTCACCGCCGGCCCCCCCGCGCGCGCCGCAGTGGCCGGCGGGGCGGCCTGCCTCTGGCTGGCCCAGGAGTGGGCGATCCACGCGCGCCTCCTGCACTCCGCGCGGCCATGGTTTGGTGCGGGGCCCGCTGCGCGGCGCCCGCCGCGCGGCGCCTGGCTGGACCTGCCACGTGCCCCGTACCGAGCCGGACGGGCGGCGGGGCGGCCGGGAGCGCTGGGCTGATGCGCCTGCAGGCGCTGTGCGACGTCTCACCGGCCGGACCCGTATGGCTGCACCTGGGCAGACCCTATTCCCCTTTAACCTGTACTCCACATGCGGCGCAGGGCGGGACCTGCACGAGGACCACCACAACGCGCCCTACTTCCACGTCTGCATCGACGGCGTGGAGCTGGTCGCGCCCGTCATGGCGCTCGCGGCGCTGGCGTTCGGCGCGGCATTCGCCGGCGCGCCGGCGCTCGGCCGCACTGCGACGCTCGCCTACTGGGCGGCCGGCCTGGCCTACCTGTGGACGCACTTCTTCGTGCACCTGCCCATCGCGCCGCGCTCGCGCTACGCGCAGGCTGTGCGCCGGCACCACATGCTGTGCGCCCACCCCTCGCGAGGCTTCGCCGGCTTGATAGGTTTGGGTGGCGATTGGGCAGGACCCCAACGGGCGGCCTTCTGCCGCGCGCATGGCGCAGGCTGCGCGTCTGTCCCCCCTGGCGCCCTGTGTGCGCTCCGTGGCTTGGCGTGCCTATGGCCCGCGCCTATTCTCTGTGTCGTGCCGCACGCGCCTCTGAGCACCCGCCTCGCGCGCCAAGGGCAGAGCAGGGCGCTTGGCGCTGGTGCCGCTCGCGTCAGCTGCATGCTGCCCCTCAAGAAAGAGGGTGCGCGTGCGCGCTGCGGCTGCGCGCGCCGAGAGGCGGCGCCCGGGGCTGCACAGGCACCACTGCCGCTCGGAGGAGCACTGGCTGTCCTTCTGCGTGCCGGCGGTGGACGCCGTGTTTGGCACGCTGCCGGCGTCGGCGGCGGCGGTGCCCATCACGCCGCTCGCCGCGCGGCAGAAGGACCGCATGCGCAAGGAGGCTGGGCTGGCATCCTAAGCGCGGCGTTAATGCGGCTCCTCTGCATTGGCAGCAACACTCTGTCGTTGGGAGGCAGCGTGCGGCGCGCCGCGACACTGGCGTCGGCCGCGCCTGTTCTGGCGCCTGCCGCGCGGCTGAGGGGTGCCCCGGCCTGCACCCGTTCACGGTGGCAAGGGGCAGGCACAGAAGCATGGCGCTCCCATGGCCTGCAACAGTGCTCGTCAGTGCATTGCCGGTGAGCGGCAGCACGCAGGCAGGCTTCCTGTGATCCTGATACGACGCGCTGGTCACCATGCTGGCGTTGCCCGCCGCGTACCTGCAGCGAGGCAGGATGACGTGATGCAGGCTCAGGCGAGTGCAGCTTCAGGACGTGATGTATACTAAAGTGCATGTGTGCGCCAACGCGGAGCGGGCAGGCAGGGCGCGACTGTGTACCAGCAGTTGTATTCTTTGGTTTAGCATGAGTGACCGCAAGACAGCATGTCTGAGCGTGGAGAGAGGTGCCTCTCAGCAGAAGTCGAGCGAGCAGCGGCAGTGTGCGAGTGTCGCATGGTCCACATTGCTTCCACTGTGTCGCTCGGGGGTCATGTAACAAAACAATACATGCCGTATTTGTCCTCCATGCAAATCTGTCCAGGCATCGCAGCACAGCCACCACGCACAGGGTACAAGTCTGTCGTCATGCATGTGACCCGCCCCGCCTACCCAGCCGCCCCAGAGGGCACCAACGCCTCGCCGGAGGAGGGCCAGCTTTTGACACGCAGAGGAGCCTTGCGGCATGCCAGGGTACATCACCTGCGACAGGCTCCTTCCACAGGGGTGTGGTTATCTGCTCATTTTATATCAGCACTGACGCCCGCCATTGCGCCCTCGTCTGCCGCCTGGCCCCACAGGCTCGGCCGCTCGCCAGGGCGCTCCGGCCACGCAGCAGGCTGCGCCAAGGCCGGGCGCCGGGCGCGCTCCAGCATGGGAAGCGACGCAAGCTCAGCCGCGCTCCTCGCCAGACAGGCAGCCAGGCGCTGCTAGGGTGCAGGCCAGGACTGCCGACGCGGTGCAAGCAGCAGGGGCCCCCACCCATACACGTCACCCCGGGCTGCCGGACCCGCCCAGGGCAGCGGCCGCGGGCAGGCCGGCGCGGCGCCGGGGCGCCGCGCGCGCTCAGGGCTCCCACGCCGCGCAGGCAAACAGGCCGCGCTCGCCGCGCACGGCGCCGGGCACGTCCAGCACCGCCCATGCGTCCGCGGCCGGATCGTAGACCTCCACGAGCGGCGCGTAGGTCGTCATGTCCGTCTGCAGGCCGCCCAGCGCGTACACGCGGCCGCCCAGCGCCGCCGCGCCGCCGTATGCGCGCCTGCCGGGGGGGCCCGCGCGGGTTCCCTCTCCAGGGTTTTGCCGCTGCACGGCTGGAAGCGCCGCCTGCAAAGATAACGAGCGACGCCCCAGGCCGGCGCAGAGCATCATCTAGCATGCATCGCTGTCGCTGGACACCCCAAGGCATACTGTGCTAGCCCTGCTTCCGCATCAGCGCCGCGCATGCAGCTCATATGCATCCGCGAGCCCCACCAGGCGTCGTGCCAATGAGGCACAACGCGTGAGGTCACGCCCTTGCACAGCTTGCACAGCTGCTGTCCCGTCAGGACAACGAACACGCTGATGTGGCAGGGTGGGCAGGGGCGGGCAGGGCGCGCCCGGCGGACATAGCGGCCACGGAGCGCCAGCGTCCCGCGCGCGGCTCGTACGCCTCTACGCTGTCCTGGCTGCTGCCGCCGTCAAAGCCTGGCGCCGGCGCCGCCGCATCTTACATCCTGTGCTGCGCGCGCTCGCACCCGACAGCAGCGCAAGCTGGCACACGTCGCGCATGACGGCGACTGTGGCGCCCCGGCGGCGCGCGCGCGTGCAGGACCAGGCACACATGCGCGGCGCAGGAGGCCGGCGCAGCACGGCGCGACCAGGATATAGGGTACCTACCATAACCAGCCCTGCACTACCCTACCATGTCTTGCCCCTACCCTACCCTACCCCAGGAAAAGGTGGTGCGCGCGCCGCCAAGCGCGTACAGGACGCCGCCGCACGCGCAGCAGGCCAGGCTGCCGCGCGGCACCGCCATCCCGGCGGCCAGCTTCTCCCACCTGCGGCGCCGCCGGGGCAGCGCGTCAGACCCTGCCCTCCCGCACGCTTCAGGCATGGGCAACCAGCTGCTGACAGGCTTCACAGGACTTGATATTCATGAAGTACGAAGATCATCTTGGCATAATGATTCACAGAATAGCAACGCAGCTACTAGCAGCGTGGATGGGGACGCGCACTTGCCCACGCGCGGGTCGAAGCGCTCCGCCGAGCTCATGTAGTTGTCGCCGTCAAAGCCGCCCACCTGCCCCAGCGCTGTGGCAGCTGAACAAGGGGGCTCCAAAGCACAGCGTACGACACGGACAGCGTAGTGCTTGCAGGCATGACGGGCATGGGTCACCGCACGAGCCACCAGATGCCGAAAACGCTTCAGGGACGCCGTCAAGGATCACGAGGTGCTGCAAAAGCAGCGTCACATGCACAGCACAGGCCGGCAACATGAAGAAGCCACACTCAACCTTGGCAGGGCCACAGCAGCTCTTCACTGGGTGCGCAGGCAGCCAGGCAGCTGCGAAGCACGATGCAGCGCCGCGCCAGGCGCCCCGCGCGCCGGGCGGCGCGGGGGCGCGCACCGCGTAGACGCAGCCGTCCAGCGCGGCCGCGCCCAGCGCGTAGCGCTTGGCCGTCATGGCCGCCGCCGGCAGCCAGTGGTCCGTCACCGTATCGTACCTGCGCGCGGCGCCGCCGGCGGCTGAGGCGGCCCGCGGGCGCGCGCGCCCCTGTCAGCGCACGCGCCAGGCCGAGGAGGCCGCCCTCGCACGGCCGCCCTCGTGCTGCGCTTCAGGCAGCACGACGGGGTCTCGCGCTGGCGCACAACTGCGCCGTGTACGCATCGCCGATGGCAGCTCCGCTGGAGGCAGGAACCCGTTCGCTCTACTTCAATATGACAAGTGCCGCCTTTGCCGCTCCAGACCACTCCCGTGTTGCTAACTCAGGTTGAAGGGGTGAGCCTAGGCAGATTGCTAGCATCAGGGTGCAGCCGCACAGGGTAGGTGCGCCCCTTGCCACTCCAGACCGCTCCAGTGTTAGCAGCTTGGGTTGAGGCAGTGGGCCTCGCCCGCGCGCTTCCAATGAGGTGCAGCCGCACATGGCGGGACCACCCAAAGCTACACCGCACCGCGTCACCATGGTAGCTCAGGCCTCCGGTCAATGGGCCTCAGCTCTACCCTGCCCTACCCCATCAGGGCCGCACGTCTCCACCAGGTCCAGTTGCACGCCCGGCACGCCGCCGCCGCACGCGATGAGCTGGCCGCCGACTGCCGCGGCCGCCAGGCTGCCGCGCGCAACAGACATGGGCGCGGCCGGCAGCCACTCCGCGTTCTCCTGCGCTGTACTGATCCTGCGTGCGCCCCGGAGCGCCCTGCGCTCAGAGAGAGCGCGCCATCCGCGTGATCGAGCAGTGCACTCAGGTCCAGTCACAGGGCAGTCCCCCCACCCTCTAGCACTATAAGTGTCCAATTGACTTGTGTGGCGGCCCCTGACTCCTTGGACGCGCCGCGCCCTGCAGACGTGCTCGCCTCGACGCCGCACGCGCGCGCGGGGCACACACGTGCGCACGGCGGACCCGGCGGCCAGCGCGGTGGGCGGGCGAGCGCGGGCGCGCACCGCAGCACGCTGTCGTACCACTCCTCGCCGTCGCCGCCGCCGACGGCGAACAGCGTGGCGTCCAGCACGGCCGCGCCCGCGAACGAGCGCGCGCAGGGCTGCGGCGCGAGCTGCGCCCAGGCGCCGCCGTTGCCGCCGCCGTCGCCGGGGTAGAAGACGTCGGTGGAGCTCAGCCAGTCGGCGCCGTCGTGGCCGCAGATGATGAACAGCCGCGGCGCGGCG